>JAEEGL013865760.1_pt1 | contig 11519 bp, 9 predicted proteins | sample 9134231 | NCBI WGS metagenome assembly JAEEGL01 (sample SAMN16246548, study PRJNA631951) | gut metagenome | biome: gut microbiome; feature: rumen; material: fiber-attached | host: Bos | place: Iran: Karaj | collected 2018-10 | reverse complement strand
TGAATCGAAATTTGATTACGATGCAGTTGGAACGGTAGGCAATCCTATTTGTGGTGACCAAATGAAAATGTTTATCAAAGTCGACGGCGACAAGATAACAGATGTTCGTTGGAAAACCTACGGTTGCGCTTCGGCGATTGCCTCCACCTCTGCACTGTCTGAAATTGCCAAGGGCAAAACTTTGGATGAAGCACTCAAGATTTCGGCGGAAGATATTGATGATTATCTGGGGAAATTGCCGAAACATAAATTTCATTGTTCGATTTTGGGGCATGATGCTCTCCGCGACGCAATTAATAACTATAGGAGGAAAAAGTGAAAGTTTCAATTTTAGGTGCTGGCGATTTCGGGACGGCGCTAGGCGGTATTTTGGCTGAAAAAGGTTGCGATATTGATTATTATGATTCAAAATATGAGCGCGAGCGTTTGATGGATGTACTTTCGAAGGCTAAGTATATTTTGCTCTGTGTTCCTTCGAAGTCGGTACCGCATCTTTTACCCTACATTCCGAAAGATATCCCTATAATTGTAGCTACTAAGGGGTTATTAACTGATGATTGTTTGAAGGAATTTCAGGATTACATGGTGTTATCTGGTCCAGGATTTGCTGCCGACATTAAGGCCAGAAAAAAGACTTTTCTTACTGCCACCGACCAAAGAATTATCGATTTATTTACTACGCCTACCCTGCAATTTGACTACACCGACGACCGGAGAGGAGTATTAATGTGTGGCTCAATCAAGAATGTCTACGCTATTCTGGCAGGGCTTAAGGGTTTGCAGCTAAGAAGCGCGGAATGGTACGATTTTATCCATCAGGCTAGCAAAGAGATGAGTAAATTGCTCATGAATAACAGCGCAAATGCCAATACAGCTGATTTGGAATGTGGTATTGGTGACCTTAGGCTCACTTGTGGTTTGCCGTCTAGAAATTACGAATATGGCACGATTTTAGCCAGTAATCCTGGGTTTGAGCCAGAGAATACAGTAGAGGGGCTAACTGCAGCCCGACGAATTAAGCATGGCGAAATTGTGGTACCCGAAGGTTTGACACTTCTAAATGAGGCACTTAGTCGGATCAATTAAGATTCTCTTTATTCTGATTACGTCAGAATTCACAAAAACTTGAAAGTATAAAGACATGGAGTGGTTATGCAATTAAATCAGGCTCAAAAGCAAGCAGTAGAGTATTTAGCGGGTCCATTACTTGTTTTGGCGGGGCCTGGCACTGGCAAAACACAACTTTTGTCGCAAAAAGTCGCGTTTGTTCTAAAAAACACCGATATTAATCCAGAAAATATTTTATGTATGACTTTTACAGAGTCGGGGGTATCAAATATGCGCGAACGACTCAAGTCAATCATCGGCAAAGACGGGGCGAAGGTCAATATCAATACTTATCATGCTTTCGGTTCGGATTTGTTACTGCAGTACCGTAATTATTCTGAAGATTATGATAGAAATCTAGACGCCGCCATCGATGAAGTCACTCAGTTTAAAATTATTAAGGAAATACAAGATGGATTAAACGGTAGGGACATCTTAAGGGGTGACAATGTAAAGGACATTATTTCGGTAATTTCTTCGGCAAAATCGGCTGGATTATCTGCGGATGATTTGAAAAAGATAGCCGAAGTAAATATTGCAGATTCCGAGACGTTATCTAAGGCAATTTCGCCACTACTGAAGAATGTCGTACCGCGGGCATTTGAAGTGTCCTATTACAATGCTTATTTGCCGATTTATGAGATACTTAAAAGCTATGTCTCTACCGAGAAAATCGTAAAAAATATCGAACGTTCGATTGGTAATATGGCGAGAGATCTTGAGGCGGCGATTATGGACGCTGAGCAAGAAAAGAAAATCAAGCCATTGTCGAGTTGGAAAGATGCTTACTTTGAAAAAGATGCCAAAGGGAACTATCGGATGCGAGACCGGATTGCAAACAAGAAGCTTCTTTCGGTGGCAAAAATTATGGCAGAATACGACCAAAAGTTGCGCGAGAGTGGTTTGTTTGATTTCGACGATATGATACAGGAGGCTTTAAGGATCTTAAGGAGTGATGCCGGTTTTAAAGCGACCATGGCCGAGCGATACCAGATGATAATGCTGGATGAGTTTCAAGATACTAATCCTTCACAATTTGCCATTATTAAAGAATTGACCGATTACGAAAAACCACTCGTGATGGCAGTAGGCGACGACGATCAGGCAATTTACGAGTTCCAGGGGGCATTGTCTACCAACATGACAGATTTTCGGGATTACTACGCGGCGGAAGTTATTACTTTGACCGAAAATTACCGTAGTACGCAGGAAATTTTGGATTTTTCTCGCGAGATTATTAACCAAGCGCCAGATAGATTTACGGATAAAAGACTAACATCCCACAAGGACGCTCCTCGTGCCACCCAAATCTACCGTCACGAATTTTTAACTTCTGAAATGGAGTACGCCTTTGTGGCGGAAAGAATTTCAAATTTAATTCAATCCGGTGTTCCTCTAGATGAAATTGCAATTATTTCTTATAAGACCAAGTATTTTATGCCGCTTTTGCCATTTTTAAAGATGTATCCAGAAATTAAAATTGCCTACGAAAAGAAGGATAATCTTCTCGAGGATGGGAAGATTCACGAATTATTGACGCTAGCTAGATATATTGATGAGCTAGCTACACATAAGAAATCCCAGGTGCCAGTGATGGAAGTTTTATCTTACCCATTCTTACATTTACCGATGGTGGAAGTGATTCGGCTAGTCGCGAGGGCGAGGTTCGACAAAAAAGCAATTTTCGACGTCCTGGCTAGCTCCGAGAATTCCGAGATTCAGAAGGTCGTTGAACTGTTTGCTAATTTAGTAGTTGTCGCACTTAATGAGCCTCTTGAGATTGTGCTGGATTACTTAATTGGGGCGACTGGATTCGGTGAAATAAAATCAGGCTTCTTAAAATACTATTCCGGCCAGGGCGAATATTCGGCCTTTTCACTTTACGAAAAGCTGGCCTCACTAAGAGGCAAATTGAAAAAGCACTTTGGTGATAGACCTCTAAAATTAGCGGATTTAATTCAAATGTTAGATGATTACACGGAAGCCGATATGCCAATTAATATGAGTTCCCCATATCGCGACGCTGACAAGGCGGTTTCTATCTTATCCGCCCATAAAGCTAAAGGTCTAGAATTTTCGCACGTTTTTCTAATTTCGGTCGACCATACTGCTTGGGGAAAAGGGAAAGGGAACAACAACTTACTTAGTTTACCAAAAAACTTAACCCAGATTCGTCATACCGGCACGACAGATAGTGAAAAATTGAGAATTCTTTATGTCGCTCTTACTAGGGCCAAAGACTCTATTACGATTACCAATTCTCGATACGATTTTAATGGTAAAAGCCCAGAGCGGCTAGAATATCTGGAGGAATACGAAGAAGGAGACGAAGTTATATCTCCCCTAATTCCTTCCCGTGAAGTAAAAACTCACCTGGAAGAGAGCACGTCGGTAATGTCCGATAATAATCTTAAAACTTGGCTTACTCCCTATATTAAAGCAGATCCTGATATGCGCGCTATTTATAAAGAGCGTGTACAGAGGTGGAGGATGTCGGCATCTAGTTTGACTAGTTTTATAGATATTGTCTATGCTGGGCCTGAGGCGTTTTTTGAATCTTACTTATTACAAGCGCCCAGAGAACCCGAAACTGAAGCCTTGGCATTTGGTGATCTCGTGCATAAGACGTTTGAAAAAGTCACTAATTCTGGGTTAACCGACAGCGAAGCCGTGGAATATTTTTTGACCGAATTAGAGAAGAAAGAGCTACCTTCCGACGTGTTGGCGAAAATTCGCGAGCGTGGGCCCGAAGACTTAATGGTAGCATTAGGTGCATTTGGGGATATTTTGAGACAAGGTAAAGCGGAGGTAGATTTCGCGCCGGAGAAACTCAGTATTGGTGACGTTCCGGTAACTGGCAAAATAGATCACATTTTGGTTGATGATGACGCTAAAATGATTGAAATTTACGACTTTAAAACTGGTGGGTACCACAAGGAAAAATGGCAATCTCACGCAACTTTATACAAGTATATGCTTCAATTGGAGTTTTATAAGTTGCTGCTCAATAATTCGCCGACTTACAAAAACTATAAGGTAGAAAAAGCCCATATTTTGTTTGTTGTGCCAGATAAGGACGATGAGGTTTATGACAAGGTATATGAATTCAATGATAAAGATGAGCAAGAAATACTGAGTTTGATAGGAGTAGTTTATCGGCTGGTTTCGACTTTGGAGTTTTTGGATGATTCCGATATTTTCGTTTCGCCCAACAATAATCTGGGGATAAAAGACATTAAACAGTTTATTGAGTTATTGCTTTCCAAGTAGCTTTACTTGAATTTAGAGGTTTCCTGTCGATGTTTAGCCGTTTTGTTGCATTCCCGCAAACCTATGACGAGCTTTTCCGACAGTACTTCTCTTCTTCTAAAAATGGCGGCTATTTTGAGGATTTCCTTTGGTTTCATCACTAGTCTATAGCTAAGATAGTAAAATTTACTTGCAATTTTTATGACAATAGTTATAATGAAGGCATGAAAAACGAACCGATTTCAGACAGCAAAAATCCACGTCCGATTACTTGGAGCTGTCCACGTTGTGGCAGACCATTCTTAACGGAGGTCGAAAGAAATCTACACTACATGTCATGTAGATAGTTTCGGCTAGGAATTCCTGTCGGGGCAAGGGTATATCCCTTGCCTTTTTTCTTGCTCCGTGATATAATTAGTTTAATTATGGCAAAGAAGAATAACACTAAGAGAAAACTGGTTGGTCTAGTTTCTGAAGAGTCTGGTAATCGTGCTTATTACACGAAGAAAAACACAATGAATACCCCAGGTAAATTGAGCCTTCGCAAGTATGATAAGGTTCTTAGGAAACACGTAGTTTTTACCGAAACCAAGAAAAACTTAGGTAGAAACGAAGTCAAAGAGAAAAAGCGTTAATTTGCAAGATAGAATTCAATTTTATTCTATATTGTAAGATTTAAAACGTAGACCAAAAATCTCCTTTTGAAGTTTTTAGAACTACAGGAGATTTTTTGTTTATCCTAGCTTATTAAGGCGAAATTCGATGTCGCGAATGACGTTTTCGAAATACATAAAGGACTCATACGGCGAGGCATAGGCGGAAAAATACGCGTGGACATCGCCATCGTTCCAGTATTTTGTACACATTGAATATGGATGGTCGGAAGTTGTAAGGTAGCGCCAGTCCTGAATTAGCTTTTCGTTGCCAGTTTTTAATATGTCATCTCGCATGGAATATAAATCGTGCATTGCCGAATATTGCATAGCATTGGAAGCCCATGCCGATAAATCGCGTTCCGTGTCCGCCCAAGTGATAGTTTCAGGCATTGAAATTTCGTCAGCCGGCTCCATCAACTCGCAGGCTTCAGTCGTGGTGACGAACTTATTATCGTATTCTCTAAGCCAGGACGGGATAAAGGTATCCATAAACTCAAAAATACCGGTATCCTTCCATTGGTGTTCGCCAAAGGTTTCAAAATCCATAAAAAGATTGATTAGTGGTCCACGCAGGCATTCATCTTGAACCCAACGTTGATATTTTGGTACCGTTAGTGGCCACTCACTCCAGCCACGATTACTAAATCTAAAGGCAATATCGTCGGATAGGCGATAATTCTTGAGTAATAACTTAATTTTTTCGCAGCCTAGTGGACGATAGACGTAATTTGGGCTACGCCAGCCCAGAACTTTATCCCATCCTTCGGCCAGGATACCTAGATAACCTTTTTGATCAGCCCATTTAGCCAACTCGTCATTATAGGCGAGCTCGGTATTGCGAAATATTTTTGGTGTTACGCCAAATAATTGTTTGATTTTGTCCTTATGGAGATTAACTTGAGTTTCGAACTCGTCTCGGTTTTCAAAGAATGCAAGGGAATGGTAGTATGTTTCACCTACGATTTCTACCTGCCCAGTAGAAACCATATATCTGATTTGGTTTATTAATTCGGGAGCCCATTTGCTTGCTTGGTCTAGCCAGGTACCAGTAATACTAAAGGAAACTTTAAAATTTGGATGCCGCTTGATGTTTTTTTCGAGAAGATTTAGCATCGGACGGTAGCTTTTTTCGGTAACTTTTCGGAAGATGCGTTCATTATTTTGGCGTCCTTCCGGGTAATCATCATAATAATTTGAATTGTTGCCGACATCAAAAATGGAATATTCGCGGTAGCGAACTGGCTGATGAATATGTAGATACAAACAGACCGCGCGCAATTTTATTTCCTCTTATGTTTAATACTATTATAGGTCTTCAAGCATTTTTTTGCAACTTGATTCCAAGTAATTTGACGATATTCTTTGCTGACGTTTTTTGTGAGGGTTTCTTTTAGGGCTGGGTTTTTAGAAATAGCGATTATTTCATCGGCTAGTTTTCTTTCATCCCAAAAATCATATTTGAGAGCAGACCAGATAACTTCGGATACACCCGATTGCTTGGTGAGAATTAAACAATCGCCATGGTGCGCCGCTTCTAAGGCCGTAAGTCCAAATGGCTCAGAGATTGAACTCATAACAAAAATATCCGAAACGGAATAGATGTCACGCAGACGTTGGCCGCGGATGAAGCCAGTAAATAGTACATTTTTAGAAATCCTTAACTTAGCTGCTAGATTGATGAGATGGTTTTTTTCTTCGCCATCACCAGCAAACACAAATAGTAGCTTTGGGTTTTTATTAATGGCCATGGCGGCTGCCTTCATTAGATTATATAGTCCCTTCTGAACGGTGAAACGACCTACGGTTGCAACCACGGTGTATCCTGCGCTTTTCATTTTTTTGAGGTATGAATAAGAATCGCCCTGAAAATGATATTCGGCCGTTTCGTAACTTTCGTCAAGAGAGTTATAAATTACATCAATTTTGTTTAGCGGAATGTGATATTTTTCGTGGACGATGCGCTTAGTGATTTCGGAAACGGCAATGATTTTATCAGCTAGCATCAGACCTTCATATTCGATTTCGTGAATTAGAGGATTTCCTGCACGCATTCCTGCGCGGTCAAATTCAGTGGAGTGCACGTGCGCAATGAGTGGTAATCCATAGTTTTTCTTGGCTAGAACGCCAGCTTCGTAAGTAAGCCAATCGTGGGCATGTACTAAATCTGGTTTAAATTCCATAAGATATTGTTGAACAAAATCACAATAGGCCTTCTGGACGTCGCGGATTGAAACCAATTGATGCTGGTTTTTGATGGGGATAATTTTTTCTTGGATGTGTAGCGAATCGTAAGCCCCTCCTCCGTAACGATAAATTGGGTCCAGTCGCGTAGCTGACAAAACATTCATAAATTTTATCTCGGGATGCTCAGCTTGATATGGAACAACGAAGTCAATGTTGGCGCCTTCTTTAGCTAGCGCTCTGGCCATGTTTAGACAAGCAACTCCAAGCCCACCACTATTGTGGGGCGGTAATTCCCAACCAAGCATGAGTATTTTCATCAATTTCTATTTTAGCATATTTTGGCGTTTTGTGTGGGAATGTGATAAAATTGTATAATACATCATTTAGGGGTGTAGCTCAGTTGGTAGAGCAGCGGTCTCCAAAACCGCGTGTCGTGGGTTCAAGTCCTGCCACCCCTGCCATATTAGCTCTTATGGAGCTTTTTTGTGGCTTATTCTTCATTTCTTAATACGAAAAAATATAACTCAGCTCGACAGCACGAGAATTCGTTTATTAATGGATATGCTATAATATAGTAAATGATGCGTTTACCGCGAAGGGTCAGGAAATGTGAATTAGCGTTAAAAATCTTAGCGTTGTTTTTATTGATTGTCAATCTTATGGTTATCTTAACTAGCTCCTTTATGAGCTCAACCCTTTTTGCTTGGATGATGACACCTAGTCTACCCAAAGATGACCAACCGCCCGTAATTCTTCTAAAAGGGCCAGAAACTGTACGTATTGCAACTGGCACAAAGTTTGAGGATCCCGGCGTTGAAGCGTATGATCTGAGATCTGAATCATTCATTACTTCCGAAGGAGAAGTAAACAACAATATTGAGGGCGATTACACAATAAGATATACAGCATGCGATACACAAAATAACTGTGCCATAGCAGAGCGACACGTACAAGTCTTGACGCCTACCGGAATTATATATTTAACCTTTGATGATGGCCCTAGCGAGTTTACCGAAAAGTTACTAGATATTCTTAAACAATACCACATCTTTGCCACTTTTTTCGTAACAGGAAGAGGCGCAGATGAGACTTTAAAGAGAGAATTTGACGAAGGACATGCGATTGGGCTACATTCCTTTTCTCATGATTATGCATTTATTTATCAGAACACCGTAAATTTTTGGGAAGACATGGATAGGGTGCAAAACCGCGTTAAATCCATTACAGGGCAAGAGACGAAGTTAATGCGTTTTCCTGGTGGTAGTTCCAATACTATTAGCATGAGATACGATGGGCGTTCCCATATAATGTCCAAACTAGTACACGAAGTTGAAGAACGGGGCTTTTCGTATTTTGATTGGAACGTCTTGTCTGGAGATGCTGGTGAAACAACAGAGACCGACAAAGTAGTGGAGAATGTAACTACAACATTAAAACAAGGCGGGATATCTGTAGTTTTACAACATGATTCGAAGGGATTTTCGGTAGATGCCGTTGAAAGAATCATTCAGTTTGGGTTAGAACACGGATATATTTTCGATAAACTCTCTGCTGACTCGTTTAACGCACATCATGGTGTGAATAATTGAATTCTCTTTTCAATTTTTTCACTTTAGTTAAAAATGTCTTAAATTATACATAGTCCCAGCTTGATACAGGTCGATGATTAAACACTTACTTCTGTTGAAAAATGTACAGATATTGAGTTTAATCATACTTTGTGATACACTGAGTATAGTATGGAAGGTAATAAACAGAAGACTAAACCTCGAGCTTTGTTAATCTTTGGTGCGCCGTGTAGTGGAAAAACGACTTTTGCGGAAAACTTTGCTCGTAAGTTTAATCTGGCGTATTATGACTTAGACAAGCTAATGGAAGAAAATGGTTTTTCAAGGGAAACTGTTATGTTGGTTTTAGAGCAAGTCCTAAAAACTAGACAAACAATTATCGTTGAGGGTTGTCTTAATACAGAGCTGGAACGCACAGAAATAAGAAACCTATTGAGGAGTCATGGCTATACGCCAGCGTTAATCTGGGTACAAACTGATTTTTCGACTATTAAACTAAGGCTTAAATCACGGTTTCGTTCTGTCGCCAAAGCAAAAGAGTTTTATGATCATTCAGTTTCTGAAGTTGAGGCGCCCACCGATATTGAAAAGCCAATAATTCTATCCGGCAAGCATACTTTTGAAACACAGTCCAAACACGTTTTACTGGGCCTAGCTGACTTAATTACAAATAAATGATTATTAAAGATAGTGAGTTCGGCGAAGTTATCGTCCGTAAAAATAGTTGGTCACGCGGGATTAAATTTTCAGTTTCTACTTCTGGGAGGCTTCAAATGTCTGTACCAAAATACACCTCAGATTTTCTAGCGAAAAGATTCTTAAATTCCAATCGTAATCACATAAGAAAATCTTTACCCCTTAAAGACCCTCGGCAGCAAAAAGCACGTGATTATCAAAAAAAAATCTTGATGAAAAAAGCCAAAACCTTTCTGCCTTATCGTCTGGAATATTTTGCTAAATTATATGGATACTCTTACGAAAAATGCCGTTTGTCCCATGCGAACACTCGGTGGGGAAGCTGTTCATCTAATCGTACGATTTCGCTAAATATTGGTCTCATGAATGTACCGGCTCCGTTAAGAGATTATGTGATTTTACACGAATTAGCCCACCTTAATCACATGGATCACTCAAAAGCTTTTTGGGCCGAGGTAGGTTCGCACGATAAACTTTATAAGACGCATGAGAAAAAACTTAAACACTTTTCACCTGGAATTTAATATTATACCGCTTGTGTTATTAATTATTCTTGTGCTATAATTATCACGAGGAGGAGAGTGTGAGGTTAAAAAGGCGTCTTAATTATAAGATCATCTTTTTACGTTTTTATGTCTTGGCTTTTTTGAGCTATTTACTTTACGGACTTTTACCAGCAGAGGCATCTAGCTATGCGGTAAGCTCAAATCTTATGATCCCTAGTATTGGTTTGACTTCTGATGTAACTACTGTAACAATTGAAGACGGGACTCTACCTACTCCCGACACGATTGTGGGAAGTTATTCGGACAAAGCGAACAAGGTTTTCTTATTTGGACATTCAGGTACCGTTTTTGAAAAACTAAATGAAGTACAAGTTGGGGATAAACTATTCTATAGTGGAAAAGAATATATCATTACCGCTTATAGTATGTATGCTAAACCAGAAATAGACACGTCGCAGCTTCTTTCGAGTTCGAAACGAGACTCTATAGTATTAATGACCTGCGCAGGAGAATACTACGAAAACGGCGACTCGTCTCACCGTCTTATTGTAAGTGCTATCTTGCGCTAATATCGACTAGTCGAATTGCAAATCCACCACCTGGAGCCATGTGCAATTTTATGGTTTGTTCTTTAGCGATAATTTTTTGATACTTTTGAATGGCGAAGGGATTGGTTCGGTAGTGGGCTTCTGGAGAGTCGGTATAGAACTCCGCTCGGTATCTTTTATCGTCTAGGAAATCCAGTTGAATACTAATATCACGTGCAACCTCATTAGTTACGCCACCAAGATACCAATTGAATGAATGACGATCTTTTCTTGCTACAACATAGTATTCACCAATTTCGCCAGTCAAGGGAATTGTTTTAGCGAAGCTAGTTGGCACATCTTTTATGAATTTAAATTCTTCGCGGAATCTTTCTTCGTAAATAAAAGGACGGTCGGCAGCCATTTGCATCCCAGAATAAATGGTTACAAAATAGGCAAGTTGCCTGGCTAGCGTGGTGTTGATGTGTTTCTTTTGATTTTGTAAATCTAAAATACCGCTCGTATAGTCCATGCCGCCGGCCAGCAATCTAGTGTAGGGCAGATAACAGGCATGTGACGGAGAAATCGCCCCACCCTCATACTCCTGGCCTCTTGCCCCTTCGCGCGATAGAAGGTTTGGCCAAGTACGTTCAATACCAGTACCTTTAATAGGTTCATGAATGTCTAAGCAGATATGGTGTTTGGCGGCCAATTCGACGGTCTTCTGATAATGTTTTACGCCAAACTGTGAATGATGAAACTCCTCGTGCCCGTGTGTTTTCATCATGCTGCCAGCGTAGCCAGTTTTAATATATTTAATGCCATTTTCGGCGTAATAATGATAAGCAGCTTCTAGTTGTTTCTCATAATTATCCACAAAACCAACGGTTTCATGATGCCCAATGATTTCAATATGATGTTTTTTAGCATAACTATACACTTTTGTAGGGTCATAATCCGGCGTAGCTTTCAAAAAATTGGCGTTTGCACCATTTTGTAGCCAATCTCCTTCCCATCCTTCGTTCC
>JAEEGL013111780.1_pt1 | contig 11519 bp, 6 predicted proteins | sample 9134231 | NCBI WGS metagenome assembly JAEEGL01 (sample SAMN16246548, study PRJNA631951) | gut metagenome | biome: gut microbiome; feature: rumen; material: fiber-attached | host: Bos | place: Iran: Karaj | collected 2018-10 | reverse complement strand
GGTATTGAATTTGAAATCACTGAAACCTGTTCCTCATGTGGAGGTGAGTTGAGAATTCCTGTCACCTTTCCCGACGGATTCAGATCCTTATTTGTTCCAACAATTTCTGATCTCGGAGACGAACTTCTATGATAATGTGGTCATAGCAATGGAACAACTCCATATGCAGTATGACACCATTATGAATCTTCAATTTTATGTCTTTCAGAATTTGCTTGAACACTATTCAGCAATTCTTGAAGAAAGAAAGAAAGCAGAAGATGATGAAATGAAGAAACAGGGTTATGATGAAAAGAACTACAGTCCGGATAGTATGATGCGCCAGGCTCAAAAGAATATGCCAAAGATACCTACTATCCAGATGCCAAAAATCAAATAGCTCATCTGAAGACAGAAGGAGTTTCGGGGTCCGAATGACAAAGAATCATCTCGGACCCTGTTTTTATATTAGAAAAAGGTGGTTATTCACCACCTTTTTCTTCATTCACATTTCCCAAATCAGTAACTATATCTGCACTTGTATTTTTATCATCTTCAGTAACAGCAGTACCTATATATTCAGTTGTGTCAGTATCAACGATTCTACTGTTGTTGACATTACCAAGTTCCTTTATTACTGCGGCTGCCAAATCCTCATTATTTAAGATAGGGTCAATCTGCTTGATGTTCAATGCATCTGGGACTCCCTTTGTAGGAATACCTGTTGATGCAGATATACCTACAACCAATCTTCTCAATGCATCATCCATTTCAGTAAGTTGCTTATTCTTTTGAACAACTGAATTCATTGCAAAATCATTAACTATCGTGGTTTTGAAATGATCATCTACTGCAACTGCAGAATCTCTTCTAACATAATCCCTATAATCATTATTATTTACATTACCAAGAGGAGACTTATCAAACCATCTCCTGAAATTTCCATCAGGATTATTAGTATCACCTGGGAGATTATTTGATTTCCAGAGAGAGTTATTCTGATACTTCTGTGTATTCTGTTCTTCAAGTGAAATATAATTAGGATTAGGTTTGATTTCTTCAACAGATTTTCCAAGAAGATATTTTCTGAGATCCTCAAATGGAAGGAAGTTGATGACACAGTTTCCATATTTAAATGTGAAGTTAGTGTTCCTCATATCATTTGCGGGAAGATTGGTGACATTCTCAAAGATGGAACCTGTTTCTTCAGGAACAATTTCACAATCATAAAATTTGAATTCAATTGCTGAAAGACTGTTCAATGCAACTTGTACAATATTTGACAAATCATCCATAGACCTTTCTATATCACCCTTTATTGAATCCTTGAAATTCCTGATATCATGTACAAATATTGAACATTGGAATCTTCTCAAATTGACAGGTACCCTTTCACGTTTATACTGATGATCATAAATGGCATTGAAATACTTGTTAAACATTGAAGATATTCTCATATCAAGATATTCTAAACATGATATGGTTATCTTACCTTCACCGGAACCCATATATGGGTCAGTCAAGTCAAAATACTTCTTATATGCTTCATCAAGTCCCGTAACTGTTTGCAATGCATAAGGATATTCATATGTAAGTTTTTTCATACCATCAATGAACCCTAACATGTCATAGACAGTCTGTGGGACTTCATATGTTTGTCTGATATTCCTTTTTTCACGGATTCTGTTGGCATATGCAGTAGGGTCCTCCATTTCTGCTTCAGTCATCTCATAATCAATGGATGGGAGGTTCTTTACTATCTGATTTGTTTTAGTTGCTTGATATTCCTGATATTCCTTGACATTTTCATAATTATCATTGATGTCATTTAACACTGCCATTTTTCTTTGTTGTATAGAGTAAGTATCATTATCAGATTCATCCTTTGCTTTTAGATATTCTCCATACAAACTTGTTTCAGTAGGATTCTGCTCACTACCTATAGTTTTATCATCATGTGTACCGAACAATTTATTTGTCAATTCTTCTTTCTTTGCCTTCAGAGTATTAAGATCTTTATTTGCATCACCTTTTATGGTTACAGTAGATGTGGTAGATTTCATTACCTCCCAAGCATGCCTATAAAAATTAATAAAATTTTGTTTATCTGATTCACTCAATTCTGATTCTTCACTTTGAAATTTTGATACATCATTATCAGAATTTATTTCCATCTCTATATTTGGATATTTTTTATCTTGATTGTTTTTTAATGCGTTTTTTAATGCAATGAATTTAGCATATGTTTCATCAATCAAAGTTGCCGTTTTTTGTTTCTCTTCACTACCATCAGGAAGAGTACTTAATTTATTGACGGCATCTTTCATTGTAGTACAATATCCTTCATATTCAACCTTTATATTATATCTTTGTTCACTAAATTGATTTTCTAAATCCTTTATGTTTTTTTCTATATCATCATATTCTTTTTTTAATTTTTCATATTTTTCTTTAGCATCAGATAAAGCCTGGATATGGGTATCATGCTCATTCAATATTGGATTCTGTTCCTTATTCTCATCATCCTTGATGCTTCTGGTTATTGATGACTCATTTACAATCTTCAATGCCAATGCAGATTTCTGTGACACATCTCCATCTATTTCACAGGCAACAGCACGGTTCAACTCACCAACAAATGGTTGTACAGTATCGCCATAATATGATGTGGTTATACGAGATGTATCAATACCCTTTGCCTGAAGTGCCTCATCAACCTTAACCACCCTGGCATTTGAAAGAACCATATTATGGTCTGCTGTACCTGTCCCCTTGTCTGCATATCCGCTGAGATGAACAGTACAATTAGGATTATCATTCATAATCTGTACAAGAGTCTCGATTGCTGATTTCTGGTCATCACGGATATATGACTGGTCAAGATCAAAGAAGATATTGATTTTCCTAATAGAAGATGTTGCTTCATTAACCTGATTCTGTACATTTTGTGCCTCTATGGTAAGATCCGGGTCTCTGTCCAGTACATCACCATACTGTTGTAAAACACTTGAATTTGGAGTACCGTTTCCTATATCACCGACACCTAAATTATCTGAAAATGCACTTTGGGTTTCCTTATCAACCATATAGATATAATCAGTAGCACCATAAAGAATATTGTCCAAATAGAACTTATTCTGAAGACCATAACCTGCCATCCTGTCAGCAATAGGGTCTTTGGAACTCAAAGTATTAAGTTCATAAGTATCAGGATTACCCGTGATGTTAATATTGTTTATTTTCATGAGTCTTTCTTCTATCTGCTGGGCAAGTTCAGTCTTACCATTACCTCTCAATATTTCATCTGTATCATAATCTGTATAGAAAAGAGGAGAATGTATCGTATCAATATCAAGAGTAAATCCGGTAAAGATAGGATCCTCTATACCGTTCCTGGAGTTTTGATAATACTTATATAAAAAACTCTTATTTAAAAATTTAATATCTTTACTTCTATCTGTACTCATAACATTAATTGATATTGATTAATATGTTTTCTATGATGTTTTCATCCTTGTATGAATCTATTGCTTGTTTTGCAACTAAATAATCATCCTTAAAGTTAGGTTGATATTCTATCCTGTTAAGCATAAGGTTCATATTCAAATTATTATCATTTGGATTGTATTCTATATCCATTTCCGTAACAACATACCATCCAGATAACGCCCTGTTATATTCACCCCTTGGCCAGTTTTTGTTCTTCATCTTTTCATTATCTATAGCATCTATAACTCCTTCATCATCAAATTTAAGCAAATTTTTATTGGCCTCTTCTTTATATTTTTTATATATTTCATGGTCATTATTTCTGATTTTTGCTTTTGACAACTGGGTGTTTGAGTTCATATTCTTGTCATATATGTCAACCCATATTCTACTGAATTTAGTAACCGCCGGATTATAATTCTGTAATTTCACTTTCAACCCGCACTTCTTCATACACTTCATCTGGTATTTGTTCTGTACCTCTGCAAAGAAATATTGCTTGAACATATTGGAAGTATCAATCTCTCCAAAATTATTGTATGATTCCACATTAGATATACAATCTACAGTCGATAAATTATCAGTATATTCAAGATTTGCCATTTGAGGAAGGTTCAATGGAATGTAAGATTTCTGGTCTGGTTCTTCAGGTATTGCCTCTATCTTTTGAGTCATAGTCTCCCTCTTCATATTATCTATCGGTCTTATGACAAAATCACAGTTTGAAAATCCCCAGTCTCCAACATTGGAATCTGTATATGTTGCATGTGTTTTGATACCATCTGAAATTGCTGAATTACCATTGGAAATCTCATGATATTCATCAATGAAATTAGACCAACCATCAAAATAATCATTGTTTGACAGGAAATAATAACTTACTTTCTGGTATTGATTATTATATGGATCATCTCCCTTGGTCTTGAAATCACCTTCTTTCAACGGTAACTGATTATATGGTGTCTTTCCCTGTGAAGGATCATAATCAGGGAGTTCATGTGGAGGATAACATTTATATATCATTGCCGGAGTGTCTGTTTTTGAACCACCATGTGAAAGAAGACTGTGACACTCCACAAAATTCAAGACATTATATTGATCAATGAAGGATGTGAAAAATGTATTTGGTGAATAACAGGCATGTGCTGTTATATCTTCAATGAAATCAAAATATGTACTATTCTGATTATTTAACCATTTCATTGTATCATGTGTATTGGTGTTGGTAAAATTGGTTGAGAAACCAAGTCCGGTCCATACTGCAATATTGAAGAGTGCCTGCATCACATTACATTTTCCACAGTCCCAGGATTCTTTCCTGTAACCATAAGGTACATTCAATTTTCCATATACTCTATATTTCAGATATCCACCATAGTTCTGGTCTCCTCCGGCAATTTTTCTGATATTAGTCAATACAAAATCCTGCCTGATTGGTTTATAATAGAGTTCATCACCCTGACCTCCTATATATACACTGATTATTGAACCATCCTTCGGGATGGTGGTGGAAAGAATGGTATTTGAACTATCAACAAATTCAAACATTAAAGTAGGCATAAATCCGGTATAATCCAACTTGAACGCGCCTAAATCTACCTGATTGATTCTGTAATCATCAATGGCAATCAATGGAATTCTATAAGCATACTTATATGGCTGATTATTCTTATCATAAATGTCTTTCTTGGTCATTATGAATTCCTTTACAGACAATGCGGGTTCTGCCAACTGGACCCTGTTTATATCATCATTGGTCATATTGGCATACTTATTATTGTCATCTATTCCCCCCAATGGGAATATAACATTATATAATGTATTGATATCCATATTATATTACTTTATATTTAATACCATTCACGGTAACAAAATCACCTTTCCTTACCATATTGTTTGCAACGAACACTTTTCTATTATCACCAATATTAACAACAGAACCATATTCTGATTGGATTATATTATCAATAAAAATCTTATCCTGATAACCATTATTTGCAGTCCACTCAAAACAATCTTTCTCCATATCTTCAGTATAATATGTAAACCAATAAAATGCATCATATGCTGATATTTTATCCATATTTTTGGTTTTCACTTTCCATCTTCCACAACCTTGTTGAGTTTTAGATTTCATACCATTGATTCCACCCCTTTCCTTATTTCCTGTTTTAGCTGCTCTCCGTATTATTTTACTTTTAATTTTTTTGACAGTTCCAGAGAATGAAATTTTATTACCATTAATTTTCTTTTGATCTTTATCTGTATCATAATATAGATTAGGATGGAAGAAATGCCAACCTATGAATTTCATATCAGTAGTTAATTCATCACCATCAGTAATATCCGCTGTTTTTGTTTCTTCATTATCAATCAATTTAATTATAGGTGATTTATATGCTACAATAGTTTCACTGATATTATCAAGTTCTTCAAGCATACCATTAATATTATCTATAGTCTTTTTACCATCATCTAACTTCGTTTTAACACTATCTATGGTTTCTCGATCTTTCTTTTTTAAACCCTCTTTAACCTCATCAAGTATTTTGTTAATGTTTTCAAATGTACCTTCAGGAATAAATACTTCGTCATTATCCTTCTCCTTATCATCAATAAGTGCAGCAAGTGCATCAACAGTTTCTTCATATATTTTAGTATCACCAAGATAAACTGGAGATAATGAATTCTCAAGTCTTAATCTTACATTTTTAATATTAGACCTGAACATATCAAGAATATTCTTTATCAAATTCATCAACCAAGTCAATCCAAACATTTTCATAAATTGATCAATAATCTCTTTCAGGTTATTTATACCATTCAGCATTATCCTGGCAAGTTTGTTGATATGGTTGATTATATCAATGACATATACAATAAGGTCTTTGATGAATTTTAAAATGGTCTTAATATCCATCAGGAAATCCGACAACTTATATACAGGATTAGGAACTATCGCAACAGAGATATCTGAAGTAACCATAGCCTTTAGTGTAGATGAAATAAGTTGAGTGGCCAGATTTTTACATAATTCTTTAATTCCATCAAAATCCTTGTTTATTTTATCACAGCAATCATTGATGAACATATCACAAGAACCACCATTCGTGAAGAATTGCTTTATTTCTGCAATGGCATCCCTGTATTGTTTCATTGCAGACATCCAATCAGACTTAAGTGAATTAGACCTGAATTCCACTTCTTTCCTGAAATTATCAAGTTCCTTTCCAAGAATGGTCTTGAATGTGTCGGCCTGCTTGGCATTCTTTATTTTATTCCTATATTTTTCAACTTCCTTTATTGCAGTCTTTATTTCCTTTTTGGTTTCAGCATCATAAACCCCATTCTGATTCTGATTGAACTTCATAAGATTCCTGATTTTCTCTCTCTGTTCTTTCAGTTCCTCTTCATACTGATTTACAAATTCTTCATAATTCTTTTCACTGTAATTCCTTTCTTCAGATGGAATTTTTGCAAGCTCTTCACCCAGAGTAATCATTTCCCTGTAAGTACTTTCAGATATAGTATTGTATTGTCTTGCCAAATCTTCCGGAGTAAGTGATGCATCTTCCCTTATCTTATATAACATTGATTCAAAATCAATCGGTGGAAGTTGATCCAGACCAGTTCTGACAATTACTGATTGTGTAAGAACTCCCATAAAAGCAAAAACCGCCTTACCAATACTGAAATTGTTTATCACGGTTGCAAGAGTACCCGCTACCGCCTTGGCAGCCCTTTCTTCTTTTGACTGGAATCCATTTTCTGTATATGAATCAGTGATATATTCTGCACCATTTGATACAGATTCAAGTCCTGTCACATCTTTAAAATTCGTATCAACAAGGTTTGACAACTTATCCATCTTTTCCCTAAGTTCAGTGATAAGCGTCTTTACCCTGTTTTTTTGTTCTTCTATCTTATCTGTAATCTTACTGGACACACTTCCTACCTTGTCTGTTATCCCTGTTTTGACATCTGTAATTTTTTGGGATAAAGTATTTACCGGTTCAATCACATCCTTCACTTTTTGTAATTTTCCGTTAGTCCATTCAAAAATGGATTCAGTAGAATCATGTATCCCGGAAGCAACATCTGGTTGTCCGATAATATTCGCAGATGTTTCAGAAATGGCAGAACTCAAACCCACTACAGCATCAGTTACCGAACCGGTTATATCTATCACATTACCTGTGATGTCTGTAATCATATTGACAGTGTTCTCACCAAGACCGATGGTCTGATTGATGGCATTCTGTGTATATACATTCAACCTGTCAGTAATACCTGATAGTGAACCGGTAATACTGTTCATCTGTGTCATCAGATAATTGGTAGGAATATCTGTATAACTGTCAAGGAGCTTGTTCATCTTTTCCGAAAGTTTATTCACTTGTGCGGAAAGATAAACCACATCTCCTATGATTCTTGTTACAAAATCTTTTGGTTTAGGCATTAAAGAAACAAACTGTGCAGTCTGTGCAACAACACACATATTCTTTATGACCTTTCTTATACCACTATTAATTACTTCTGCCATACATTAACTCCATTTATAATTGACAAGCAATTCATTCTGTGCATTATCCACAATCAATGTGTTATGGGTATCATCAATGACATACTGACTCAAGATGAGTTTGTGTAAGTCTTCCTCACAGAGTTTACTCCATAACCTGAAATTGGTGAGATGTAAGTTGCCTCCCTTGAGTCCGCAGTATCCTGTAAGCGTGAATGAACCAAGCTCATTAGGTGTACATCCAATCTTCTGAATCTCTGCATGTGTGTTGTTGATAGTCTCACTACCTTTCACCTCATATAACCACATATTGGACATACCCCTGTTGATTCCGAGCACACAGAAGTACCACTTCTGTTCAAATGATGAAAATCCTTCAAACATATAATCATAGTTCTTACCGTCAATCCTGACAACCATCTTGTCCGGCATCTGGAGGATCTCAAATCCATCATTGAAATAGGCACAGGTATTGGTCTCATAACTAATCAATTTACCGCAGGACTGTACCTTCATAGTGTCAACAAAATCTGCATCAATGTCTATGTACCCATTCTTCCTGTTAACACCAGTAATCCTGTGCCATCCATTGAGTCCTGTAACCCTTGAAATTTTAATCATATTTCCAGTGTCAAGGAGTTTGTCCCAAGTCTTAACCTTTATTCTGACCTTACCATCATTGTTGGATAAAGAATCTATCATCACATTATCCGATACATTCTTCATATTGGTAGGTCTGAAAGCAAAGGTGAACATCCTCTCATCATTTGAAGAGAGTCCTTTCTCCTTGTATTCAACTGCAACTTCACCCTTGTCTATGGTTGTCAAGTTATAATATTGCTTTGCAATTACTGTCCAGTCACTGTATATATTCTCTTCTACTATTCTTACATTCTCATGGAGTATCCTCCTGACAATATCCTGTCCTTCAGTGAGATCACCGATATTGTTAAGTTGATTGTCCTTCCTTGTATCCTGGAACTCTTCTTCAACTTCTTCCTTGAACTTACCTTCAGCAGAGAAGATGAGACTCTCTGTGTCATCCATAAGATTGTCATTGTCAAACTGTACAGACTTCATCTCCTGGTAAGGAACAAGACTTACTCTCCAGTATGATGCAACATATCCGAAGTCATCAGGGTCGGAGACTGAATCAACCATATACATCTTGTTCATATACGTACCAAAGTAAAGGTAATCATGTGGATCAGGATGAGTTCCTTCACCAAAGACCTTCCAGAATTCAGACTTAACTATGTTTATTTCAAATTGAATATTATAATCAATCATAAGTTGATTGAAATTTAACTCTCTCGTAGGTAACTGATTATCAGGTATTAAGACCTTTACATTCTGTTTATCTATGACTTTTTCTATTGAATATTCTTTTAGGACAACATCTCTACTTCTGGCATTTGGTTCTGTCTTAAAATAAAGAACACAAAAGCCAAACATATTAGAAATAAGTGTGGACATCTGTTGATATATATTATATGACTGTCCAACTGCATAAGGATTAAAAAGATTACTTCCAGAACCTTGATTATATACAATCTGAGGTGTAGATGTACCTTTATTCCAAAAACAGTCTGGTATTGGACTTTCATTATCATTTACATAATCAACATCAAGAGATATACTCTCAACAGACAATTCACCAGGACCAACCTGGGTAAATCTGTATTGTACATATACCTTATCATCATAAATCTTAATAGTAGAAAGGTTCTTATTGGTTAAAGGTTTAAAATCACTCCACAAGATGTTATCAGATGAATATCTAAACTCTTTTTCATAATATGAGTTTTCATCTTCACCCTTTACTATACAAGTATATCCAGATATATTTTTTATACCTGTATATTCCATTACATTTGATTCTATAACACTTTTAGTCATTTATATATGTAAGTTATATAGTTATTTATGAAAAAAGTGGCAGTTATGAGCCACTTTTTATCCTGTTAAGTATTTGTCCCATGCAATAATCAAAGTCTATTGAAAATATCTCTAAATAGTTCAAATTGTTCTTTTTTGCAGTTTCTCTTTTTACAACATCTTTATTTGTCCATACTTCTATAGAATGTTTATAAAACTTACTTGTTTTAGATTTTTCTTTCCAAATATTTAATTTATTTATATCATCTTTATTATTTATATCAAATGGATGAAAACCATGTGCCCAAGTTCCTTGAATTTCAATATATAAATCATAATCAGGTAAATAAAAATCACAATGATATGGATAAACATCAGAATAATATTGGGTTTTAAATGAAATAGATTTTTGTATAAAATAATCAGATAATTTATTTTCAATCTTTGATGTTGAACAAGACTTATTACATTTTCTTACTTCAAACCCCTTTTTGATATATTTACTTTTATTAATTTGGTAATGTTTTGTTTTACAATAATATTCATCACCATATCTTTCTAATGTTGTTTGTTTTGCTTTTTCTCTTATTTCTGGTAATTCTGAAACATTTTCAACACCATATTTGTTCAAAATAGTTTCTTTAATTTTATTTTTTATATTAACAGATTGAAATGTATAATCAACTCCATACTTATTTAAACATGTCTGTTTTGCCTTTTCTTTTATAAAATCTGATTGTGCAGCATGTTCTACACCATATTTTATAAAATTTGAATTCTTATTTTTTTCTTGAACAAGTGGATCCAATGAACTACATCTAGTTGAACAATGCTTTTTATAACCTTCTGAAAAAGTAACGAATGAACACCTATTGTGACAAACTGGGCAAATCCCCAAATATAATTGAGAATCATTATTAAAATAATGATATAATTTTTGTGTGAATTTAAAATCAGATGGAAATTTCCAAGATATAACATCCTGATATATATCAGGAAACTTTTTCTTAAAAAACCTTTCTTGAATATTACCTTTGGGATTGGCAATTAAAAGAACATATAATTCTTCCTTATTCATAAATACAGTGTTATTATATATAACAGAGCAGGTGATGATGTTTGGCGACTAATCATCTGCTCTTACTATATTTATGAAAAAAGGAGGCCTTCAAGCCTCCTAAATGTCCAATTTTAAATCATATTTCTTGAATATATCTCCAAACCCAATGTTCTCTACCCTTCTTATGAACAAATCCTTCTGATTGTTGAATATGGGTTGGTTGGCAAGGAATGTCCTACTGGTCAGTTGATACAGTTTCCTGTAATGGTAATTGATGATGTATTTGACAAACTTATTGTACAGATCAGCAAGACCAACCCTGTCAGGAACAATATAGTTGTCTTCCAGGTAGAATGGTTTGTCATTGAGTTTCTGAAGAAGTTCACTCATTGTGTTCACAGACTCCACTTCCTGTTTCTTCAGTAGTGTGTTGATAGTTGATGTCTTCAGGTTCATAGACACCTTCACCCCGCCAAAATGTTCCTTGAGATAATTGATGTCATTCTCCAATATCTCCCTTATCTTCACCTTGTATGTAGTCCTCTCACTCTGTGTGTATTTCTCAAGGAGTACAACCTTTACAGGAAGAAG
>JAEEGL012868203.1_pt1 | contig 11519 bp, 7 predicted proteins | sample 9134231 | NCBI WGS metagenome assembly JAEEGL01 (sample SAMN16246548, study PRJNA631951) | gut metagenome | biome: gut microbiome; feature: rumen; material: fiber-attached | host: Bos | place: Iran: Karaj | collected 2018-10 | reverse complement strand
GAGATAATTATGAGTTAGGGGTAGAAGATGTTAACTTTGATGGAATATATTATTATTCCGCTACTAATACAAAAGGTGATAAAAGAATACCAAAATTAACAGTAGAAATATCTGATAATATTGTAGGGTTAGAAAAGAATCAATATGTAACATATGAGTGGAAGATGTATCCAAACAAGATATTATCTGAAGAAAATCCTGAATATACAGAAAAAAATAAAACTACTTTCAATGTAAAAGATGGAGATATATCTACATCTAAGAAAAATGTAAGAATAATAGAACAATTTAAGAAACCAGAAACAACAGGAAAAGCAATAGTAGATATAAGAGGAACAAATATTGTAGATAGGATAGGAAATAAATTAGATCCAAATACAGCATTTGAACAATGTTTTTACTACTATGACAATACAAAACCAGAAATGGAAATTAAAATAACAGGAAATAATTCTGGAAGAGAATATTCAACAACTTCAGGTGAATGGATAAATGAACCAATTACAACAACAGTAACAGTAACAGATAAGACTCCAAATGATATCTATTCAGGAATAGAAATGGATTCATTTAAAAACTCAAATATAGGTGGAGCTAAATTATCAGAAAAAGATGGTAACGCAGTGCATACATATAAACTAGTTGATACAAATAGAAAACAAAATGATGAATATACAGTATGTGATAAAGTAGGAAATTGTGTATCACAAAAAGTAATAATAAGAGTAGATACGACTTATCCTACATGTAAAAGTAGAGATGGAGATCCTAACTGGAGAAACACGAATATTACAATAAATGGAGATTGTGAGGATCAAGGAGATCCAGTACACTACTCAGGATGCAGGCAAAAAGTATACTCAAAGTTGTATTCAGCAGAACAATCAATAAATAATGCGACTGCAGGTGAAGCTTGTGATAATGCAGGAAATTGTGTAACATGCAGTCTTGATCAACCTGTTCATATAGATAAAAAAAGACCAGATTGTACAACAGAAGGAGAGTCAACTGACTGGGCAACATCTAGAACAATAAAATATAATTGCGATGATCCAATAAGCGGTGGAGTAAGAAGTAATTGTACGCAAACAACATTTGAGACAATATCATATACAACAACTACAAAAACAACATCAAAGACATGGAATATAAGAGATAATGCAGGAAATACAAGAACATGTACAAAAAACAATGTAAAAGTATATATGGATAATACAAATCCTATTTGTACCCATGGCGCAGCAGAAAATGAAAACAGGCCTGATATTGCAATCCAATTATCAGGATCTTGTGTAGACCCAGATAGTGGTGGTCTTTCAAATGTAAAATGGGTGGGACAAGGTTATAATACATTACTTCATCTAGATAGACATGAAACAAAATTCTCAGCCACTTCATGGTATGTAACTAGTAAAAAAACCGGATCTTATACATATACTTGTACTAATGCAGCAGGAAAAACATGTTCTTTCACAACAACCATAAAAGAAAGTACATGTAACAAATGTCCTGAGGATTGCTGTAATCCTGGCTGGTATTTTGAAGATGGCGAATGCTGTACAAAAAATGGGGGGCTTGGAGGTGTTAGAGCATGTGACCCTCCAAAAACATGTTATACTGCAAGATGTACATCTGGAAAATACTGTGGCTATCATGATGCAGGATAGAACAATATAAATTTAAATATAAAAAAATTAAGATTAGATAATAATCTTAATTTTTTATAAATAATAAATGATATAATAAAGTAGGTGATAATTATGAGAGAATTTGATATTGTAATATGTCCAACATCTACTAAGAATAAATTATTAAAAGAATATTCTATTAGTAATAATCTAGTTAAAACTAAATTTATGACTAAACAAGAATATATCTCAAATTATTACTTTTCATATGATTATAAAACTATTTATTATTTGATGAATAAATATAATTATAATTTAGATGTAGTAAAAGTATATCTTGATAATCTATATTCAATTGATATTAATAAGAATTATAAGTCTAATAAAATTAATCTATTAAAAGAAATAAAAAAAGAATTATTAGATAATAAATTATTATATATAAATAATAATTTTAAAGAATATATTCAAAATAAAAAAACAAAAGTATTAAACTATTATGAATTAGAAAAATATGAAGAAGAACTATTTAATCAAAAAATAGAGTTATCTAACAATTATAAAGAATTAGATGTTTATGAATATAATACATTAGAAGAAGAAGTTAATAATGTATGTATTAAGATTATTGAATTATTAAACCAAGGAATAAATATTAATAAAATAAAATTAGCAGGTATCAATGATGATTATATATATACAATTAAAAGACTATTTAATTATTATAAAATACCTATTAATTTAAATAATAAACAATCTATTTATAGTAATAATATTGTAAAAGATTATTTATCAGGAAAAGAACTAAAAGAAAATGAAAATACTATTCAAATAATTAAAAAGATTAGAAATATAGAAAAAGATCTCTTAGATATAGATTCTAATTCTAAAGAATATAAAGATATCTTTATAGATATTCTAAAACATACTTATTATGATAATACTAAATATGATAATGCAATTAATATAATAAATATTTATGATGAAGAAATAAATGATGATGAATATCTATTCTTATTAGGATTTAATTTAGATGTATATCCAACGATTGATAAAGATATAGACTTCTTATCTGATATAGAAAAAGAAGAAATTAACATGTATTCTAGTAGTTATAATAATAAAAGAAGAAAGATTGTTTTAATGAATATACTATCTAATATTAAGAACTTAAAAATATCTTATAAATTGAAATCATCATTTAATAATTATTATCCATCTTCACTAATAGATGAATATAATTTTAATGTAATTTCAGAAAATATAGATAATTATAATTATTCAAATATTTATAATAAAATTAGATTAACTACATACCTAGATAATTACTTTTTATATGGAGAAAAAAATACTAATCTAAGTAAATTACTAACTCATTATAAATTAGATTCAGAATATAAATCATATAATAATAAATTTGAAAAAATAGATAATTTTAAAATAGATAAAATACCATTAAAGTTTTCATATACTTCAATTAATAATTATAATGAATGCTCATTTAAATATTATCTAAATTATATTTTGAAATTAAATAATTATGAAGACACATTCCAAGCATTTATAGGATCACTATATCATAATATATTAACTTATATTTATGATAAAGATTTCAATTTTGAAAATTCATTTGATAACTATATATCAAATAGAAACCTAAATGTAAAAGAAAAACTATTATTAGTTAGAATAAAAAATGAATTAATAAAACTAATTGAAAGAGAAAAAGAACAATTATTAATCACAGGATATAATGAAGCTAAATTAGAAGAAAAATTATCTATTAAATTAGATAAAGAAATAGAAACATATTTTGAAGGTTTTATTGATAAGATAATGTATACTACTAAATTTAATGATTTTTCATATTCAATAGTTGATTATAAATCAGGCTCAATTGATACAGATATTCTTCCTTTAAAATATGGCCTACACTTACAATTACCAAGTTATTTATATTTGATTAATTTCTCAATTGAAAACCCTTCATTTACAGGAATATACTATCAAAGAATATTATTTGATTATCCTACTTGGAATAATAAAGATTTAAATAAATTATATAAAGATAATACTAAATTAGTAGGTTATTCAACAGATGATATAGAAAGACTAGAAGTATTTGACTCAACATATGAAAAATCAGAATTAATAAAAAGTATGACTTATAAAGATGATAAATTTGGAGCATATTCTAAAGTACTAGGAAAAACTGATGTTGAAGAATTAATAAAATTTACAAAAGATAAAATAAATGAAAGTATAGATAAAATAATAGAAGGAAATTTTGAAATAAATCCAAAAATTTATAATGGAAAAAACATCTCATGCACATATTGTCCATTTGCAGATATTTGTTATAAGAATGTATCTGATCAAATATATTTAGAAAAAGTAGAAGATTTATCATTCCTAGGAGGTGATAATAATGCCTTGGACTAAAGATCAATTAGCTGCGATAGAAACTGAAGGTAATAATATTATTGTCTCAGCAGGAGCAGGCTCAGGAAAAACAGCAGTATTAACAGAAAGAGTATATCAAAAACTAATAAAAGGAATTAATATAAATGAATTATTAGTATTAACATTTACTAATGCAGCAGCTAATTCAATGAAAAAGAAAATTAAAAAGAGAATAAAAAAAGATCCATCTTTAAAAGAACAATTGGATCTAATAGATGGCTCATTCATAACAACTTTCGATTCATTTGCTCTTAGTATTGTAAAAAAATATCATACATATTTAAACATATCTCATGATATATCAATTACTGATGAAGTAGTTATTGATTTAGAAAAGAAAAAGATATTAGAAGAAATACTAAATAGTAGATATGAAAATCCTACTGATAATTTTAAATTATTAATAAATAATTTTTGTCTAAAAGATGATGAAGAATTAAAAGAATATTTATTAAATATTTATTCAAAAATAGAATTAAAATTTGATAAAGAAGATTATCTAAATAATTATTTTCAAGATACTTTTACAGATGGAAAAATAGATTTAATAATAGAAGAGTATATAAATATAATTAATTCTCATTTAAATAATATAAGACTAATATTAGAAGACATTAATGTATATTTTGATGGAGAATATTATGGAAAAGTATATGATAGTGTAATTAACTTATTAAATTCAAAAGATTATAAAGAAATAAAACTACATAGTGAAATTAAATTACCAAGTGTTCCTAAAGGAACAAGTGAAGACTCAAAAGAAGTAAAAGAATCTCTAAAAAAAGAAATAGACATAATAAAAGAATTAACTATATATGAAGATGAACTTGAAATGAAAAATGAACTTCTAAGTACCAAATCAAACTTAGAAGAAATAATCTCTATCTTAATAGAACTTAATAATGATATAGCAAATTATAAAAAAGAAAATGAATTGTATACTTTTACTGATATAGCTCATCTATCTATTAAAGTTATTAAAGATAATAAAGATGTATTAAATGAATTAAAATATAGTTTTAAAGAAATAATGATTGATGAATATCAAGATACATCTGATACTCAAGAAGAGTTTATTTCTTTAATTGCTAATAATAATGTTTATATGGTAGGAGATATTAAACAATCAATTTATAGATTTAGAAATGCTAACCCATATATATTTAAAAATAAATATGATTATTATCAATCTATTAATAATATTGATAATATAAAAAATTATCCAGGTATCAAAATAGATTTATTAAAAAACTTTAGATCAAGAAGTGAAGTATTATTTGATATAAACAAAATGTTTAATAAAGTAATGGATGATACCTTAGGTGGAGCAAACTATCAAGATTCTCATAATATGGTATTTGGTAATATTTCATATGACGAAGAAGGAAAAACTAATCAAAATTATAATTTAGAAGTATTATCATATAATCTAGATGATAAGAAGTTTACTAATGATGAATATGAAGCATTTGTTATAGCTAAAGATATAAAAGAAAAAGTAGAATCAGAATATTTAATATATGATAAAGATGAAAAGAAACTACATAAAGCAACTTACAATGATTTTGTAATATTAATAGATAGATCTACATCATTTGATTTATATAAAGAGATATTTGAATATTTTGGAATACCTCTAACTATAATAAAAGATAACAGTCTTATCAAAGATATTGATATTTTAGTAATAAAAAATCTATTAAAATTACTAATCAAAGTAAAAGAAAATAGTATTGACCAAGATTTTATTTATAGTTTTATATCTATATGTAGATCATTTCTATATAGAATATCTGATTCTAAAATATATGATATCTATAAAAATAAAACATACAAAGAAACAGAACTATATAAGAAGTGTAAGGAAATAGTATCTTCTATTGATATTATGTCTCCAGAAGAATTCTTCCTTTATGTATTAGATGAATTTAACTATGATGAGAAATTAATAACTCTAGGTAATATAAATAATTATTTAATGAATAAAGAATATCTATATGATTTAATAAAGAATTTATCAGATACAGGAAAAGATATAAAAGAATTTATCTTTTATTTAGAAGACATATTTAATAATGAATTAAATATTCAATTTAAAACAAATACAGAATCTACAGATTCAGTTAAAATAATGACAATTCATACATCTAAAGGATTAGAGTATCCTGTATGTTATTTTCCTGGTTTTAAAAAGAAATTTAATCTATTAGATGTAAAAGCTAGAATATTTTATGATAATAAGTATGGAATAGTATTACCTAAAGTAGATAATTATTTTAAAGATACTATTTTAAGAACATTATCTAAGATAAATACTACTCGTGAAGAAATAAGTGAAAAGATAAGGTTATTATATGTAGGTCTAACTAGAGCAGAAGAAAAAATGATAATAGTATTACCTGATACAGAAAAAGAAAAAGATTATAAAGAAGTTCCTCTATATCTAAAAGAAAATTATCGTTCATTTGAAGATATAACTAATAGTATAAATATGTCTTTATTGGATAATAAATCAATTATAAAGATGGAATTAACTAAAGATTATCAAATTAAATTAAGCGATAAATCAATAGAAGATTTATATTTAGATGAAGATTTATTAAATATAAATGAACTAAATATAAAATCTAATCCTATAGAAAGTAAACACTACTCAAAAGAATCAATTAGAAAGATAACAAAAGAAGAAAAAGATTTATTAGAAGTAGGAATAAAAGTACATGAAGTATTAGAATATTTAGATTTTAAAAATAATAATTTAGATGATTATATATTAGATAGTTATATAAAAGAAAAAATTAGTCTTTTTCTAAATAGTGATTTAATAAAAAATAATATTGATAATAATATGTATAAAGAATATGAATTTATTTATAATGAAGAACAAAATGAATTACATGGTATAATAGACTTACTAATAGAAAGAAAAGATGACTATATAATTGTAGACTATAAATTAAAAGATATAGATGATTCAAATTATGATAAACAACTAAATGGATATAGAAAATATATAAAAGAAAAAACTAATAAAAAAGTATCATGTTACTTATATTCAATAATAGATTCAAAATATCGTGAAGTTATTGAAAAATAAGGTAAATTATGATATAATACACTCATATTTGTAAGGGGTGAGTCTAATGAAGATAACTAAAGAAGAAAATGGAAATATTAGAATATCAGGACTAAACTTACTAGGTAAACTAAGAGAAGGAAAAGCTGCATTAAAAAGTAAAAGAGGAAAAATTAAAGAAAGAATTTCTTCTGAATCTTCTAATTTTAGAATTACTAGAGAAGATAATAAATTAAAAATAAAAAGAGAGAAAGAAAAAAAAGCGGCAGCTCCTGTAGAAGTAGTTGAAAGTGAACCAGTAAGAACAGAAAAAAAGACTCCACGTAAAATGACTGATGAAGAAATAGAAGCAATTTATAAAGATGACGTTGCTAAAGCATCTAACAAGAGATTTATGCCATCCTTAAGAGACGGATATGTTACATATTGGGAACTAATGAATGGTAGTGTAGTAAAAAGATTTGGTAAATATGAAGAAATAAAAGATAAACCAAATATAGCAATTAGAAGAAGTGATATCAAAGAAATCGAATTAATAGAATTAGGAAAATCTTTTGAAGATCGAATTAAAGAATTAGAAAAATCTGAAGAAGAGTTTTCTGAGTACAATAGAGATGTTGAGATTGCTAAAGAAGATAATAACAATGAAGTTCCTAGTATGAGAGAAGGATATGTTGTATATTATGATACTACAGATAACAAATTAATAAAAAGATTTGGAAAATATATAGAAGTAATTCAAAATCCTAATTATTATATTAAATATGATGATAGAAATTATTATAAAGAATTACATAAAAGAATGAGACTATATCAAGCAGGATTAGATGCACAAAACTCAAATGAGAATTTAGAACAATATCATAAAGATGTTTCTAAAATATATGAAGAATTAAAATATTATCCTACAGCAAGAGAAGGATATGTATCTTATTATAAAAATAATGTAAAAAGATTCGGTAAATATGAAGATATTGCTAATGATAGTGAAGTAATAATAGATGATGAAGACAGGATAGTAGCAGAAGATTATGTAGATTTAGAACGTCAAATAGCAAATCTAACAGCTAGTGTAGTTGAAGATCAAGATCTAGAAGAAAGAAATAATCATGAAGAAGAACAAGTAGTTGAAGAAGCAATAGTAGAAGATGATGACTTAGATTTAGAAGAAGCAATAGTAGAAGAAACAGATAGATTGCTAGATGAAAGAGATGGTCATGAAGAAGAACAATTAGTTGAAGAAACAATAGTAGAAGATGATGACTTAGATTTAGAGGATGCAATTGTAGAAGAAACAGATAGAATGTTAAGTGAAAGAGAAAATTTAGTAGTAAACGACTATGGTAGATTAGAAGATTTAAATCTATCAGACGATGAAAAAGAGTATTTTGAAAAACTTGCTGAAGAATATATTGGATATCTAGAAAATCCCACCGAGTTCAAATTCGAAAAAGAATATAAAGTAAGATCAAAATATTAATTGACACATAGTATCAAATATGTTACAATACTTACGTTTGAACCTCTTGGTCTCAAACCGCATTGAAAAGGTTTAAAAAGATTGTAAAATATCTACCTTAAGAGCGAGTCTTAAGTATTAAAAAAAGGAGGTAAATATGAACGCAATAATAAAAGTTGGTGGAAAACAATATTTAGTTAACGAAGGTAGCGAAATATTTGTTGAAAAATTAGAAGCTAACGCTGGTGACAAAGTTAATTTCAATCAAGTGTTAATGATTGATGACAAAGTTGGAACTCCTTACCTTACTAACGCATCTGTTGAAGGAGAAGTAATCAAGAATGGTAAGAATAAGAAAGTAATTGTTTATAAATATAAACAAAAATCACGTGCTAACCGTAGAACTCAAGGTCATAGACAACCATATACAAAAGTTAAAATAACTAAAATAGCTGCATAATATGTTAAAAGTAATAATTACAAAAGATAATAATGATATCAAAAGAGTCGAGTTTCAAGGTCATGCAATGTTCGATGATTTTGGAAAAGACATAGTATGTGCTGCAGCGTCATCTATAATGACTACAACAGTAAACGCTTGTCTTAAACTTGATAAAGATAGTATCATTTATAATTATGTAGATAATGGTTTAGTTTTAGATATTGTATCTAATGATATGACTACAACTAAGTTAGTAGAAAATATGATTGAATTACTTGAGGAACTTGAAAATGAGTATCCTAAGAATATTAAAGTAAAATAAGGAGGAAAAAAGTTATGAATATGATGAAATTAAATATCCAATTATTTGCCCATCATAAAGGACAAGGTTCTACATCAAACGGACGTGACTCTGCTGGACGTAGACTTGGAGCTAAAAGAGCTGATGGACAATTTATAACAGCTGGATCTATTATATATCGTCAACGTGGTACTAAGATTTTTCCAGGTACTAACGTAAGACGAGGAAATGATGACACTCTATATTCTACAGTAGATGGAATATTAAAGTTTGAACGTCTAGGTAGAGATAGAAAACAAGCATCAGTTTATCCAAACGCATAAAATAGAGTCAGATGACTCTATTTTTTTGTCGAGTATTTGATATAATAAAATAAGGAAGTGGTAATTATGTTTGTAGATGAAGTAGAAGTAGAATTAATAGCTGGAAATGGCGGAAATGGTTGTACTGCTTTTCGTCGTGAAAAATATGTTGCCATGGGAGGTCCATTTGGAGGAGATGGTGGAAGAGGTGGAGACATCATCTTTAAAGCCGATACAGGACTAAATACATTATTAGATTTAAGATATCAAAAAATATATAAAGCAGAAAAAGGATCTAATGGTGAAGGAAAAAATAAAGACGGTAAAAATGCTGAAGACTTAATAGTAAAAGTACCTCTAGGAACAGTTGTAACTGATAAAGAAACAAATGAAATAATAGCTGATCTAATTAAGCCAGGACAAGAAAAAGTAATCGCAAAAGGTGGAAGAGGTGGAAGAGGTAATACTTCACTTAGATCAAAATCAAATACATGTCCAACTTACTCTGAAAACGGAGAAGAAGGAGAACATAAATTTATAAAAGTTGAATTAAAGTTGTTAGCTGATGTTGGACTAGTTGGACTACCTAGTGTAGGAAAATCAACAATAATATCATGTCTTTCAGAAGCTCGTCCTAAGATAGCTTCTTATCACTTTACAACATTAAAACCTAATTTAGGAGTTGTAAAATCAAGATCAGGAAAGACATTTGTATTAGCTGATTTACCAGGATTAATAGAAGGAGCATCACTTGGAGCAGGATTAGGAGACAAATTCTTAAAACATATAGAAAGAACAAAAGTAATTGCTCATGTAATTGATATGGCTGCTACTGAAGGTAGAGATCCATATGAAGACTATGTTTTAATTAATAAAGAATTAGCTGATTTTAATGAAAAACTATTAGAAAAACCACAAATAATAATAGCTAACAAAAAAGACGTTGAATCATTTAATGAAAATATAGATAAATTCAAAGAAAAGGTTAAAGATATTAAAATCTTTGAAGTAAGTGCTGCTAAAAATGAAGGCCTACAAGATGTCGCAGACTATCTAGCAGAACTAATTGAATCTATGCCAAATACATTTATAGAAGAAACAGAAAACATAGAAGATCATAAAGAATATAAATATGAAGAACCAGAAAAATTTAAAATAACAAGAGATGATGATGGTACTTGGGTAATTTCAGGAAAAGAAATAGAACGTATCTTTAAAATGACAAAGTTTGAAAGTGAAGATGATGAATATCGCTTTGCTAAAAGATTAACAAATATGGGGGTTGATGAAGAATTGAAAAAACGAGGAGCACAAGAAGGAGATCAAGTAAGAATCTTAGATTTCTACTTTGATTATAGAGATTAATGTTAAGAACAGACTTATCAGATGAAGTAATAACTTCTAGAATAAGAGATTTTTTAGAAAAACACCCAGAAGGTTATGATAAAGATACAATAGTTGCACTTCAAAAAAGTGCCTTATGGGGAAGAAGAACATCATCAACCGTTAGCGAATTAGATGAAATATATAATTATCTTCAATTAGATCAAAAAGACAATAATATATATCAAGCATTTGCAGATATGATTACATCAAAATTTGATATAGATAGACCAATCTATGAAATAGGAGGAGGACATCTTCCAACAGTAGGAAAAATACTATCATTAAAACAAAAACAAGGTACAGTAACTATATACGATCCAAAGTTATTATCTACAAGTACTGATATACCTAATTTAAGATTAGTAAGAAAAGAATTTACAGGAGAAGAAATAGTAGAAAGTAATGCTTTGATGATAGGTTATAAACCTTGTGATGCTATTATTCCTATGATGAAATATATTG
>JAEEGL012412667.1_pt1 | contig 11519 bp, 5 predicted proteins | sample 9134231 | NCBI WGS metagenome assembly JAEEGL01 (sample SAMN16246548, study PRJNA631951) | gut metagenome | biome: gut microbiome; feature: rumen; material: fiber-attached | host: Bos | place: Iran: Karaj | collected 2018-10 | reverse complement strand
GTCGATGGTGGCGGGGTCGTAGTTCGGCGCGGGAAACTCGACAAGCGTGGTGATATGGTCGTGAACCTGGCGGTCAAGTCCGAACAGATTGCGGTTCGCCGAAACGTAAACCTTCAGCGGATGAACCTTGCCGCGGTCGGGCAGGGCGTTCGGATCGTCGCCGCGCAGCGCGGCGGCGCGGCGGTTGTTCGCCGCCAGGAAGATCGACGCCGCGTCCAGCTGGTGGCTTCCCAGTTCGACCATCAGCCCGCCGCCGGTTCGTTTCCAGAGGCGCCAGCGAACCAGTTCTTCGGACGCCGGACGGTCGTATTCGTATTTCGTCCCCTTCCCGAAATCGGCGTCCTGATAGCCGTACTCTTCGGGGGTCTTCAGCTCGACGCCCTTGTATTTCGAACCGGACTTCGCCAAAAGCGCGTCGGTCAGCTCGGCTTCTTTCTGAATCACCTTTTTCCGCCATTTTTCGATGTCCAGACCGCTCGCCTCGGCGAGGTTCTGCTTCCAGGCGGCGAGTTCATCGCGGAGTTTGCCCGCCTGTTTGTCGGTCGGCTTGAGCGGGTCGGGCATCGGCATCTGCCACGAGTCGGCCCCGGGGGAGTTGCCGCGGTGCCACTGCGCGCGGATGTAGTGCAGATCGCCCAGAAGCCCCCGTTCGATCTGCTCTTCGGCTTCGTGATACAGAATGTTGTAATGCCGCTGATGGCCGATCGCCAGGTGTTTGCCGAACAGCTTGGCGGCGCGCGCCATTTCCTTGCATTCGATGATCGAATGCCCCATCAGCTTTTCGCAGATCACGTGAAGCCCGCGGCTCATCGCCTGAACCGAAGCGGGCGCGTGCAGATGGAGCGGAAGGCCGATGATCACGGCCTCGATCCCGAGCTTGTCGCTGTCCAGAAGCAGGTCGCGGTAGTCGGCGTAGACCTTGACGTGGCGGCGCGCCTCGTCTTCGGTCTTCCAGCCGTATTTTTCCATCAGTCCGCAGCGCGCCGCCAGCGCCGCGTCGCTGTAGTTGTCGCCGTGGAACGCGCGGAACTGGTTATACGGACGGATATCGGCGATCGCCTTGACCTGGACGTAGTCGGGATTGATCGCGCCCAGCAGGACGCTCCCTTCGTCGCCGGTTCCCAGAATCGCCACGCGGACCGGATCCCCTTTGACTTTCGTATAGCCGAAATAGAACGCCCCGAGCCCGGCGGCCGGCACCGCCGCAGCCAGGACGCCCGCTTTCATAAAATTACGGCGGGAACACCCGAGCTGAGTTTTGTCTGTTTGATTTGTCATTCTGTTACCCTGAATATGTGATGAAACGTTTTTCTTGTTGAAAACCGCGCCTTCGGACGCGCCGCGCTACGCCTCGTTCTTTTCCGGCGCGCAGCAGGCCCCTTCGGTCGAATCGGCGGCAATTTCGGGAGTGAGCGGATCTTTCTTCCAGCGGTACAGACGCGCCAGCTGTTTGCCGCCGCAGTTCCAGAGGAACCAGTCCAGCCCTCCCCAGCGCCCCGCCGGGAGGATAATCAGAAGAAGAAGGGCGAGGAGTTCGACGGTGTCTTTGCTCACCACCATCGAGTGGCCGACCACTTCCGGCGCGTGCGGATAGACCGTCGGCCAGGGGAACTGCGTCAGAACGACGTTCAGCATAAAGACGGCGCCGGCCAGCGCCGCCAGACGGGTGAAGAGGCCGAGCATCAGGCAGAGACCGATCGCCGAAAGTCCAATCGTGACGAACAGGTCGAGCAGACCCATCCGCGAGGGAACGGCGAACTCTTTGATCACGGGGATCTTGGTGATAAACTCGATCCCCGGGACGCGGTTCGAACCGTAGGCGATCGGGGGAATCTCGCCGAGCGCCTTCTGTTCGGCCGTCAGCTCGTCCCAGAGGGCCAGCTGCATGTTGGCGCCCATCTTTTCGGGCACCGCGGCCATCGCGTCCCCTTCGTTGCGGAGCTTCAGTTTGCTGTCCCAGTCCCAGACCTTCTGATGTTCGGCGCCGTTGGTCTTGACCTTTTGTTTCGTCTCAAGGCGTTTACGGCTTCCCATCAGCTCGCGGATCGCGTCGCGCTGTTCCAGTGTGCATTCGCGGAGGGAATCGACGTACTGGTTGAAGATCGCGTCGGTCCTGGCGCGCTGTTCGGCCTTCTCTTCGGCGTTCAGACCGTATTTTTCGAGATAGCGGTTGTAATATTTAAACCAGGCCGTTTCGAAGACGGGAAGGGTCCAGCCGGCCGATTTGCCGGCTTTGAATTTACCGTCGACCATTTTCCCCTCGACCGCCTCGGCCATCTGAAGCCGTTCGACGCCGGTCAGGTCGGGAAGCATCATGTAGTAAAGCTCCGCGGTCGGGCCTTTGGCGATCCCCAGGAACCCCTTGGCGCTGAATCCGTTCGACGGATCCATCTTCCAGAGCCCCTCGTAGAGAAAATGACATCCGATCGCTATACGCAGGATGACGACCGCGACGATAAATACGCCCGTCCAGAAACTGACCTTTTTGACGCCCAACAGGCACCTCCCTCCGAAGTTAGAACAACCGGGCATACGCGCCCGAAGCGCGTATGCCAAGGAAAGATAATTTGCGGTTACGACGCCGAATACGGCGGCCTACTCATTTTAACAGGAAAATTTTAAAAAAACACCCCTGTCAGAAGCCCATGCCTCCCCCCATGCCGTCACCGCCGCCCCCCGACATTCCGCAACCGTCGCCGCGACTATGCAACTGTGATAATTCATATTAATATATCAATAAATTAATACATTAATGCCAACCATCGGAAGAAGAATATTCGGGCTTTCCGTGACCTAATCCACCCCCACCACTGCTTCCTCCCATGCCGCCGCCGCGCATGCTGCTGATACTCCCCATGCCGCGGCCGCCGCCGCCCGACATTCCGCCGAAGCCGCCGCTCATGCCGCCACCTCCGCCATAGCCGCCGGACATGCCGCCACCGGAGGAAGAGTTGTACTGGAACATCCGGAGCATTCCGCTGAACGCGGCGTTCGGGGAGATGAGAACGTACCGCCGGTCAGGAGTGACCCCCAGGTTCGGCTGCATCTGCGCGCCGACCGACACGGTACTGATCACCGGCATGTAACCGGAATCGGTCCCCAGCGTGTATTGGAGCTCGGGGGTCGCAAAATCGGTTTCGGGATTCTTTTCCGGCTCTTTCCCCTCTTTGGTGTACGAGGCCGCGTAATTCTGATTCTCGGCGGCGCGCGATGCTGCGGCTTTCGCCGACCGGGTCTGATAAGCCTTCACCTTTTCGGAAATCTCTTTGTCGGCTTTCACGCGAAGCTGTTCGACAAGCGCCGAGGCGGTCAGAAGTTCCTTTTTCACCTCTTCGCTCCGCCGGCCGTTTTCAAGTTCGACGGTAAACCCGGCTTTCCCGTCTTTCAAGCTGAGGGGATAGGTGGCGACTTTCTCGCTCTCGGTGCCGATCCCGGTGATGATGTTCACGGTAACTTTTCCCTGCGGGAGCTCCCCCCAGCTCCGGCGGACAATCACATCGTAATTGCCGGTGAACGCCATCGGGCAGGTGTAGACCTTGCACCGCTCCCCTTCGTGCTGATCTTCAATTGTCGCGGCGCTGACCGCTTCGGTCCGGAGGATTCCCCCGGCACCGGTGCGCGGCTGGCCGAACCAGCAGACGGTGTCGACCGGCTCCTTCACGGCCAGGTCAATTTCGGCGTCGCCTGTCCAGCGAACCTCAATCACCAAATCACGGACCAGCGCATCGGTCAGTTCCTTTTTGTATTCGGCGAGCTCTTCGGTCCGCCCTTCCTTCTCCATTTTGTCGATCAGCTCTTCGGCCAGACGGCTTCCCGCTTCCCAGACATCGTTTTCAAGCCGTCCTTCCCACGCGCCGGAAGCGATGCCGATCGTGACCCACTTCTGGGCCTCTTCGTCACCCGCTTCCTGAGCCAGCGCCAGAGCGCGGATATACGGCTCGGGACGGGCGGGGTCGAATTTCGAGACCTCGCGGTAAAGCTCCAACGCCTTTTTATTCGAACCGACCGTCTCCAGATATCCGGCCACACCCAGGATCGTCACCGGGTCGTCGGCGAACTCGGCCGCCGAAAGGATTGCCCGTTCGATCTCTTCCTGCGGGGCTTCGGCCTGGATCAGGGCGATCGCCAGAGCTTCGTACATCCAGCCGGCGGCCATATCGGCGCGAAGCGCGGCTTTGATCGCCGCGGCGGCTTCATCGTACTTCTGCGCTTTCATCAGGTCGTTCACCTCTTTGACGAACTCCATCTGGAAGTTGTAAAGCGCCTCCTTATACTCGGACTGCTGTTCTTCGCGCTGTGCTTCACGCTCCCCGTCGTTCCCCTCTCCGACCGCTTCGGGAGCTTTCGGGGCCTTCGCCGAGAAGTAGCCGTCCCACTTCTGGTCGAGATCGGCCGGGGCCTTCATCAGGGAACCGGCCGGTTCGGAATCGGCCGCCGGTTCCGGACGCTTGTCCGCCTTGGCGGGAACGTTGAACCCCCCGCCGAAACCGCCGCCGCGGTTCCCTCCGCCGAAGCCCCCTCCGCCGAAACCGCCGCCGCCAAAACCGCCCATGCTGTTGCCGCCGCTCAGGCCGCTAAGCGAGCCGCTCGAGCTGGGAACAAGGGTCAGGTCCGAGACAGGGTAATAGCGCAGATGGTAAATCTCACGCCAGAGATCGTCCGACGACTCGAGCGCATCGATGGTGTCTTTCGTTGTGATATACAGATATTCGTCGCGCACGCACGAAACCAGATCGTAGGGACGCAGAACCAGGTTCAGCGCAGTACGCAGGCTGACCGAAAGGAGAGTGTCCTGAATGACCATTTCGTCGAGAGAGTTTTCGCTCTCTTCGATCGCGGCGCGGTCGAAAACGATGTTGATTCCCTTCTCGCGCTTGATTTCGTTGATCCAGTCGGTCAGCGGACGGCCTTCCTCGTCGTTTTCGTCAACCCGTACATCAATCGTGTCATTGAGCGCGCGGACGATCTTTTTGCGTGTTTCAGACTGCGAGAAAAGGGAGGCGTCGGAATACTTTTCCTTACGCGCTTTCGAAAGGGCAAGCCATGTGTCGGCGTCGGGATAGATGATCGGAGGCTCGTCGGAGGTCGGGATGTGTGAACGTTCAACCGACATCAGAACGTCGAGATACCGGATCCGGCGGTACTTGCGCAGATACTGGTTCTCGGCATAGGCATCCGCCATGCGCGCCACATTCGCCGCCTGTGTCGGAAGAGCCAAATCGTCGATCAGATCGGCGGCGGTGCTTGCCACATCGGCGGCAAGCGTGTATTGCTCTTCGGCCAACAGCGAGTTGAACCGCTTCATGATCTCTTCGACCTTCTTCTGGTTTTCGGCGCGCTGGTTGGTGATCGAGGCGATTGCGGTCAGCTTCGCGTTGTTCCGCATCGCGTCCAAATCACGCTTGTCTTTGGCAAACTTTTCACGTTCCAGGAACCGGGCGTTCGCCTCGAGCGAAGCGAGAAGCTCCTCCCGGTCGGCGTCAGCCAAAAACGGGTTGTCCTGTACCGAAACGATCGCCAGCTTGATATTCTGAATCGCTCCGACCGGATCCTTCACCGCCTGTTTGCGGGCGCTGTCGATTGCGGCCTTGATCTCCGATTTGACCTGCGCCGTTTTCAGGCGGGTGTTTGAGTCGGAAGCGCCGAGCAGATTCGCCGAACCGGGGGCCGAGCCGGACTCGTCAGCGCTAAGAGCCGCTTCCGCAGCGGCGAACGCGTCATCGCTGTCAGCGTCATCCGAAATGGTTTTCAGCGGCGCTCCGTAGGCCGTCGCGGCCAAAAGCGCCATCGCGAGAAGGAAAAGCCGGTTTCTCATAAAATGAACCTCTCCGTCCGAAATATAGGTCAGCGGTAAATTGAATTTCAATGTTCGTCTCGGAACCGGCGGCACAATGGCGCGCGTCAGAATCCCTACAACGTGTATAACCCGTCAGGCCGTCCCGCTAGACAGCTTCCCCTATCTCTAATATGTTCGTCCTCCGGCGGGAACGGGATAAACCAATCATCCCTTCCCCCCTGTTTCCGGCCTGAGACCAGTCAACCATCTGTCACAACAGAAAGAATGCTCAAGATTCTCTTTTTCGGTCCATCCAGTCTGACCGGCATCTTGTCACATCGTGCCGGGGGAATCGCGTAGGGAAGGGGAGGGGAAACGGAACCGGTTTCGGCCCCGATGCGTTCTTCCCTATATTATTAAGTTTATCTATTTTTTGGCGTTTGGCAACTAAAGCGTGATAAAAAACCGTTTTTTTTCGGAAAAGAAACGCGCCGACAAAGCGGGAAATGCCCGGCGCCGTTCAATGTAAGGGAGGAAGCGGCGTCCGGCAAAGACTACTTTCCGAGGGAGGAACTCTTTTTCCCTTTCGGCGCCTTTTCGGCAGCAACTCCGTCGTGTTCCTCCGAGAGGGGCTCGGCCTCGGCGGGACCGCCGTTTTCCGATGCCTGTTCCTTCATTTTGCGCAGCGTTTCGTCCTGCGCGGCCAGGGCGGCCTGATATTCGCGCAAAAACGCACGGCCGGGGATCGGCAGGGCGAGCCCGCCGTCTTTGGCGGCATCGGCAGCCATTTTTTCAAGTTGGCGGTTCTCTTCTTTCGGCTCACCGACTTTCAGAGTCTCTTCAATCACCGTTTCGGATCCGTCTGCCGCCGCCGCCGGAAGTCTCAGCGTGATTTCCATACCCGGAACGAGATCACCCGATCCGATGAGAAACGTCTCCCGATCGCTCCGGACGGGCGGAAGGTCGGACGGATAGAGCGCCGATGCGCCGAGCGGCGCAGCAAGGTCCGCTTCGCCGGGCCAATAGACCGCCGCCGCGGCCGATTCGGCCAGACCGATCCCCGCCGATACCCCCTCTTTGGTCCGCAGGTCGACAAGCGCCCCGCCGGTCCGATAGGCCAGCGAGGCCAACGCGTTGTTGTTCGTAACAGCACCGTTGGCAAACGCGCTGAAGGTGATCCGCTCTTTTATCAAGTCGGCGGTCAGCGCCGCCGCCTCGTGCCGGTCAAAGAAGGAAGCTGTGCTCACCCCCCGGCCGATAAAGACGATCATGCGCGGCCGGCCGGGACCGAGTTCCCGGAGCCGGTCGCAGGCGGCACGGATCATCTCCTTCATGTCCATTGCCCCGAGCGGGGTTTCCTTTTCCAGGCCGACGGCAACCTTTTCAGCCAGTTCCGGAGCCGTCTCTTCAAATTCCGGCGTAGCGGGAAGGGGAGTGAGCCGGTTCGACGCGACGAAAACCTGTATGCGCGAACCTTCGGCCAGACCGGTAATCAGCGCCGATGCTGCGGCGCGCGCTTCGGCCCGCACCTGAGCCGAGAGCTGACCCGCCGAAAGGTCGACCGCCAACGCCACATCGACCGGACCGGCTTCCGGCGGCGCCGGAGCCGTCAACGGGAGGGCGAAATAGGTCACCCCGTCGGCAGAGCGGTACGTTTCGATCTGTTCGGCCGAAAGACGACCGCCGAGAAGAATCAGCGCTGTTAAAAGAAAAAAGGCGGGGAAAGTCCGCATCATACGGTGGCAGTTCATGGCGGGACGCTCTTTGCGGTTGTCGGTTTCTATCGGTTTTCTTCCGCGACGCCGTGCCTGGCCGGCATCGGCGTCCGGCTCTATTCTACTCCCCCCGCGTGAAAAAATCAAAGGTTTTCCCGCCGTACCGGAGGCGGAGGAGGACGGCTTGACTGATTGCATTCTCTTCCCGGCAGATTATAATGGGTGAGAGGCCGGCCGCGGAACATGCATCAGGGCGAGCTGTCGGCGTCACTTCGGCAAAACCGCACGCCGGTTTTCTCCGGCACAGCATCGGAAAATTTAGCAACGGGAGCAGTCTGGCCATGTCATCCGCCGATTCGGGAGGTGAACTCCATTTTACGCGTAAAAAGAAAGAACTCGAAATTGACGCGCTCTTCCGGGCGCTGGTCAAGTTCAAGGGGAGCGACCTTCACCTGAAAGTCGACCGCCCCCCCTATATCCGCGTGAAGGGAAGTCTCCGCACCCTCAACCGCGGACCGATCGACGATGAAGAGATGGAACGGCTCATCTTTCCGATGATGGACGAGAGGAACCGGAAGATCTACAACAACGATGGCGGTGCCGACTTCGCGCACACCTGTCTCTGCGACGGTGTTCAGTGGCGGTTCCGTGTCAATGTCCTGACGCAGATGGGACATATCGGTCTGGTTGCACGCCGCATCAACAACGACATTCCCGAACTCGAAAAGCTTCACCTCCCGCCGGTTCTCTACAACCTCTGTAAGCATGAACAGGGGATGATTCTCCTGGCGGGGGTGACGGGAAGCGGCAAGTCGACGACGATCGCCAGCATGCTCAATTGGGTCAACCGGAACTACTACAAGCATATCCTGACGCTTGAAGACCCGATCGAATTCATGTTTACCGAAGACAAATGCCTGATCAACCAGCGCGAAATCGGGCAGGACGTCATCGACTTCAGTGTCGGGATGAAGCATGCCGTGCGAGAAGACCCTGACGTGATGCTCGTCGGAGAAATGCGTGACCGCGAAACATTCGAAACGGCGATTCACGCCGCCGAAACGGGGCACTTGGTCTTCGGAACAATCCACGCCTCATCGGCGCCGTCGACGATCGGACGTATCCTCGACCTTTTTCCCGCCAATATGCACAAGGCGATCCGCAGCGCGCTGGCGCTGAACATGAAGGGGATCGTTGCGCAGAAGCTCCTCCCGTCGATCCTGCCGGGAGTCCAGCGCGTTCCGACCTGCGAGATCATGATCTTCAACAGCATCGTCCAGAAACTTGTCCTTGAAGAACACGATGAAAAGCTTGCCGACGCCGTCCGAATCGGAGCGCAGGAGGGGATGCAGGACTTCACGATGAGTCTGAAAAACCTCGTTCAGGCGAAAAAGATCGACCGCGCCACGGCGTTCCAGGTCGCGCCGAACATTGAATCACTGAAGATGGCCCTTAAGGGGATCGAAGTCAAAGAACCGGGTATTCTGTAATTCGCCATATGACACACTCACCGTTTCGAACCGCGCGCCGCGTGATGACCGCGGCACTTTTCCCGCTTGCGCTTCTTTTCCTGGCCGGCGCACTGACCGCGCCGGCCGAGGGGGCACGCCGGGAAGAAAAAGAACCCCAGAAAGAAGACTATTACAGCCCGGACAACTGGTACGGCAACTTCTTCAAGTCGTTCAAGATATGGAGCAAAGAGCTCCGATACACCAACGACTCGGCCAAGACGGTTGCGGAATTGGGAAAAGAATTCCGGCAGGACGGGTGGCGGAAAGAGCCCGGACACTATTACAGCGCCACGAAACTCGTTCTGATGATGTTCCTCTTCTGGATCTGGACCGCCACAACGACCTGGGTCAATAACGACGCCCAGCGGCTGGTCGACCTCCACCGGGTCGAGTGGAACACCGCACAGGTGGCCCCGTTCCCGGTCGGGTTTATCCTCCTCCTTTTCATCCCGATCTTCTGGGTCGGTTTTCCGGTCCTTATCCTCTTTTGGTTTGTCCCCCTGTGCAGCTACATCGTACACCGGAACTCCGGAGTGCTTGATGCCGACAAGGTGATGACGCCCGACCACCTGGCCTTTCTGATCAAGCGCCTCGTCGGAATGGACGTGAGCAAACCGAAACCGATGGCATACATGACCGGTGCGCCGATCGAGATCATCTCGTGGGGGAAACGCGTTCCGGACGAAACAAAACAGGGCCGGACGATCGCCGCGCGAAACCAGCAGCCGGGTTTCAACTACTTTAAGGAAGTTGTCTATCAGGCGATCCGCTACAACGCCATGATGATCCGCGTCACAAGCGGGCCGGTCCAGGCCGGCATCTCGTTGTTCAGCGACGGAGTCTGGATCCCGATGAACAACGTGCTCGACCCGTCCCGGAAGCGACCCGTCTCAACACAGGACACCGGTGCGATCATTCGTGCGATGAAGGTGCTGGTCGGCGCCGATACGGACGAGCATACCCGCCGCCAGGGGGGCGAGTTCCTGATGAAATACGACCGGAAAAAGAAGATGGAAGCGCTTCTGGCGACCCAGGGAAAGGCGGGAGCGGAGGAAGCGCTTATACAGTTCCAGCTTCTGAGCCTTCCCTTCAACACGCTCGAAGAGCTGGGAATGACGCCGAAACGCCAGGAGATGTTCCGGAAGATTCTGGCTTCCGAAAAGGGGCTCTGTCTTCTCGGTGCCGCGCCGGGACAGGGTCTGCGTACCTTCACGAACGTGGCCTTCAACTCAACCGACCGGTTCACGCGCGATTTCGTGACGGTTGAAGATGTTCAGCGCGCCTACATGACGATCGAAAACCTGACAAAGGTCACCTACGATTCCGCCAAAAAGGAGACGCCGATGACGGTTCTGCCCGACGTCTTCTTCAAAGAGCCGAAAGTTCTCCTTCTGCGCGACATCGTCAACCTCGACACACTGAAACTCTGCTGCGAAGAGGTAAAGCACGACCGACTGATCGTCACCACTTTCCGCGGGGTTGACGCGGCCGATACGATCATGCGCGTCATACAGACCGGCGTTCCCCGAAAGCTCCTGGCCGACTCCCTCTATGCCGTCGTCACCCAGCGGCTGATCCGCCGTCTCTGTCCCTACTGCAAAGAAGAGATCCCCGCACCGCCGGAACTTGTCCGCCGTCTGGGACTCAATCCGCAGACGGTGAAAACCGTCTACCGGCGCCGCGTGCATACGCCTCCCGAACCTGGACAGAAGGACCGTTATGAACCGTGTCCTCACTGTCTGGAAATCGGCTACTGGGGCCGGGCCGGGGTCTACGATGTCATTCTGGTCAACGATGAGATCCGCCAAATCATCACGACGAATCCTTCGGCCGACGCGATTCGGAAAGCCGCCCTGAAATCGGGGAGCCGCGGCTATTTCACCGACGGTGCCGACCTGGTCGGCAGCGGAGTCACCTCGTTCGATGAGTTCCGGCGCTTTATGCAGGGAGGGGGAAAGTGATGAACACTTTTGTGCTGATCCTTTACGCCCTCTGCGGGGTCTTCGTCGGTTCGATCGCCTACGTTCTCTGGAAAAAGGGGTTTTGGCCCGGCCTGTGCGGGGCGTGTGCTTTCTTTCTCTCCCTATTCTTCGCGCTCCGCTACGATGTTGCCGCGACAAAGATTTTAGTTCCTCTCAAAGACATGACGATGGCGTCTTTCCTGGCGGTACTGGTGGTCGGGAGCATGGTTTTCGGAGTGATCACCTCCCAGGCGCGTCCGCTGAAATACTATTTTTCGAAGAAAGCGGATAAATTTGTCAATATCGCCCCGTTGACCATTATGATCGTTCTCTGCGTTGTACTTGTTGCGGTCGGGAATCACTACTCACCCTCCGGCGCCGATGCCGTTCCAACGATTGGTTCGGCGGAAAAAACCGAAGGTTCAAGCGGTCTGCGTGCGCAATTTGGTGAGTTCAGCGCGAAACTCGGCTCGAAAAGCAACGATGAAGTCATCGGCGTCGCGGCCGACATTCAGAAGTTTTTCTCGTTCCCTCTCCAGATCACCCTAGTGCTGGT
>JAEEGL012285341.1_pt1 | contig 11519 bp, 6 predicted proteins | sample 9134231 | NCBI WGS metagenome assembly JAEEGL01 (sample SAMN16246548, study PRJNA631951) | gut metagenome | biome: gut microbiome; feature: rumen; material: fiber-attached | host: Bos | place: Iran: Karaj | collected 2018-10 | reverse complement strand
TACAAGACCTAATCCAAATCAAAAGAATATGGCAACACAAAAACAACTCAAAGCCCTCGCAGAAGGGCGCAAAAAACTCGCTTCTAAGCGTAAAAGCAGCCCCAAAACGGCACGAAAAGGCAGTAAGGTAGTTGCGACTAAGCCGCGATCAAAAGTGACTAAAAACGCCCTGAATGGGGCAAAAACGCACCCTAAAAAACTTTCAAAAAAGCCCAAAGGCTTGTGTGGCATCAGCGATACTCGCATCAAAAAGGCAGTTGCGCTTATCGAGAAGGCGCACTCGAAATTAGATGCGTATGGCACGAACTTACAAAAGCACGGCAAAGTCATACCATCTGACGTGTGCATAGCCAACAACGCTCTGCTCACTTCGCTTGTATTCTTAGGAGATTAACCCCAAACGCAACATCAATGGCAACACAAAAACAACTCAAAGCCCTCGCCGAAGGACGCAAGAAACTTGCTGCTAAGCGTAAACGCAGCACAACTAAGAAAACGACCAAGAAAGGTCTGAGCGGTGCAACTCGCAAAACCACTCGCAAACGCTCCGTAAAGGTGCAAGTGGAGCGTCGCGCACGCAAGCAAGACCGCGAGTTCTACGGCGAACCCGATTTTTACTACGATTGGGAACGCGAAGAAGCCATAGTCGAGGGCTATTCTGAGGAACGCTACGCAGCCGCAAAACGCTTTGCCAATCTGAACTTGAAAAGCGAACTGCCAAATGGCTTTCGCATCGTGAGCGACCACTTCGCACACGGCAAATGGCATTTCATTGTCAGCACTAAGAAAGGGCTGAACGGCACAGCCAACAAAGGTCGTGCGCCGCGAGTAAAGACAATGACCACAGCCGAAGGCAAACGATGGAACATTAGCGATTACCCCAACTTTAGCAAGACAGGCAGCGTTACAGGTATGCGCAAAAAATACTATGGCAAAAGGGCACTGCTCGTACGATGTGGCGATTATATCTACAACGTCACCTCTGCACCCGAGATTTACAACGCAGCTAAATAACCAAATCAAATTAATATGGCAACACCCAAACAACTCAAAGCCCTCGCAGAAGGGCGAAAAAAACTCGCTTCTAAACGCAAAAGCAGTACGACTAAGAAAACAACCCACAAAGGGCTTGGTAGAACTCGCAAAACCACCCAAAAAGGACTTAGCGGCTGCTTTACCGACTACGAAATTCTAAGGGCGGTCGAAGGTTATCTCAAATCTCCATTTGGCAGCAAAGATGCCTCAACAGAGTATATGAAAGGATTTTGCGAGGGGGCAAATTTTAGTCGCAAAAACGCTCTTGAAATCATCGAAGAAATGAGAAACGCATAAAAAATCCCCTCTCGCCGCAATGGTGAGAGGGGTATATGGGCTAAATCCCCCAAATATTGGGTATTTGTTACCCAGATATTGGGTACTTGTCCCCCAGATATTGGGTACTTACTATATGAGAAGTGAATATGATGCAAAGAAAACAAGACGAACGCGAAACGATGCGCTTTGCTCTCAATCAACTTGTGAAAGAACTTGGCGAAAAAGAGGGCAAAGAAACGTTTGAATGGTATTGCAAAACCTACAACGTTGGCATTGCCGACCCTATGCCCGAAACCGTGAAATACGAGATTTTTGGCACAGATAAGCAGTTTGTTGAAATTGATGATTTGAACGCAAAGCTATCGGCATTGCGCAAGTTCTTTAGAGACAGAGACAAAGACAAGCGGTATAACTATAAAGTACGCATCTGCTCTGCCGAAAATGATGGCAAAGACCCTATTCACGCCTACAAATATCCGACAGGCACAGCATACGCCGACATTCGTTTTGAAATTCATTCAGAAGGCAGCAGTGGTTGGGATTATCTACGAATTGCGTACAAATTCGACAATACCAACGAGGTAAGAATTGATTGCGATGCACTGCCCGAATACAAAGAACTTATTGCACAACTGCAACAATCCGACAATAACTCCACTTACGCCTTTGCCAAAGAGATTGCAGCACTCTACGAGCAGGGCGAAAGGCTCGATTGGGTAAAAGCCAAGAAACTTGCTGCACCGCACCGCATAGAGAGCGAACAAGCTATTATGCAGGCTTGCGAACTTGCCGTAGTGCTTTCGGCTCGTAAGATTGCGCAGAACGGACAATCTATTGCGCAACGTTACGCCGCACTGAAAGACCTATACGAACAGCAGGTTACTATCCGTCCGCTCGATACACAAAGCAAACTATTGCAGCAGTATAGCACGCCGTGTCCGCTCGCGTTCCTTTTGGGCGAATACGTGAAAGGTGCAACCGATTTGAAAGAGCATCAGCAGTACTACCTTGAACCATCGGCGGGCAATGGTATGCTCACAATAGCACTACCAACCGACAAAGTATTTGCCAACGACCTCGACGAAATCCGCTATCAGAACCTTTTAGTGCAGGGCTTCCACAAAGTGGAGAATGGCGATGCACTACGTATGATACCCAATCCCAATTTTCGTGGCATCATCACCAATCCGCCGTTTGCAAAACTCGCACCCAAAGACAAAATAGAACGCCACGGATGGGAGATTAACACGCTCGATTACAAAATGGCTGTTCTCGCACTCGACAATATGGCAAATCACGGACGTGCAGCCATCATCGTTGGTGGCAAAATGTGGAACTCCTATTGGAAACAGCAGAGCGAGACGAGCAAAAAGCGTGTGCTGTTCGGTCAGTGGAAAACATTTTTAGGATACCTATACGCCACGTACAACGTTGAGGACGTTATCTACATCAATGGTGACAATATCTACCGCAAGCAAGGCACAACATACCCTATTGTTGTGATACTTATCAATCGCCGTTGGGACGAATACAGCGAAGAGCATAAGCCAAACTACGTATTCGACCCCGAACGCGACACCATCATCGACACGTTCGACCAACTATTTGAGCGTATGATGAAGTACTTGCAATCTGCACCATCGAGTCTTGATGATATTAACGTTGAAGAAATCAAACGAAAACTCGAAGATGGAACAGCAGCATCTATGGTTGACCAAATCTATCAAAAAGCGAACGCAGCAGCAGAAGAAGAGGAAAAGCGCGAACGCGATATAGCCGCACGCAAGCGCAAATTTGCTTTCAAGCTAAAACTCCAATTGCAACTGAAAGAGCAAGACAAAGAACTTGTGCGAAAAACTCACGCGGAAGTGAGTAGAATGATAGACGAATATTTTGAAAAGCACCCAATAGATATAGATAAAATAGCCGAGAAACGTGGCTATCTACGAGACAATATTGCATATTGTCAAGAGAAAATTGAAAAGGAGAGGGAGAAAGGCAAACGAACTTCGCAGAGCAAGATAGATGCGTACGAAGAGAGAATAGACGAATGCCAACAAATGTTGCAAACCCACGCAATGCAAAAGCCGCAAGTGCAAGTAGGTGCTTGGTATGTAAATAACAAACACCACGATATGGTAACGTATATCTACGACAATTGGGGCGGCAAGTACCAAAGACGTATTTATATGAATGGACAATACAAGAGCTCAAATGAGTTTACAGACTCTGAAATATTCTTACAAACCCATACCAAAATAGACCCACCACAATGGGCAGGAGAAAGCGCAATGGGCGAAATAGATGACGATTTACTCGCAATGAAACAAAGGATTACAGAATGGCTTTCCCCCAAAATATTGTCGGAAGCAACTGGCAAAACACGAGACGAAATTATTGAAATGTATGGCAATGAATTATTGCCAATAGCCTATGTTCCTAAGTACTTTGCCAACAAGATTGATAGCGAGCTGACGGATTTTTATGTCTATTGCGGCAAAGGTTATTTTATTGACCACGCAGTAAATCATCATAGCAGCATTTCGCCCGAAAAGTATGTCTTGATACAAGACGTTTTGAATGACCCCGATGAAATAAGGAAAACCATAACAGACGGACATAACTCGTACATATTTATCAAGAAATTAAACAGATACAATGCTGTTGTATTAGCGTTAGAGGTCTCTGATAATGGCAAAATGATTTTGCACAAGTCGTTTTTCGACCAAAAGAAAAAGCCGTATGCGAACGTTGGCACACGGCTCTATATTGTATCATCGGAGGACGGCGACCTTCCACACCTACAAGGGTGTTCCTCCATCATTCGTACTAAAAGCACACGGCAGAAGCCTTCCTGCTCTTGATGATATGATGCAAAAGAACCAAGAAAATTTCTATCCACAAAATATAAAGTGTTAATTATGAAGCTAATCGACATTCAACGACATTTTTTCACTCTACGAGGTGACAAAAACATCTATTTCTGCACCGAAGCAGAGAGTCACAACCTCAATGCAATAGCAGTACATTACATCAAAGCCAACCGCGACTACACTTTGCCCGACAATTGGGCAAATATGCCCACGCAAACCATTCGCGGCAAAGCGATAGACAACATTCTCGTAGGCGAAGGCTTAGGTATGGCGTATATGCCTGCTTCGGAAATACGCAAACTCGATACCTCTGTACCTGATAGTATGGGCGATGATACGCACGCAGCACTCGCCAAACTCAAAAAAGCAGTTGGCGGCAACGTGACCGACTTTGTGTGCGAACGTCTGCAATGGAGCAGAGACGAGATAGAAGAGCGCCTATTTGCCGAGCAAGTTGATAGCGTTGCACTTGCTATCTACAATATGGAAGCTCGTAACCAAGCTATGATTATTGGTGACCAAACAGGTATAGGCAAAGGTCGTATGGCGGCTTGCCTTATCCGCTATGGTCACGTACACGGAATGAAGCCAATATTCGTTACCGAGAAATCGAACCTTTTCACCGACATTTATCGCGACTTGAAGGATATAGGCTGTGCCGACTTCCGTCCGTTCATTGTCAACTCCGACGATAAGGCTAAAATCACCGAGATTGACGAAGATGATAATATTCGCGTGGTATATAAGCCACTCGACAGCAAAGAGAGTAAGAAAGTATTTGCTTCGCAGCGTGTACCCAAAGATTGCGACTATGTACTTGCAACATATACGCAATTCAACAGCCCCAAGCGCGATGCAGACAAAATAGCCTTTCTCAACGCTATTTGCGAGCATAACACCATCATTCTCGACGAAGCGCACAACGCGGGTGGCTCAGCAAAGACAGGATTTGCCAAGACCGACGAGAACGGCGAAGATGCACGCAATGTGGAAGGCTCGAATACCTACAAAGTATTCTCAAAAGCCGTACAGACAGCGCAAAACGTCTGTTTCCTTTCGGCTACGTTTGCCAAGCGTCCCGACAACTTCCCAATTTTCGCACTCCGCACTTGCATAAGCGAATCGGAACTCAACAACACCGAACTTATCAATGGCATAAGCAAGGGCGGCGAAGCATTGCAAGAGATACTTTCGTCCGAGCTCGTATCTGAAGGACAGATGCTACGTCGTGAGCGTACGTATGATGGTATCAAGGTTAACTATATGTACCTCAATAGCAAGGGCGCACAAGAGTTCAACGTTCCCGACCTCGAAAAGCAGCACCGCGCAGTAAGCGACGTAATTACTGGGCTTATGCGTGACATCATCGACTTTGAGCGTAAATACATAACACCGCTTATCAGTGGTATGAATGACGATTTAGCCGAAGATGGCGAGAGCGCCGACCAAACGAATAAGGATTTGGGCATAAGTCGTGCATCGTATTTCTCAAAGGTTTTCAATATCATAAACCAAGTTCTGTTTAGCATAAAAGCCGATGCAGTAGCCGAACACGCTATCCGTCGATTGAAAGAGGATAAGAAAGTTGTTATCGCCTGTGCATCGACTTTCGAGACCCTATATTCCGACCTCGCAGATACTCCCGACCGAACCAACGAGTACGAAGATGGTGCAGGTATTCAAATCGACAACACTATTGTTTGGAACGATGGTAGCACAACCGAACTCAACGGCAAAGCACGCCATACTATGGGTGAAGAGGTGAAAACCGATTACAGCGAAGCTCTGTTACGTGGTTTGCGCGGAACTCTGAAATACACCGTGAAAGATGGCAAGAATAAGCAACATACCGAGACACTGAATTTCGATGATCTCTCGCCCGAAGCACAGCGCGCATACATCGAACTTGAAGGAAAGATAAAGCAATCGACAACAGGCATTACCATTTCGCCTATCGACTACATTATCCGCAAGATTGAGCGAGCAGGCTATCGCGTTGCAGAGGTTACGGGACGTAGCTCACGTATTGAGTTTACCAACGAGCAAGGCACGCGCGGACGCATTATGCCACGCAAGAAGATAAAAGCGAATATTGCTTTTGCCCAATTCCAAAACAACCAACAAGACGTGCTTATCATCAACACAAGCGGCTCAACAGGTGCATCGGCTCACGCCACCAACAAAGGCACGAACCTAAAGCGCGAAGAGGTAAAGCCTCGTGTAATGATTATCGCACAATGTGAACTCAACGTAAGCACCGAGGTACAGAAGCGCGGACGCATCAACCGAACAGGACAATTTCCCGAACTTCCACCATCGTACGACTATCTCATTTCGTCAATCCCTGCCGAAGCTCGTATGATGATGATGCTTCAGAAGAAACTCCGTTCGCTCGACGCAAACACGGCATCGAACCAAAAGAACTCTACTCAGGTCATTGATACCGAAGATTTTATCAATAAGTATGGCGATGAAGTGGTTTTGAACTATATGAAAGATAACCAAGACTTCACCGAAGCCATCAACGACCCTTGTTTCCTCTTCAATGAACCGCCAAAGAATAAGAACAAGATACTCACTGAGGACATAGCAAAAGCCGTGTCGGGCAAAGTAGCTGTGCTTTCAGCCGACGACCAAGAACTTTTCTATAACACAGTTATGGAGAGCTATCTGCAAAAGGTCAACCAACTAAAATCGCGCGGCGAATTTGACCTTGAAGTTGAAGCAATGAAACTTGATGCGAAGTTCATTCGTGAGAGCGCACTCGTACCACGCACAAGTGGACAATCAGTCTTTGCCGATGCAGCCTATTTAGGTACATACGAATGCAATGTGTTACGCAAGCCGTACACACGCGACGTTGTTTTATCGCTCCTCAGCAAAGCCACAACAGGCGTTGACCCAAAACAAGCCGCAGCCGACCTCGCAAATGCTTTCCGCGAGCGCATTGATGAAGATTTGCAAAAACGACTTGCCGACAAAGAAGAGAGCCGCAAAAACGACCTCGAAGCAGCCCATCAGTCACCACGCAACAAGAAACTCGTTGCTGATGGCAAAAGCTCTTGGGACGAGATAGCATTAGAGATTAACAACAAGTATGATGCGCAGATAGAAAAGCAGCGCAACGATGCCAATAACAAGGCTATCAAAGCAGGCATAATAAAATACTTCTATGCTGGGCGTGGCGTGCTTATCGACCGCACTACAAAAGGCATTTGCCTTGGTTGCGAACAGAACAAGAAAGCCAATAACCCATTTGCACCATCGAACCTCACTATCTCGTTTGCTGTTGCAAGTAGCTTACGTTCGCTCGACTTCAATCTTGCCGACGATGGCTACAAAGAACTACTGACAATCAAGGAAGCTACCAACTTGCTCGATGATTATGTAGACCACGACAAACGCACGCTCGATGATTGGGACGAGACAATAAAAGCATCGACAGCCAACCGCGAATTGCGTGAAATCATAACAGGTAACATCTTGAAAGGCTTCAAATACGGCAAAGAAAAGTCGAAACTCATAAGCTTTACAATGGGAAATGGCGAAGTGCGCAAAGGCTTACTATTGCCCAAAAGCGATGGCTCTGACGAGAAAGGCGGCAACGTGATTGCTTACAAAGCCTACGATATGCAGAAATGCCGCAAGATGCTGCACAAGATATTGGACGATGTTACCGCAAATAGGGAGTGGACCAAAATAAACCTATCGCAAGGCGTGGATTTTGAAATCGGCACAGGTGGTTATCTTGAACTTACCACACGCAGCGACAAGGCAGCCGACAAAAAGATTGCTAACAACTCCGTATGGCTCAAATTTGGGCGTGGTTGGGAACACCACTACGGCAAATACAATTTGAGAGTGCGCTATAATAATTATCCTGTAACAGAAGAAATGATACACGCCAAACTCGATGATATTATCTCTTCGTTGCAGAGTGTTGGAGTGAAAGTAGAACTCAACGCACAACAGGCTGAGCAGTATTTTGCCGATGATACGGACGACACGCCAATTGAACACGGCGGCGATTGGAAACCGCTTCGCGTTGACCGCTCACGCATACCACAGAGCAAATCAAAGCCAACTACGAGCAACAGCAATGCTTTTTCCGCTCGTAAACGCAAATTTGTATTCAAATTGAAATTGCAACTGCAATTAGCAGCATAAATTATTACATAACCTATAACCTAAAATATTGTATTTATGAAAGTTACTAAAGAAAACATTGTAGAGAAATGGAATGAGATAGAAAAATATCTCAACAAAGAGACGCACGACACTTATGCGCAAGCCGCACCCGAAGACTTCACAGACCCCGATTGGGCTGACGTTGTAGACCCTTTTATCAAAGACATAAATCGGCAATTGGAGAATGTTAGCGAACCTCAAGCAGCCCCCAAAGCCGAAGAGCCAAAGAAAGCTGACAAACCGAAGAAAGAGCCGAAGGCAAAGAAGCCAAAGGCAAAATTCCAAAAAGGCAGCAAAGTTGTAACTGACCACGACGATACTCTTCAAACCATAACAGAGGTTATTTGGACTGGTCACAATTGGCATTACAAGCTATCTCAGTCGAGCGGCGAATGGGGCGAAGAGCAACTAACCAAAGCACCGAAGAAGGCAAAAAAAGAGATAAAGCCCAAGAAAGAGAGCAACAGCATTAGCGCAAGCATAAAGATTATCAAACGCTATGGTTCTCTTCACGGCAAAGCATACAACGGAGATACGAAAGAGAAGGCAATAAGCATTCTTCGAGCTTTGCAAAAGGCTATACTTGCCCACGATATTCGCAAGACCGACCCATACGCAGACGAGATTGAGAAAATACAAGAAAATTTACTCATACTCGTCAACAATCGTGCATCGGGACAGCCCATCGAGATAGCCGACATTGAGCATCTTCGTGAGATAGGCACTACGCACGTAGTTATGCCTATTGTCAAGCTATTGCAAGCCTATGTTCGTCTCATTGGCAAGAGCGGAGTAAAAGAGGAAGCAAAAAAATTGCGTGATAAATTGACTGTATACAATGGTAGTGAATATAGTTCTTTAGTCAAAGATGCCGTTATAAGCCTTTCTGATTACATAGATGGCAAATTAGATTCTATAACCGCTTCGCTTGAAGCATTGGAAGGTCTGAATGGCATCTTTGAGCCGAAACACACCACCAAGCCAAAGCCTGTGCGTAGCCACTCAATGAACGCTTCTCAACTTTCGGGCGTAGAGTTTGACACAATCGACCTTACAGGCAAGTGGGCGCGCATCATAGGTAAGCCATCTTCACCATATAAGTTGATGATATTTGGCAAACCGGGTAGCGGGAAATCAACTCTCGCGCTACAATATGCGGGCTATCTCGCAAATTCGCTCAATCAGCGTGTACTCTACGTAGCAAGCGAAGAGGGCTTGAACTACACAATGCAAGAGAAACTCAACCGATTGGGCATCAGCAGTGCGAATCTTCAAATCACCGACTATCTGCCCGAAGACCTTAGCGCATACGATGTTATCTTCATTGATAGCGTCAACCACGCGGGATTATCAGCAGAAGATTTGCGAAAGCTCGACGCAAGTCGTTCGTACGTGTATGTGTTCCAAACCACCAAAGATGGCACATTCCGTGGCTCACAAGAATATCTGCACGACGTAGACACCTCTATCCGTGTAGAAGATATGACAGCCCACACCGAGAAAAACCGCTTCGGCGCACAAGGCGAATGTCGAGTTGACTAACATAAATGCGCAAAATCATTATATAGTATATATATACTATACAAAGATTTTGGAGAATTAGGCTATCTGTTCACGCAGGTAGCCTTTTCTATTTACACTCTTTGGAATATAAATGCCCCAAATTTTGGGATATAAAAACCCAAATTTTGGGATATAAAAACCCAAATTTTGGGATAAGACCACCCTAAAAACAATCCCATACTTACACGTTTGTAGGTATGGGATTAATTGTAAAGAACTATGATTTGTATATAATTCAAAAAAAGGTGCGCCAATCGCGGCACACCCCAAATAGATTTGATGACTCTATGAATAAAATTGACTGATAAACCTAAAAAAAAGAGCGACACTGTCACAGCACGCCCTTATCATAACAATCAAAATGATGTTATGGAAACAATACTGCAAAAGTAGTATTTTATGCTATTAGAACTAAGGACTAAGAACAACAAAATAACTATGACAAAATATCAGCATCTTACTCTTGTGCAGCGGCGCAATATTCAATTATGCTTACAATACCATTTGAAATACAGCGAAATAGCAGAACTTATTGGAGTTCATAAATCCACCATATCGCGTGAAATAGAGCGCAATACTATCAATGGCAAATACTCTTGTGGTAAAGCGCATCGAGCGGCAACACTACGCGAAAAAATACTGAAGCATAACCCTCAGAAGCCTACGTATGTTTGGAAATTGGTAGTTGAGAAACTAAAACAACATTGGTCACCTGAGCAGATTGCAAATGTACTCAGTCGCGATGGTGACAAAATTTGCACCGAGACAATATATAAATTCATCAGAGCCGACAAAAAGCAGGGCGGAAATTTGTATCAATATTGCCGTTTTGGAATGAAGCATCGAAGACATATTATAGCAGATAAGGCAGGGGTAAAACACATTCCGCATAGGCGTGATATATCCGAACGACCAATAGAGTGTAATCCGCCATTCTTCGGCAACTTTGAAATGGATTTGATTGTAGGCGCAAAACACAAGGGTGCAATACTTACGATAGTGGAGCGCACAACACAATACTTAATAGCGGTAAAACTGCCATACGGACACAACTCCCTCGAAGTAGCCAAAGAAGTAGTCAAAGCTCTTGACGTATTCAAAGGCTGTATTCGTTCCATCACGACCGACAACGGAATTGAATTTGCCGAACATAGGTATATAAGCAGACAATTGCATTGCCCAATTTACTTTACTCAGCCATATAAATCGTGGCAAAAAGGTTTGATTGAAAAGTCAAATCAGTTGCTTCGCCAATATTTGCCCAAGAAAATGCCGTTAGACGAAATTACCCAAGAAGAGCTGCAAAGCATTGTGTATGAGATAAATAATAGACCTCGTAGAAAATTATTTTACAAAAACCCACAAAATATTTGTTTAGAACAATTATTAACAATTACATTTGCGTCAGAAACCACGTTGCACTAACGAGTGGAATGTGCCAAGTTCGCTCACCGATTTCAATTTAATTGCGTTTTCTGCCATAAATTTTATTGTGTTTTGTTTCTTATTACACTTTCAAAAGTATAAAACCTTTTTACACTTATTGATTAATATTCACAATTCAAAATCCAATCCTACATC
>JAEEGL011787388.1_pt1 | contig 11519 bp, 9 predicted proteins | sample 9134231 | NCBI WGS metagenome assembly JAEEGL01 (sample SAMN16246548, study PRJNA631951) | gut metagenome | biome: gut microbiome; feature: rumen; material: fiber-attached | host: Bos | place: Iran: Karaj | collected 2018-10 | reverse complement strand
GTCCTCCAGCACGGAGAACACGTCCTCCTGGGAAGCGAAGGCCATTTCCATGTCCAGCTGGTAGAACTCGCCGGGCGAGCGGTCGGCGCGGGCGTCCTCGTCGCGGAAGCAGGGGGCGATCTGGAAGTAGCGGTCGAAGCCGGAGGTCATGAGCAGCTGTTTGAACTGCTGCGGGGCCTGGGGCAGGGCGTAGAACTTGCCGGGATGCTTCCGGGCGGGGACCAGGTAATCCCGTGCGCCCTCGGGGCTGGAAACGGTGAGGATGGGGGTGGTGATCTCCAGGAAGCCATGCTCCTGCATGGCCTGCCGCAGGGCGGCCACCACGTTCACCCGGAGAAGGATGTTCTCCTTCACCGCCGGGTTCCGCAGGTCAAGATACCGGTACTTCAGCCGGGCGGACTCGTCCGCCTCTTTGCTGCGGTTGATCTCAAAGGGCAGCTCCCCATAGCGGCAGCGGCCCAGGACCTCCACCTTTTCCGGTACGACCTCGATATCCCCGGTGGCCTGCTTGGGATTCTTGGAATCCCGCTCCCGTACCACGCCCTCAACGGAAATGGTGGATTCCTTGTTGATGGCCCGGAAGGTCTTCAGCATTTCCTCGTCGTCGATCACCAGCTGGGTGGTGCCGTAAAAGTCCCGGACCACGGCAAAGGCAAAGCCGCTGCCCACGATCCGCAGGTTTTCCAGCCAGCCGGAGAGTTTGACCTTCTGGCCCACGTGCTCCAGACGGAGCTCTCCGCAGGTATGTGTACGCATCTGTGTCATTTCGTATCTCTTCCTTCCTGAACGGGCCTGCCCCGGTCCGGGAGCCCGGTTTGGATCGCTTCCGCGGCCTGGGCGGGGGTAAGGACCTGCTGCTCGCCGGTGCGCAGGTCCTTCAAGGACACGGTCCCGGCGTTCTTTTCATCCTCTCCCACCACGACTGCGTAGGGGATGCGGAGCTTATCTGCATAGGCGAACTTGGCCTTGGCCTTTTTCTGCTCCATATAGACCTGGCTGCGGATGCCCGCTGAGCGCAGGATCGTGGCGGCCTGCACCGCCCAGTCCAGCACGTCCCCCATGGGGATCACCAGAGCATCACAGGGAGGCACCACAGCCTCGTCCCGCAGGAGCCTCTGGTCCTGGAGGATGAAGAAGAGGCGGGAGACGCCGATGCTCACCCCAACGCCGGGGAGCTTCCGGTCCGTATAATACCCAGCAAGGTCGTCATACCGTCCGCCGGAGCAAACGGAGCCCACCTCGGGATGATCCAGCAGGGTGGTCTCGTATACCGTGCCGGTGTAATAATCCAGGCCCCTGGCGATGGTGAGATCCAGACGCCATTTGTCCGCCGGTACGCCGAAGGCGGGGAGGAGGCCGGTCACCAGCTTCAGTTCCCGGATGCCCTCTTCCAGGGCGGGATCGCTGCCCAACAGGGAATCCAGTGTGGCCACCGGGTCCGGCGCAGAGACAACGTCCATGAGCTTCTTGGCCTGTTCCGGCTGAACGCCCAGGTCGTCCGTCAGAATGGCGGTGACCTTCTCCGGACCGATCTTGTCCAGCTTATCAATAGCGGTCATCACCGCCTGGGCCCGATCCCCCAGCCCCAGCCAGGAGAAAAGGCCATTCAATACCTTCCGGTTGTTGATGCGCACCTGGAACCGTTCCAGGCCCAGACGGCGGAACACGGTGCAGATGATGGCTACCATCTCCGCCTCGTTGGAGGGGTCAAGGCTGCCATCCCCGATCACGTCCACATCCGCTTGGTAGAACTCACGGAACCGACCCCGCTGGGCCCGCTCACCGCGATACACCTTGCCGATCTGATACCGGCGGAAGGGGAAGGCGAGCTGTCCCGCATTCATGGCAACGTACTTGGCCAGAGGAACGGTGAGGTCAAAGCGGAGGGAGAGGTCGCTGTCCCCCTTCTCAAAGCGGTAGATCTGTTTTTCCGTCTCCCCGCCGCCCTTGGCCAGGAGCACCTCGGAGGCCTCCATCAGGGGCGTATCGATGGGAGTGAAGCCAAATAGAGCGTAGGTATCCCGCAGGATCTGCTGTATGGTCTGCATCTGGCTCTCCCGGTCCGGCAGCAGTTCCAGGAAACCGGAGAGCGTTCTGGGTTTGATCTTTTCCAAAGTCTATTTCCTTTCTGAATGTCAGCGTTTTTTCGGATTGACGATATCCCGCCAGGCCAGGTCGCCCCTCTGGAGGCCCATGATGAGCATCTCTGCCGTGGCAACGTTGGAGGCAAAGGGAATGCTGTACTGGTCGCAGAGGCGGGCGATCAGGCCCATGTCCTCCATGTATTCCGGCGCTTTAGGGTCCGCCAGGAAGAGGACCAGGTCGATCTCATTGTAGGAGATCCTGGCAGCGATCTGCTGGATGCCGCCCTGGCTCCTGGACATATATTTCTGTACCTTCATGCCGGTGGCTTCGGTGATGAGGCGGGAGGTGGTATTGGTGGAGCACAGGTTATGGGCGGAGAAAATGCCGCAGTAGGCGATGCAGAGCTGCACCATGAGCTCTTTTTTGTTGTTGTGGGCGATGAGCGCAATATTCATAAGCTGCCTCCTTTTATCCTAAAGGTACGTGATGTCCGTCCAGTCTTCCGGCGATCCTGCGGCAGGCTGCCGCAGCGCCGCGTTGATACAGGGAAAGCAGGGGTGAACCCAGGGCCAAAGCTATGGATACCTTGGGGTCCTCGGGGATGTAGCCGATGAGCTGGAGTCCCACCAGGTCAATGGTGTCGTCCAAAGTGGCAGAGGTGCTGCGCAGGAAGCGCCTGGATACCCGATTGATGATAAGCCTCGCCTTAGTCAGCCCATGCTCCGCCAGCACCTGGGCGGTTCGGGCGGCATCCCGCTGACTGCAGGGGTCCGGCGTGGCCACGATGAGAGCCATATCCGCACAGGGAGCCAGCGCAACGGCAGAGCTGAGACCTCCGGGGCAGTCCAGCAGACAGTAGTCGAATTCCTGCCGGAGCTGAGGGATCAGTGCGGAGACATCGCCCCGGGGCGGTTCCACCGGAGCTGCCAGCAGAGACAGGGAAGGGAAGGAGGAGGAGAGGACGAGGGCGTTATCCAGACTGCATCGGCCATCCAGTACATCTCCGTAATCCAGAAACGTATCATCGCTGAGCCCAAGACACAGATCCAGGTTCCGCAGCTCCGTGTCCGCATCCAGGCAGACGACCCGGCGGCCGAGCTCAGCCAAACCGCAGGACAGCGCCGCAGTAGCAGTGGACTTGCCGGTACCGCCCTTGCCTGAGGCGATCAGAACGACCTTGCCCATATGCCTTCACCCCTTTTCGATCCGTGATCAGTGCATTATACGCGATATGCCGGTTTTCCTCAAGTTACTGCGGGGAAACTCTTACGGCAGCAGCTGACCCTCCGGTACGGGAGAGGGCTCGGTCTGCCGGTGGAAGTACCAGTCGAAGATGTCTCGGGCGACCTCGGCCAGATAATAGCCGTTGGCGCCGTTTTCCACCACCACCGCCAGGGCGATCTCCGGGTCTTCCTTGGGCGCGAAGGCGATAAACACCGCGTTGTTTACCTCGTCCAGATTCACCTGGGCGGTGCCGGTCTTGGAGCAGACGGGGATCTCATAATTCCGGAACACATAGGAGGCGGAGCCGGAACGGGAAGCCATGAGCATGCCCTCCTTGATATCCCGGTAAAACAGCTTGTCCGCGCCCACTTCACTGATGATCTCAGGACTGACGTTTTCCAGAATGGTCCCCTTGTCCGCGGAAAAGACGCTGCGGAGGATGTGGACGGCGTAACGGTCACCGTCGGAGGCGATGGTGGCGGCGTAGGAGGCCAGCTGCAGGGGAGTGAAAAGGTGGTAGGACTGGCCGATGGAGGCCTGGAGCGTATCTCCCACATACCAGTTCTCCCCGATTACGGTCTCTTTGTACTCCTTGGAGGCCAGCACACCGGTGGATTCGTACAGCTCGATGCCGGTGGGCTGCCCCAGGCCGTAATTCGCCGCGTATCTGTCCAGGGTGTCGATGCCCAAAGCGCGGCCCACCACATAGAAGAAGTAGTTGCAGGAGACCTGGAGGGCATCCCGCACGTTGATGGTGCCGTGGGAACCGGGATAGATCCAGCAGGTATAGGTATAGCCCTCGTACTCGTCGATGATGCCCTTGTCGTAAATCGTCGTCTCCGGCGTAATGACCCCCTCGCTGAGACCGGCGGTGGCGGTGACCACCTTGAAGGTGGAGCCGGGGGCGTAGGTGCCCTGCAGGGCCCGGTTGTAAAGAGGCGCAGTGGGGTCGTTGATGAGCCGGGCCAGGTCCCGGGAATAGTTGGAAAGATCAAAGGTGGGGTAGGAGGCGGAGGCCAACAGATCGCCGGTGCCCACCTGGATAAGGACGGCGGCGCCGCTCTTTGCCAGCTGGACGGTTTCCCCGGGCTTGGCCTCCTTCAGACGGTTCTGGTTGATCTTCTCGATCTCGGCAGCCAGTGCGTCCTCCACGACCTGCTGACAGCTCAGGTCGATGGTAAGGCACACGTTGTTCCCGGCCAGAGGTTCCTCCTGATAATAGCTGTCGATGATCTGCCCGTCCTCGGAGCGCACGGTGACCAGGGTGCCGTTGGTGCCGTGAAGCTGTTCCTCAAAAGCCTTCTCCACGCCCTCCAGGCCCACGGTGGCATTCAAGGGATAACCCTTATTCAGATAATAGTCCTTCTCATCCTTCATGATGGGGCCTACCCGGCCCAGGAGATGGGCGGCATAGGTGGTGTTGTACTGCCTTGCGGAATTGGTGACGATATTCACCCCGGGATAGGTCCGCTCAGAGATGGCGGCTACAAGGCCCGTATCCAAGTCTGTGGTGAAGGTGTAAGTCCCTCCGTCGAACAGGTCCCGGCGTTCCAGTTCCCAGCGCACTCCGGCGGCGGTACGGGCCTGCTCCGGCGTATAGCTGTCCGGAATGGAGTAGTGCCTGCGCATCCAGGTGAGCAGTTCCTCCGCGGAGGTGTCCTCCTCCAGTTCAAAATGGACCAGATACCGCAGGAAGGTCTCCTGTCCGCCCTCTGTGTACTCAAAGGGGGCGGTCCGGGTTATGGGCATGGTCTCCGTATAGGGATAGCCCGCCGCCTGGACCAGCTGGATGAGCCCCAGGATCGCGCCGTTGGGGTCGTCCCCCTCCACAAGCCGCTTCCGGTTGATGGTCACGTCCAGACTGACCCGGTTGGAGACCAGCACCCGCCCATACCGGTCCATGATCTCTCCCCGTGCGGCGGTGACCACTTCGGTGCTGTACACGGCGTTTCGGCTCTGCTCCGCGTAGTATTCGGTTTTCATCACCTGCAGGTCATACAGGACAAACAGAGCGACGCAGGCGAAAATCAGGGGCAGGGCCACCAGCAGCGCGCTGCGGCCCCTGGGAATGGAGGTGTTACGTTTCATGCCGATGCCTCAAGGATAGCTAAAATGTCGTCTTTTTCCTGGCGATCCGGGTGGGGCGCAGGGACCATCGCACGGACCAGTAGGCAGGGATCAGGAAGGGGAGGGTGAGGATCAGCTGCTTCAGGCCTGTGATGAGCAGGACCTTCCAGGGAGCGGCGATCCGCATATGGAACAGGAGCATCTGCATCCCCGTACAGAGCACCAGAGAGGCCAGACTCAGGATCAGGAAGGAGGGAAAGCCTCTGGCCATGACGAATTCGCCCAGGAAACCGGAGAAGAACCCGATCACGGCGAGAAGGACCGTGAACAACAGACTGGATTCCTCCATGGTGCTGTCGCACACGATACCGCAGGCCAGGCCGAAGCAGCCGCCCCAGAATCCTCCGCCTCCCAGTCCGGCGGCAGCCGCCAGGAGGGGAAGGGGGAGGGGCATGGCCCCCCAGGGGTGATACCGGGCCAGAATGATGACCTGGATCAGATAGAAGAAGAGCAGCGTCAGGGCCAGCCGCAGGGCGCTGCGAACATACTCAAGACGCATCCTCGTCCTCCCCGGCAAAGCCCTTGATGACGAATACCTGACGCAGGGCTGTCAGCTGTACGGCGGGGTCCATGATGCCGTACTCCGTAAAACCGCCCTGATCCAGGTGCAGCTCCTTCACCGTGCCCACGACCAAACCTGCGGGATATATGCCGCCGCTGCCGGTGGTCAGGACCGTGTCACCGATCACCAGTACACCCGCGTCCTGGAGGTAGGTGAGCTTCAGCCGGCCCTGCGTCATAAGGGTGAAGTCCCCGGCGGCCACCGCCGTGATTCCCGCATCCTCCATCCGGGCGGCCACGGCGCTGCGGGGGTCCAATAACGTCCGAACGGTGGCGGAAAACCGGCCGCATTCCGTGACGATGCCCACCAGGTAACCGCATTCCGTGATCACGCAGTCCCCGGCTTCGATCCCGTCCCGGCTGCCTCGGTCGATATTGAAGGCGCTGCTCCAGCTGGAGGCGGACCAGGAGATCAGGTTCGCATCCACCATGGCATAGTCCATATGACTGCGCTTCAGGTCCAGCAGGACCCGGAAGCGTTCATTCTCCTCGTTCGCGTCCTGACTGCGCCGGACCTCCGCCTTCATGTCGGCGATCTCCGCCTTCAGGGCGGCATTCTCCGCCATGACCTCATCGTACTTGTGCATATAGCCGTATAGAGCCTCCAGCTTGGCCACACCGCTGTCCAAAACCTTTTCCACAGGGGAAAGGACGGTCTGCAGAGAGAGGGCCAGAGGGGAGGTGCCTCCCATGAGCCTGCCCAGGCCGGTGAGCAGGAGGACCAGCACCAGGAGGATCAGCACGATCACGCCGGCGGTCTTGAAAAACTTAACCATTTTCACTCCAGAGCCGGATGCCGAAGGCAGCCAGCAGTTTTCCCAGCCCGCACATGGGCAGGCCGACTACGGTAAAGAATTCGCCCTCGATCCGTTCCACGAACAGGGCGGCCATGTCCTGCGCCCCATAGGCGCCTGCCTTGTCCATCGGACTGCCGGTGGCGATATAGGCATCGATCTCCCGGTCCTCCATGGGACGGAACCAAACATCCGCTGCGGCGGTGTCCCACAGCTCCCGCTCACCCTGCACCAGGGCCATGCCGGTGTATACGGTGTGCTTCCGACCGGAGAGAGCATGGAGCATAGCGGCGGCCTCCGCCTGATCCCTGGGCTTGCCGAGAATGTGGTCTCCCAGGGAGACCACCGTATCCGCTCCCAGCACCAGGGAATCCTTCGGCGCCCTGGCAGCGGTATCCCTGGCTTTGCTCAGAGCCACTCTTGCCACAGCCTCCGGAACGGGCAGGGCCGGGTCCAAGGGCGATTCTGCCTGGGCGGGGATGACCGTAAGGTCAAACAGCCCCAGCATCTCCAGAAGGTCCAGCCTTCTTGGAGAAGCGGAAGCCAGAACCAGCTTTGTTTTCTTCATAAAATCCTCTCGTCCTCGCATTGGGTACGTAGGTATTGAGCCCCATGTAGCGTTCCGCAACGGCGAAGCACTCCTTGGCGTTCTCTGTGGTGAAGGCCAGGTGAAGACACTGTACTCCCAGGGTCTTCAGCTCCTTGAGCCGGTCCCCGAGGAACAGCTTGTCCGCGCTGTACAGGATGCTGCGGCATCCTCCGGCACGCTGCAGGGGATACTGGCGTCCGTCCCGGTCCTGCAGGGAGCAGGCCTTGTGACAGTCACAGCTTCCGCCCGCGGTCTTGATGAGACAGGTCTCCGTGCTGAGCAGGGGTACGCGGCCATAGGCGTACAGCTCCGTGTCGATGCACTTGGAGAGCTGTCGCAGCTGCCGGAAGCTCAGCTCAGGCGCGAGGGTGGCGGCGGAAGCGCCGCTGTCCTGCAGGACCCGGAGGGCCCAATCGTTGAAGACGCTCATCCCGATCCCGCAGCGGACGTGGAAACCCAGGAGCTTGACCGGGCCCAACTGACTGAGGGATTGGATCTGCACATCTTCAATGTGGAGGTCCCGCAGGGCGCTGAGACTGCGATAGGTCTCCAAGGCGTCCGTGTCGGGCACCAGGGGCGGCAGAACGGCGCAGATCCTGGTGTGACCGTTTTCCCAGAAGGGGGTGATAAGGGAAGGCGTTTCCCGCAGTACCTCCATGGGCACGTAAAGGTAAAGCGGCTTTAAGGCTGCCAGCTCCGGGGAAAGCTGAACGGCCTTCCGCACGGAAATGGCCAGCTCCGGGGCGCTGTACGGACTCTCGCAGCGGAGCAGGGGGGGCAGGGGAACGGCGCGCAGGCTGGGAGGCGCGGCCCGGAGCGCCAACAGTCGGTCCAGAACGGCCTTCCGCAGACGGCTCACATCCAGGCTGGAAAGAGTGAGTCCCGGCTCCGCGTAGACCTGGGCTCCCGTGCAGTAGAAGGGGGTGCCCAAGGTATTGTACAGCTGGGTGCGCAGCAGAGCCTCCGTCAGTTCCCGCTTGTCGGAGCGTGCTGCTTCCGGAACAGCGCCGGAGAAGGAGGCGCTGTGACCCTCCCGATCCTCCGCCCGAAGCTGCATGGGCATTCCCCGGCGCAGCACGGCGGACATGGTGACGGGTACCCGCTGTGGTTCCTCCGGCGTATCCTTGGCGGCCTGGGCGGGACCGCGCTTCCGGCGGACGGGCAGATCCCTTGCCAGGATCGCCTCCTCCGGCCTTCCCAGGTAAAAGGCATCGCTCGTTCCTTCGGGGAAATACCGGCTGAGCAGCTGGTATATCTCCTCATCGGACGGCGGTCTGCGGTCATGGAGCAGGCGGTAAAACAGGGATGCGGCTTCCCCGGCAAAGGAGGCGGACTTGTCCTCCGCCTGGATGCAGACCGCATTTATCCCCAGGTCCTCCAGCTCTGTGAGCCGGTCTCCCAGGTACAGGGGCTTCAAGGCGGGACGGAATCCGTCGGGGCGGGAGGCGTAGCCGAAGCTTTCCAAACAGGGCCGGGTGCAGACGGACGCGGAGTCACTGCCCTTCCCGGAGAACTTGCCCAGACGGCAGGAGGCCCCGCAGTTCACACAGGCGAAGCCGCATACCTGAACTTCACCTTCCATATGGCCCCGCTGCATGACCCGTTCAAGATCCTCCTTGCTCAGCTGCGGCGGCAGGAGCAGACGGGAGGCTCCCAGCTTTCCCGCCAGAGCGGCGCCGGTGCTGTCATGGATGCCCAGGGCATCGGAGATGTGGAGGGGGATATCCGGCATGCGGACATGCAGGGCCCGGAGCAGGCCCAGGTCGCCTACGCAGATGGCGGAAACACCGGCGGAAGCAAGACGCACAGCGGCATCCACCGCCGCAGGGAAACGGGAGGAGGGAATGGGCAGATCCATAACGGCACAAAGGCGGACCCCCCGAGGCATACATTCGGACGCGGCCTGAAGGAATTCCTCCTCAGTCAGGCTGCGGCTGCCGGAGCGGCAGTAGCCCCGCAGGCCGGCCCGGATCATATCCGCTCCGTTTTTTACGGCAGCACGTAGAGCGGCGGCGGTCCCCACACAGATGACCAGTTCCATCCTATACACCGCCCTGCTGCCGGCCTTCGCCGAAGTCTGAGAACTCGCTGCCGGCCAGACCATCCCGCTTGAGCATGGTCTCCAGAACATCGATATCGCTGTCCACATCCATGGAGGTGGAGAGATACAGGGCGTCCAGCTGACGCTGATAGGCATCGATGAGCAGATCCGCCGCGCCTTCGATGCGCTCCCGGGTCTTGCTCAGGTTTTCGCCCTGGTATTCCTTGCTCTCGATATCCCCGTATTGGTTCAGGAGCTTCAGGGTCTGAGGAAAATAGTAATTCAGGAACGTGCCGATCTTGGGCCGCTTTGCCGGTTCCTCCCGGACGGCGGCGAAGATGGAGGAGCTGAGCCCCCGGATCTTCATGGCCTTCTGCTGCAAGCCGGGGTCACGGATGCGCTGTATGCACCGGTCCAGCTCCATGAGCAGGAGCTGGTACTGATCCTTCCCCTCCGCACTCTCCGCGGCGGCCTTGCGCAGCTGGACCTCTGCCTTTGCGGGGTCGATGATGAGCACGTCCCGGGCCTTGTCAAAATAGGCGGCGTCGCCGAAATAGCCCCGGTCCACCATGTCGTCCAGGTCCTTCTCCACATCCCTGGGCTTGCGGCCCAGAGCGGCGGCCAGAGAAGCCAGGTCGATGCTGGCCTTGTCTCCGACGACCTTGACACAGTTCTGGTAATCCTGCTCCTTCTTTCCCTTCTTCCAGGAGGCGAAAAGCATGCCGCCGCCGCACAGGGCTACGGCGATGGATCTCAGTGCCGCCCAGAGGACCCCCTTGCTCAGCGGTTCAAATACCGTCAGCACACCGGCGGCGAGAAGCAGCCATCCGACGATGATGAGCGCAGTGCGCCCCTTGTCCACGCGGGAGGCGGAGTCCTTCTTTGCCTTCTCCTCCGGTCGCTGCGGCTGCGGCTGGGTATGCGGCGTTTCCTGCTGAGGCTCGAAGCCCATACGGGCAGCCCGGGAACGGGAGGAAGAGTTGGACTGCGGCATTAGTGGATCGAACCGGGAAGAGGCTTCCCGGTTTTCCTCCACCCTGGTGAACAGGCGCATAAGGAGCTTGGAGAGTACGTCATTCCCGCTCAGACGCATGAGCAGGATCACAACTCCCGCAGGCCAGAAGGCGCTCAGCAGGATCACATTGATGATCCAGGAAAGAACGCCGATGCTATTCTTATCCGGTTTCTTCTCTTTCATGTTTGCTCCTGTTTCCCGGGCCGATCCCAGACCGGCCCGGGAATCGGAATGATCTTAACTGCGGCTCTCAGATCCGGGGGCCGGCATTCCGGATGTTCTCCGGCATGTTGCTGTATTTCTCAAAGTTGCGGCGGAAGTTCCCCGCCAGCTCCCGGGCAGCGGCTTCATATGCCGCGTCGTCCTTCCAGAGCGCCCGCTGGTCCAGGAATTCCTCCGGCACGTTGGGACAGGTCTTGGGCACCTGCAGACCGAAGATGGGGTCGGTGGTGAACTCACTCTTCTCCAGGTCCCCGTTCAGGGCGGCGGTGACCATGGCCCGGGTGTACCGGAGCTTCATGCGGAAGCTGCGCTCTGCGCCGTAACGTCCTCCGGCCCAGCCGGTGTTGACCAGATACACATTGGTCTTATAAGTGTCGATCCGCTCGCCCAGCATCTCAGCGTAAACGGAGGGATGGAGGGGCAGGAAGGGCGCGCCGAAGCAGGTGGAGAAGGTGGCCTGGGGCTCGACTATCCCCCGCTCCGTGCCCGCAACCTTGGCGGTATAGCCGCTCACATAATGGTACATGGCCTGGTTCCGGTCCAGCTTGGAGATGGGGGGGAGCACGCCGAAGGCATCCGCCGTGAGGAAGATGACGGTCTTGGGGTGACCGCCCACACCGGGGATGACGCAGCCGGGGATATACTCCACTGGGTAGCCCACCCGGGTGTTCTCCGTCAGGGTGGCGTCATCGAAATCCAACACCCTGGTCTCCGGGTCCATGATCACGTTTTCCACCAGGGAGCCAAAACGGATGGCACCCCAGATCTGGGGCTCGTTCTCCTTGGAGAGGCGGATGCACTTGGCGTAGCAGCCGCCCTCGATGTTGAACACGCCGGTCTCGCTCCAGCCGTGCTCATCAT
>JAEEGL011536604.1_pt1 | contig 11519 bp, 7 predicted proteins | sample 9134231 | NCBI WGS metagenome assembly JAEEGL01 (sample SAMN16246548, study PRJNA631951) | gut metagenome | biome: gut microbiome; feature: rumen; material: fiber-attached | host: Bos | place: Iran: Karaj | collected 2018-10 | reverse complement strand
CGAGAAGGTCACTTCCCCGTCGGCGATGCCCTGGCAGTTTGTGGGAGCTGATGCGAAGACTTGTCCTTCGGGGCGGAACACGGCGGGTACGGGATAGGGGTCCGTGCCGATGACTTGTGTCCAGCGTATCTGGGACTGGTCGCTGTTGAGCTGATAGCAGACCTTGCCGCTTGCCACGTCGTCGGGGGTCACTAAGGTTGTGCCCTTGTTCGGTACGCCCCAGTCGTCAGTCACATAGTTGTTGGCAACGGCGCTTTGAGGGTGGGTGTGGTAGTTGTCGGCATTATAGGTGTCGAGGTCCACGATGGCGAGGTTGGCGTCGTTACGCACGAGGCCGGCGCTCTTGCCGTCGGACCAGTCGAAGTCGCACCCGTCGTTGATGGCGAGGCAATTGGCGAAGTGGGTTCGCTGTGCGTCGGACCACGCAGCCACTCCGCCGAACTTGTGGGAGCCGGGTGCGCTGATATCGACTTTTGCAATGCAATTCTCGGTGACGCTGTGCTGGTTGCACTGGCCGATGATACCTGCCGCGCTGGCATCGTTCAAGGCTTGGGAGCACGTGATGCTGATGTCGGCCCAGCAGTCGCGAATGATGCCGCCGCTGTAGTTGGTGATACCGGCAGCGTGTTGCCTTGCGGTGGTGATGCTGCCCTCTACTTTCAGCCTCTTGATGATGGCGAATCGGCCGATGGAACGGAACAGCGCGGGACCCTGATTGTCTTTCGTGCAATCCGAGAAGTTAATCGTGACGGTGTGGCCGGCTCCGTCGAAGACGCCCTGATACTCGCCGTTGTAAATCTTGTAGCTGTCAATGTCGCTACCCAGGTCGATGTCGGCCGTCAGGATGGCATTGGCTTTAAGTTCTCCGCCATTCACAAGAGCGGCAAACTCTGCGTAGTCTTCGGGCGTGCCGATCTGGTAGAAGCCATCTACTTCGGAAAGTGCCCACGCAGCCGTGCTGACTGCACATAGCAGTGCTGTCATCCACAGATTCAGTAGTTTTTTTCTCATAAGGATGAATTGTTAGAGTTAATAAGAAGAATTAGTTTTTGAATTATATTTCTTTGTTTTTTCCCAATTAGGAGCATTTTGCACAGCAAAGTTAGGAAAACTCCCTATTATGGCAAAGTGTTTTTCTCAGTTTTTATTGCCACGTAGAACATTTTGTAAAATAATGCAAAACACGGGGAAAAATAAAGCAAAGCAAGGGAAAACGCACAATAAAATCACGCAGATAAAAGGGCGTGACAGCGGGTGCCGGCTGTCCCTTGCTGCAGGAATTGCCTCGGCACTATGCGTGGCGTTTTACAACGTGTCAGGGGAGGAAGGGCGAAACGTCGTGTCCGAAGTGGGCAAGCTCGCGGACAATGGAGCTGCTGAGGCTGGCCAGCTCTGGCGATGCGGGCAGAAGGATGGTCTCGATGCCGGTGAGCCGCCGGTTGACGTCCGCCATCTGCACTTCGTACTCGAAATCTGCTATTGTGCGGACTCCGCGGACAATGGCTGCGACGCCTTGCGACCGGGCGAAATCTGCCGTCAGTCCCGTGTAGCTCTCCACCCTGATGCGCGGCTCGTCGGCATAGAGGTTCCGGATGGCTGCGACACGCTCTGCGACGGGCTGCCAGCCGCTCTTCTGCTCGTTGTAACCGACGGCGACGACGACCTCGTCGAAAAGCCCGAGCGCCCGTCTGACGATATCGGCGTGGCCGAGAGTAAAGGGGTCGAACGACCCAGGGAAAAGTACCGCTTGTTTCATCTGTCAGAATATATCAGAATGAGAGCCTGTGTCAATCATTATGAGCAGCAGCTCCGCGTCATGCTGCTCCCAGACAAGCAGCCAGTCACCTTTTATATGACACTCCCATTTGCCTTTATATTTGCCCGTCAACTTATGGGGGCGATAGTTTGAAGGCAATGTACCTGTCTGCATCAGCAGGGAGATGACCAAACGCAACTCTTCCATTGGAAGGCCGCGTTTCTTCATCCTCTCCACACTTTTATCAAAACGCCTGGTGGTCCTTACGGAATAACTCATATCCCCAAGTGTTCAAACACCTCTTCCGGCGTGGAGAAAGAATCACTCATACGCCCCAGACGGACATCTTCCATCGCTTCGTCGATGCTTTTCTTCGCAGCGGCACGCTTCCGCTGTGGCAGAATCCTGACACCATCCAAGGCGTTTAGAATCTTTTTGAGACTGTTCACAATGGCAGGATTCTCAATTTGGATTGTCATGGTGTTTGTCATAGATGTTCTCCTTTCCGTAGTCTTTTCCGTCCTTTCGTCTAGCAGACCTCCTCCTCGGCTAAGTCTTCCTCGATGACGAGGTTGTCGATGATGAAGTTCTGGCGGTCCATCGTGTTGTCGCCCATATAGAAATTCAGGAGTTCGGCCACCTGGTCGGACTTGTGGAGCGTCACCTGGTCGAGGCGGATGTCAGGGCCGATGAAGTTGCGGAACTCCTCTGGACTGATTTCGCCCAAGCCTTTGAATCGCGTTATCTCGGGTTCGGGACCGAGGTCGTCGATGGCCTGGAGGCGTTCGTCCTCGGAGTAGCAGTACTGGGTGACGAAGTCTTTCGAGAGGCTGAGGTGGCGGGGTCGTTTGCCGTCGCTGTACTGGGAGGCGTCCTCGGCGTTCTCGCGGGCGGCGAGTTCCTTCTCGATGGCTCCGAGCTTGGCCTTGCCTATCTTCGTCTTTCGTCCGCGAACGCGGAAGAGTGGTGTCTGCAGGATGAAGACGTGCCCTTTCTTGATGAGTTCGGGGAAGAACTTGAGGAAGAAGGTGAGCATCAGGAGGCGGATGTGCATGCCGTCGTCGTCGGCATCGGTCGCCACGATAACCTTGTTGTAGCGCAACCCGTCGAGGCCGTCTTCTATGTTGAGGGCTGCCTGCAGGAGATTGAACTCCTCGTTCTCATAGACCACTTTCTTGGTGAGTTTGTAGCAGTTGAGGGGTTTTCCGCGAAGGCTGAAGACGGCTTGGGTATTGACGTCGCGGCTCTTCGTGATGCTGCCGCTGGCGGAGTCGCCCTCAGTGATGAAGATGCTGCTCTCCTCTTGCAACTCGCCTTTCGTGTCGGTGAGATGGACGCGGCAGTCGCGCAGCTTGCGGTTGTGGAGGCTTGCCTTCTTCGACATCTCGCGTGCCTTCTTCGCCACTCCCGCCATCTCTTTGCGGAGCTTTTCGCTTTCAGCGACTTTTTGAAGGATGACGTCGGCCACATCGATGTTCTTGTGGAGGTAATTGTCTACTTGTTCCTTGACGAAGTCACCTATAAACTTGTCGATGGATATGCCCCCATTGGGCTCGGTCGTCGTGCTGCCGAGCTTCACTTTTGTCTGACTCTCGAAGAGGGGCTCCTGTATGTTGATGCTGATGGCTGCCACGAGGCCGTTGCGGATGTCGGCATACTCGTAGTTTTTCCCGCTGTAGTCCTTGATGACCTCGGCTATGTACTTCTTGAAGGCTGCCTGATGGGTGCCTCCCAGGGTGGTGTTCTGTCCGTTGACGAATGAGTAGTACTCCTCGCCGTTCTGCTTTGTGTGGGTAAAGGCTATCTCGATGTCTTCGCCGCGCAAATGTATGATGGGATAGAGCGGCTCGTAGTCCATGCGGTCGGACAACAGGTCGCTGAGTCCGTCGCGCGACAGTATCCTGCGGCCGTTGAACATGATGGTGAGGCCGGTATTCAGGTAGGTATAGTTGCGCAGCATGACTTCGACGAACTCTCCCCTGAAGGCGTAGTGCTTGAAGAGAGAGGGGTCGGGCTCGAAGAAGACGGCAGTGCCGTTCTCGTCCGTCGTCTTCTCGGTGACGTCTTCTTCCAAGACGCCTTTGCTGAAGACGGCACGGCGCACCTGTCCGTCGCGGTAGCTCTTGACCTCGAAACGTGAGCTGAGGGCGTTGACTGCCTTAAGGCCGACGCCGTTCAGGCCGACGCTTTTCTGGAAGGCCTTGCTGTCGTACTTGCCTCCGGTGTTGAGCATCGAGACGGCCTCGACGAGCTTTCCCAGGGGGATTCCGCGGCCGTAGTCGCGCACCATGACGCGCAGGTTGTCCTCGATGTCGACTTCTATGCGTTTGCCTGCGCCCATCTTGAATTCGTCGATGCTATTGTCGATGACTTCCTTTAGCAGGACGTAGATGCCGTCTTCGGGCTGGGAGCCGTCGCTCAGGCGTCCGATGTACATGCCCGGGCGTGTGCGGATGTGCTCCATGTCGGAAAGGTGGCGTATGTTTCCTTCGTCGTATTGTGCTGAAATCATTGTCAGATGCTTTTTGAGAAGACGGCGCGGCGCTTGTGGATGCTGCAGTCGAGGTTTTTCCACTGCATTTGGCTGGCCATGTTGTCCTCGAGCTGCGGATGGGTCTCTGCCCACTCGTAGCCGCAGCTGATGCCTTGCGGGATGAGGTCGGCGAAGAAGAGGGCGTTGGCGCCTTTGTCCTGATATTCGGGCAGTACGCCCACGAGGAGCATGTCCAATATCTGGTGTTTCTTCTTGAGCCACAACTCGCGGGCGATGTATCGCCAACCGAAGGGGAAGAGCTTGCCTTGGGCTTTCTGCACGGCACGGCTCATGCTGGGCATGCATACGCCCACGCCGATGATTTCTCCCTCTGCGTTCTCCACGACCGTCAGGAAGCGGCGGTCGAGCATCAGCAGGAAGCGCTTGGCGTACCAGTGCATCTGGTGCTCGTCGAGCTCACTGTAGCCGTAGAGGTCGGCGTAGGCCCGGTTGATGACGCCCAACATCTTCTCGATGTATCCGCCTTCGCGTATCTCCCGCTTGCTGCTGAAGTGGCGGAGGCGGAAGCCATAGCGCTGCTGCGCGATTTGTGCCACGCGGAAGTACTTGGCGTTGTTGGCCTCGTGCCCTTCCTTGGGGATGAACACTTTGCGCTCTACCCAGCCTATTTCCCTCTCGAGGCCGAGCTGCTTCATATGCTCGGGGTAGTAGGGGTAGTTGTAGATGGTGCAGAGTGTGGACAGCTGGTCGAAGCCTTCGGTCAGCATGCCTTCGGGGTCCATGTCGGTAAAGCCGAGGGGCCCCACCATGCGCTGCATGCCTTTCTCCCTGCCCCACTGCTCCACGGCATCGAGCAGGGCGCGGCTCACCTCGAGGTCGTCGATGAAGTCTATCCAGCCGAAGCGGACCTCTTCCCTGCCCCATCGCTGATTGGCCCTCGTGTTGATGATGGCTGCCACGCGGCCCACGATGCGCCCTCCCTTACGAGCCAGGAAGTAGGCTGCCTCGCAGAAGCGGAAGGCGGGATTGGTGCGCGGGTCGAGCGTCTCGAGCGTGTCCTCCAGCAGGTCCGGAACGGCATAGGTGCAGTCCTTGTATAGCACGTAGTTGAAGCGGACAAATGCCCGCATCTCCTTTGCTGTGCTGACCTGACTGACTACTACCGTGCTCATGCTTGTTTTTGTTTCGCTTTAAGGCATATTTATCGTGCAAAGATACATATTTTTGTTGAGAATGTCCTCATCAAAGCCGAAAAATTTCAAATTTCAACATTATTTAAGAGTTTCCGGGAGCTATGGGAGCCGTAGGAGGCGAGGGAAGAATGAAAAAACGCCACGCGAGGGGCTAGAAGTTCCCTCGTGTAGCGTTTTATTTTCCTTGCTGTGGGAAGTCGCAACGCTTGCTGTGGCGTCGGCCGTTCCTTGCTGTGGGAAGTCGCGACGCTTGCTGTGGCGTCGGCCGTTCCTTCTGCAGGCGTCTGGAATGCCCTCGCGGGGCGCCGGTCTTCCCTACTCGGCGAGGACGTCGAACTCAGCGCCGGAAGCGAAGTCCGCGCCGTTTTGGCTCGACAGGGCCGTGAAGCGGAGATAGCGGGCGCGTTGCGGCTTGTCGAGCATCACTTTCTTTTCCTTCGACGAGCCGTCGAAGTCGCCCTCGCTGACGGGTTCTGTCCATTCCTTGCCGTCACTGCTGAGCTGGACGCGGTATTGCTTAATGTTGCCGTTGGGGCTGCCGTCCTGTCGGGGCAGGTATGTGAAGCCCTTGATGAGTTTCTCCTCTCCGCAGTCGAAATCTACCCAATGCGGATACTTCGGCACCGTGATGCTGTACATCGTGTGCCATATCGTAGCCGGGTCGCCGTCCACAAGGTTCTTGGCATACTCGCCGCCGGGGCCTTCCTCGCTGCTTACGTAAACCACCTCTACGGGCACATTCTCGATGCGGGGGAAGGCGACGGAAATCGTCCAGTCGCTGTCGCTCTCGTAGCGCGCCATGACTGTGCCGCCCTCGCGCAGGTCGAAGGGCTCGGCGTACTTTTGTATCTTGCCCTTGCCTATCTTGTAGCAGATGGGCAGGTGCTCAAGGTCGCTCTCGGGGTCGCCCACGATGGTGACCTTGCCCGCCTTGTTGCGCTGTACGACGACCGGGCAGTTCGTCATGTTGTCCACTTTGGAGCGCTCCGTGAGGTCGTCGCCATTGGAGACGGGACGGATGATGAGCTTCATCTGATGCATAGCGCCGAGAACGCGGTCGGGCCTCAATGGGCCGCCCTGTCCGCAGCTGTTGCCGCCCATGCCGTTCACCTTGCAATCGAGGTGGAGATACGTGGCGTCGCTCTCCGGCAACTCATGGGGGTGCAGCGCCTTCGTCATCTGCAGAGCGCTCCAAGGCAAAGCCGACGTGCTCATCAGGCCTTCGCCGCTGATGAACTGCAGCCCGCATCCCTCGCTGTCTGTCAGGGCGCACCAGCGCACATCCTCACGGTTGCCCATGCTCTGCGGCTTGGGGAACGCCACGAATTGCTCGGCCACCGTGCTCTCGTACAGACCGACGAACGAACCCGTCTTGCGGTCGTTGTAGTTGTTGAGCGGGCCGCGTCCGTAGTAGGTGTAACGGGAGAAGCCGCGCGGCAGCTTCAGCTCGTAGCCCAGACGCGCCAGGGGCAGGTTCGCCTCGCTTGTCACGATGCTGCTCGCCAGCACAACGGTGCCGTCGGGATACACCTTGTAGGTCTGCGTCGTAGTGAAGGAGACGGGCGTCCCTTCGCCCGACGGCTCGCTCACACTCTCATAAGGCTGGCCCGCCTTGCCCGGGCGATGCTTCGCGCCACCAAAGCCGTCGGCCTGGCTCACTACAGTGAAGGTGAGCAGCATCGTGCCGTCGGCATTACGGATAACGCTGGGATTGCCCTGCACCTTGTGCTGCAGGTCGTAGAGCCCGTGCTTGAACCACTGGTCGCGAGCCCAGTTGTCGTTATCGACAGGCGCACGGAAGGTGGACAGCAGCAGCGGGGAGTCCTCGAAGAGAGTCTTGCCGCCGTACTGCATCCCGCAAAGGCAGCCACGCTCGTTGTCGAAGGTGATGGCGAAGTCTTTGCAGCTCACGACGGTCTTGTCCGCATTCTTCGTCAGCTTCAGGCTCTGCTTCTGGCCGGCGGGTATCTTGGCGAGCTGGCGCGTGTCGGCAAGCGGCAGCTGCTCCGCCATCTGGACGTACCCCTTCCCAGCCCAAGGCATGTCCCGCTTCAAGCGGAACTCCACGTTGAGGAAGTACTCGCCGCGGGCACTCATATCTGCAGGGCAGGAGCAATGCATCTCCATGCGCGGCAGGATGTCCTCCGTGAGGGCGACGGGCGCCTCCTGTACCACCTTGCCGTCCCTCACCAGGCAAGCCACGATGTCGTACGTGTCGGGCGTTATCGCCTCGAAATAATTCTTGTTGAAGATGGTGAAGCCAACGGTGCCCCCACCCTTCTCCATCTTGATTTCATTAGCCGTCACGCCCACATTCTGGTACACCTTCTTCACCTCGTAATACTGAGGCTTCGGCGTCAGGTCGGGCAGCATGATGCCGTTCATGCAGAACATGCCGTCGTTGGGCCAGTCGCCGTGGTCGCCCCCATAGCCGAAGAACTTCGTACCCTCCGCAGTGTAAGTGTCGATGGCTTGGTCCACCCAATCCCATATCGCAGCACCGCAGAAGAAATTCGTGCTCTCGATGGCCTGCCAGTAATCAGCAAGGTTGCCCAGCGAATTGCCCATGGAGTGGGCGTACTCTGATATATGATAGGGATACTTGATGCCTTTGCTGGTGCCTTTCACCGCCTGGCGAACCCAATCGACTGACGGATACTGATTGGAGCCCATGTCGACGATGTCGTTGTTCCTCTCGTACTGGACGGGACGCGACGTGTCGAAAGCCTTGATGGCATTGTAGGCGGCCACGAAGTTCTCGCCGGGCCCGGCCTCATTCCCCAGGCTCCAAATGACGATGCTTGGCGAGTTGACGTGCGCCCTCACTGCTTCCATGACTCTTGCCACGTGTGCCGCACGCCATTCTACAGGATGCGACAGGCTGGCCTCGCCGTAGTAGTACTCGTGGCTTTCTATGTTGGCCTCATCCTCAAGGTAAAGGCCGTACTTGTCCGCCAGGTAGTAGAAGTAGGGGTCATTGCTGTAGTGGGAAAGCCTGACGTGATTGATGTTGCCTCGCTTCATGAGCATAACCTCTTCCTTCATCTGGGCTCGGGTGATGGCATGGCCCGTCGTGGGGTTCGTCTCGTGTCGGTTCACGCCTTTCAACTTGACGGGTTGCCCGTTGACATAGAAATAGCGGCCCGCCAGTCCGTATTCGTCGTTGTCGGCATTCGTGTCGCGAATCTCGACGGTACGGAATCCGAAGTACGTCGACGTGCAATCCAGGAGGTTTCCCTTCTTGTCGCGCAGCTCGGCTACAAGTATATAGCGATACGGCGCCTCTGCACTCCACAGCTGAGGCTCCCTAATGCTCACTTCGGTTCGTGCTCTCGCGAACGTGTTCTTATCCATTGCCCAAGCCTTGACCGTGAACTGGCGTACGGAATCGCCTGCTTCGTCTGTATAGAGTTTGACGGGATAGATGGTATAAGTCAGCTTCATGTCCTTCACGGCCTTACCTGAGAGGTTGCATATCTTGCGGTCAATGGTGATGGTGGCACTCGTGCCGAGTTCGATTGTCCGTACTGCGAGGTCGTTGATTTGCACCTTTGACATGGCCGTGAGATACGTGCTGCGGAAGATGCCGGGTAGTCTGAACATGTCCTGCGCCTCGAGAAACGAGCCGTCGCTGTTGCGGTAGACTTCGACTGCGACTGTGTTCTCGCCGGCCTGCACGAGGTCGGTGATGTCGAATCGCGCCGTGTTGCGGCTGTTCTTGCTAAAGCCGACGTAGTGTCCGTTCACCCAAAGGTAGAAGAAACTGTCCACGCCATCGAAGTTGATGACTACTTGACGATTCTGCCATCCGTCGGGAAGGGTGAACGAACGCCTGTAGGAGCCCACTTCGTTGCGATACTTGTAGGTGGTCCACTGCTTGTCTTTGGGTTCTCGCATCACGCCTTGGCGCCAGTCGTCCTTACGTACTTCGTGATAGAAGATGACGGGTTGGTTGACGTAGATTGGCACGCCGAATTTCATCTCGCCATGCTTGCCGAGTCCCTGCACATTCCAACAGCCGGGCACCTGTATGTCGTCCCATCGGGAGACGTCGTAGGAGGCGTCGGCAAATCCCACTGGTCGCGTCTCGGGGTTTGCACTCCAATGGAATTTCCACGTGCCGTCGAGGCTTTGGTAGTACTTGCTGTCATCGGGCAGGACGCGAAGTGCGGCGTCGGCATCTGCAAAGGGAAAGATGTGTGCTCGCGGCTGTAATTTGTTGAGCGACAGTTGCTGTGGGCTTTGCCACTCGGTGCCGTCGGGTGCCGGGACTTGTCCGTAGAGGAAGCCTTCGAGTACGTCATCGGCGCTGCCGCTCATGGCGAGAGCGAGGAGGAGGAGAGAGGTGAGAATGTGTTTCATGGGGTGAAAGGAGTTAATGGGGATTATGTGGGAAATGTGGATTGATGTAGTTCTCTTTGCTTCTGCATGTCTGTGCGGCGAACTGGCAGGCGGTAGCGATGAGGCGCTGCCATGTGTCGCGGTCGAGGTCGGGTATGCTTTCGAGCTGGATGCCTTCCCAAATGAGTGCGCACGCAAAGCCGGCGTTGAAGCTGTCGCCTGCGCCGACGGTGCTGACCACGTCGTGGACGGGCGGCGCCTGGAAGTCGTAGCAGCCGCCGGGGGTACATACGGAAATCTGTTCCGCCCCTGCCGTGCAGATGAAGTACTTGCAGTACTGGCGTATATACCTATTATATATATCGCGCGCGTCGCGCGAAGAGAACATGATGTCGAAGTCGTCGGCGCTGCCGCGCACTATGGTGCTCTGCCGGAAGTTCTGCTGAATGACGGGCATGAGCGACTCCAATTCGTCGCTGTGGCTACGTCTGAAGTTGAGGTCGTAATAGACGATGGCGTGTGCCTTCTCTGCCTTTTCGAGCATTTGCATGATGAGAGGGCGCATGCCGGTACACGCGGCGTAGTAGGAGCCGTAAAGCATGACGTCGCCTCGCTGCATCTCGGGCAGTGTCCATGACGACGCGACGCGTGGCGCCTCCTTATAGAATATGTAGCTGGCGTCTCCGCTGTCGGCGAGGAAAGCCAGACTGATGGCGCTCTTCTCTCCCTCTCGTACCTGGAAGTGCTCCGTGCCGACGCCATTGGCCCTGAGGAAGTCAATGGTCTGCCTTCCCACGATGTCGGCGCCGGTGTAGCCTACGAAGGTGCATGGCACTCCGGCGCGTCCGACGCTGATGATGCTGTTGAAGCTGCTGCCCCCGTGCACTGCGGCCTCGGGCTGTCCGCCACGAAAGAGGATGTCGAGCACCGTCTCGCCCACACCCACCACTTTTCTTACGTTTTCCATCGTTTTGTCTCTAAACGCGTACAAAGGTAGCAAAAAAAGTGGTTCGAGACAAATGTCTGCGTCGTTTTCTACACCTGTTTGTTTTAATTCGTACGTCTTCGCACCTTTTGTGTAAAAAAAGGCGTCCTTTTCTTGCGCGTTTTGAAATTTTGTTTTACATTTGTAGCCGTAATTAAAACGACAGCTTATGACAGTAGAAGAAAAGATTGGCATTTTGGTGGAACGCTATTGCCGCAACCGTTCGCATCTGGCGGACATGATAGGCATTTCGCCTCAGGCAGTGAACAATTGGGTGTATCGCGACCATATTCCGCGTCGGGGCATCGAGGCCATCATGGCTCGCTTTCCGCAGGAAGACGAGGAGTGGCTTCGGGGTTCAAGCCTGCCGACGTCGGACGGCACGATGCCCCTGCCCGATGACGACGAAGAGGAGAACGCGCCGCTTCCGTACGCGGAGGCCCGGCATTCCGCACCCGAGCGCAACGAGTACGTTACGCCCTCCGCGCCGGCCAGCAAGCCGTCGGCACACTTCGTGGCCGGCATCCAGCCTTCCCTGGGCGACGTGCAGCAGCTGGACACGCAGGAGAGGCTGGTGCCGATACAAATGCCGCGCAAAGACATCAAGTATGTCTTCCAGTGCCATGGTGACAGCATGCTGCCGCGCATACAGGACGGCGACTACGTCTGTGTAGGCGAGGCCTTGGGCCGCTACGAGGAGTTCCGCAGGGGTGAGCCGTACCTGGTGCAGACGACGGATGGGCGCCTCAT
>JAEEGL011354434.1_pt1 | contig 11519 bp, 11 predicted proteins | sample 9134231 | NCBI WGS metagenome assembly JAEEGL01 (sample SAMN16246548, study PRJNA631951) | gut metagenome | biome: gut microbiome; feature: rumen; material: fiber-attached | host: Bos | place: Iran: Karaj | collected 2018-10 | reverse complement strand
CCAGTTCGAGAAGCAGGAGATGATCGTTGTATGTAAGCCTGAGGACTCCATGAAGTGGTATGAGGTTCTTTGGAAGAATACAGTTGATTACTTTAGATCTTTGGATGTACCTGTAAGAACACTCGAGTGCTGCTCCGGCGACCTTGCAGACCTTAAGGTTAAGTCCTGTGACGTAGAAGCTTGGTCTCCCCGTCAGAAGAAGTATTTCGAGGTCGGTTCCTGCTCTAACCTGGGTGATGCTCAGGCAAGAAGACTTAAGATCAGAATCAAGGGCGAGAAGGGCACATACCTTGCTCACACATTGAACAACACGTGTGTAGCTCCGCCGAGAATGCTCATCGCATTGATCGAGAATAACCTTAATGAGGACGGCTCCATCCGTATTCCTGAGGCACTTAGGCCTTACATGGGCGGCAAGAGCGTGATCGAAGTTCCGAAGAAGTAAGGAGAACGGCGATGCTAACTGGTTCAACGATACTTGTTACCGGCGGTACGGGATCATTTGGTAATACATTTGTCCCGATGACTCTTGAGAAATATAATCCCAAGAAGCTCATTATCTATTCAAGAGATGAAATGAAGCAGTGGAACATGGCAAAGAAGTTCCGCGGGGACGACAGAGTCAGATTCTTTATAGGCGATGTCAGAGACAAGGACAGGCTTTACAGAGCTTTGGACGGCGTCGACTATGTAGTTCACGCTGCTGCAACAAAGATCGTTCCTACAGCAGAATATAATCCGTTCGAATGCATCAAGACTAATGTTAACGGTGCAATGAATCTTATCGATGCCTGCATCGACAGAGGGGTAAAAAGACTCGTCGCTTTATCAACTGACAAAGCAAGCTCCCCTATCAATCTCTATGGTGCAACTAAGCTTTGTTCAGATAAGATCTTCATCGCAGGCAACTCATACTCCGGAGGAAGAACTAAGTTCTCCGTTGTAAGATACGGAAATGTTATGGGATCAAGAGGTTCTGTTATCCCCTTCTTCCTCGAGACTGCTCCTTCCGGCAAACTTACCATAACTGATAAGAGAATGACGAGATTCATGATCTCACTTGAGCAGGGCGTCGAGCTTGTTTGGCATGCATTCAGCGATATGGAAGGCGGAGAGATCTATGTAAAGAAGATCCCTTCTATGAACATATGCGACATAGCAACGGCTGTTGATCCTGACGCTGAACAGGTGGAGATCGGAATCCGTCCCGGTGAGAAGCTCCATGAGCAGATGATCGGTATCGAAGATGCTTATTTCACCTATGAATACCCTGAGCATTACAAGATCCTTCCCCAGATATGCGAATGGGGATCGATCGATACAATGATCAAGGGCGGTGTAAGGGTTCCTGAGGGTTTCAGCTACACATCGAACAACAACAGCGAGTGGATGACCATAGAACAACTTCGAGCTTGGATAGAGAAAAACAAAGTCAAGATTGGCAGAATTTAATCGTATAAGCACACATCCCGATGTCTGGATCAAGAATCAAAAACACCAAGAGGAATATATTCTTTTCACTGTTTGAAGCCATATTAACTATTGGTTTTCAGTTTGTATCTAGAAGTATAATCGTTTATGTATTTAATGATCAGTATTTAGGTTTATCCAGTCTATTTACTTCAATATTACAAGTCCTCAACATGGCCGATCTCGGCTTCTCGACCGCAATTGTATATAACATGTACAAACCGATCGCCAACCATGATGAAAAAGCAATTTGCGCCTTGATGAATTATTATAAGCGCATATATAGAATAGTCGGTACTGTTATTCTTTGTGTAGGCCTCGCGATGACACCTTTTATTCCCCATCTTATAGAGGGGGATCCACCGGCCGAGATCAACATTTACTATCTGTATTTTCTTTACCTGTTGAACACAAGTTTGAGTTATTGCATTTTTGCTTATAAATCAGCTTTACTTAATGCACTCCAGCGCATGGATCTTATGAAGATAGCGTATGCTTTAGCTAACGTTACCCAATACATTCTTCAGATCATTTGTCTTTTGGTATTTAAGAATTTCTATTACTTTATTGGTTGCATGGTTCTGGGCACGATATTCAAGAATTGTGCTTGTGAATATATATCAAAGAAAAGATTTCCTGAATATCATTGCGTTGGTGAAATATCATTAGAGCTAAAGAATGACATTAATTCAAGAGTAAAGGGATTATTAATAGGTAATATTAGCAACGTAACTTATACAACTCTTGACAGCATTATACTATCAGCTTACTTAGGCCTCGGAACTGTTGCAATCTACAACAACTACTTGCTTGTAATCGTTGGAATAACAAAAATGGTAGAAATGGTGCGCAATGCTATGCAGGCCAGCGTCGGTAACAGTATTGCTGTAGAATCCGAAGAGAAGAACTACAAGGATATGCTTCTTTGGCAATTCCTATTCTCTGTTATGGCAGGTTGGTGTGCTACCTGCATGTTCAACTTATATCAGCCATTTATGACAATGTGGATGGGCGAAGACAGTCTTTTGCCCATGAGAGATGTAGTATTGCTGTGTATTTGTTTTTTTGTCAGTGTCGTTCCTCTTGCATTCTATCTGTATCTGACAGGAAACGGCATGTGGTGGGAAATGAAATGGCCGTATATTATGAGCACTATTTGTAATCTGATAATGAATTGTGTTCTTGGAAAAATATGGGGGGTCACGGGCATAATTCTTTCAACCGTGATAGCCTCTCTCATATTCGGTCTTATCTGGCAGTGTCTGATCGTATTTAAGCTTTACTATCCAAATTCATCTTCTAAGGACTATCTTATCAGGCAGCTTATCCTTTTTGCATTATGTGTTGTATCTTGCACTTGCAGTTACTTAATCAACAGTTTGATTCATTTAAGCGGGATTCTCGAGTTATTAACAAAGGGTATTATCAGTACTGTTGTCTCTATGTTTGTATACATTTTGTTTTATAGAAATACCGATGTATTCAAGAGAACTGTGTCTTTTGTTAAATCTGCAATTAAAATATAAAACTTGAGTACAGGCCCATATATTTTTAATCAATACAACAGTAACAACTTCTCAAGGCCAAATGTCTATGAATACTGAATCCATTCTTATTTAAGCCATCGACATCATTATACTTTCCAACATATATCCTATCCCCATTATGATCTGTATCACTGCACCAAACGAAATCGTGGTACCATAGTTTAACTCCCAACACATGCCAAGCAACAAAGAAAGCATATGTACATTTTATGGCAGAAGGAAAGACATATGATTTCATCAATTCTTCAGGCTGAACAGATCTACTGTTTTCATAGACATTCTTCCTAATCAAAAACCATTCTGCTCTAAGAACATTATCGATAAACTCTTCATTGTCATACCAATCTTGATTATAAAAACAAGGCTCACTTATCTTCGGATCTTTGCCAAAAAAGCGTTTCAAATTTCTTATAGAAACATCGCTTCCATCTGACATATGATCAACGCCAAGAATCAAAAGATAATCATTCTTTTTTTCGATCAATTCTTTTTCCGAAAATGGTATATCACAAGCAACAATAGATTCATCACATAAAAAACCAGTACTTTTCAGTTCTGCGGGGCCAATCAGATTACTGCCCATAATAGCTCTTGCATGTTCAATTGAAATACTGTTATTCATTTAGTTGCGATTCCTTCCATTTTTGATAATCGACAACCTCGGAAGCTGTGGCCAAATGTCCCAGCTTTGAATATTTTTCTATGCGCTCTATTTCCGCAGAAAGCCTATCAAATCTAGTTCCCCAACCACTATCAATAAACCAATTCAAATTTCGTACAGGTGCATTATATAGAATAATCCCACTGTTGGTATCTAATACCTCTCTCAAGAAAGTCAGATACGCTCTATATTGATGTTCATGAGAAGCAACTAAAGCCAGTTTTTTCCACCCGTATCTTTGTGCCATCTTTACGACCTCAATAGCTTGTTGACGGGTATGTAAAGATTTATCTTCGTGAATCAGGTCTTCTTCAGGTACTCCTCCCTTTAAAATAAAAGGTTTTACTTCCTCAAACGGAAAACTCCCATAATCCTTATCGATGATATTGCCACTAAAAACAATTTTGGAAACCATTCCTATGTTATAGAGTTCTACGGCTTTCTGAAACCGAAAAAAGCCATCTCCTTCGAGCAATATGGCAGCATCCGACTTTGTGAGACAATCGTTATCAACAATTGCCATTATAGTTTCTCGTTCCGTGATCATAAGAATTCTCCTAGCTTGATCCCGATTAAATGTCTTCCCAAAAAATAGGATCTCGTGCCGGTATATCTTTGTTAACCTTCTTGCCAATAATTGTATCCTTGAACTTGGGAGGTATTCCAAGAGCAGGACGAAGGACATCGATATCATCGACAGTAATCATCTGTCCGGCCTTAAGATTTCTCTTTGCATAAAGGCAGCGACGCTGAACATAGACAGTCTCACTTTCTTCTGCTACTACTTCCTTGCGGGTGCTTCCCATAGCGCGCTCAACTTCACGAATCGAATCAACCATAAACTTAAACTCATTCGGCTCCATAGAATGCGGATGATCCGGACCCTTATCAGTCTTATCAAGAGTGAAATGCTTCTCGATAACACGACCACCGAGAACAACAGATGCAAGAGCAACAACATGTCCCGGAGAATGGTCAGAATAACCTGTAAGGCAGTCAAAAGCATTCTGATAAGTCTTAAGCACATTTACATTTGCACTATCAATCTTTGATGGATAATTGGTAATACACTGCATAAGCACAAGATCCTTATTGCCCGTCTTTTCAATTGTTCTAACCGCTTCATCGATTTCACTCATAGTGGCATCGCCTGTAGCAAGCATAACAGGAATTCCCTTCCGAGCAGTATAATCAAGCATCTCAAGCCAAGTGATTTCACCCGAACCGATTTTGATGAAAGGCAGATTCATATCAGCGCATAAATCTACCGCTTCCTTGAAATATGGCGATGTTGAAAAATCAATTTCAAGGCTCTTACAATAGTCAGCAATTTCCTGATGCCACTCTAGAGGGAATTCTACATCCTTGAACACTTCGGAAACTGTCCTCCCCCATGAACCATGAACGCCATGGAGAGTCATCTTGGAGAATCCACCTTCTGAAACAATCGTCTCTGCAGTAAAAGTCTGAAACTTAGCACAGTCAGCTCCCGCTTCCTTTGCCGCATATACCAAACGCTTGGCCTTATCAAGACTTCCATCGAAATTACCACCTATCTCAGCAATGAAATAAGTCGGATACTCCGGACCAATCATGCGATTACCAATTTTAATATTCTTGTTAAAGTCCAACATTACTGCATCCTCCATTTATTTGGTCTGCTTGTATTCAGATATAGTCTTCTTAAGAATCTCCGCCTGCTTCTTTGCCTCTTCAATATCCCAATAATTTGTCTTAAGCTGAATCATTCTCTTCTGCAAATACTCTGCGTTAGGACAACAATTAGAATCATACTTCTGCCAAACCCCTTCCATCGGCTGGAGAATATCCTGATATGCAGGTTCATTATATGAAAGTTTCCACGCGGCATAATAACCGTCACCGCCGTTTTTCTGGAAAATATCACGGAAACGATACCAATCAGTTTCCGGGTTATCAGTATTAAGAATCAAACAATATGTCCAATATGAATTCTTGTATCCTTCCGGTTCTGCCTGCGGCTTAACAACATCTTGATCCCTAATAGCTTCGGCAAAAATCCGAGCTACTTCAATTCTTCTCTGAACAAGTTCTTCTGCCCTTTCTAACTGACCTAATGCGCAGGCGGCCTGAAGTTCTGACATACGGTAGTTAAAACCAAAGGAAATATGTCTGCTATAATTCGGATCCTGAATATCATTTCTTGTGATCTTCCCTTGCTTTGCGTTCACACCGGCATACCCAAGGCAATTTAATCTACGAGCTTTATCAGCAAGATCCTCATTATTAGTTATAAGCATACCACCTTCACCTGAAGTCAGATGTTTACTGGCCTGGAAACTGAAACTTGCAAAGTCACCAAATTCACCAACAAGTCTCCCTTTATATGTCCCCAAAAAGCACTCCGCATTATCTTCAATCAGTGCTATGTTATGCTTCTTACAAAGGTCAAGAATCCTATCATAATCGGGTGCCAATCCATAAAGAGATACTGTAATGATTGCCTTCGTCTTTTCAGTAATACATTTCTCTATACTATCTGCCGATATCTCAAAAGTATCTAGGTCGCTATCAGCGAACACCGGGATACCACCACATAGAACTACCGGAATAGATGTAGATGACATTGTAAGAGCAGGAACAATTACCTCGTCTCCGGGACCAACGCCACAGGCCATTAAAGCGACATGAAGCGTGGCTGTTCCGTTGCAATGGCCAATTGCAAATTTGGAATGAAACTGTTGTGCAAAAACATTCTCTAACCTTGTATTAAATGTAGAATTCTTAGAAGTTTCAAATTCATTTTCCAAAGCTTCCATCACATACTTCTTTTCGAGATCAGAAATACGATTCATCTTTTTTGCCTCCACTATTGGTACATGGCACTACGCTTGACTTTAGCATTAATAAGCGGAATATCCGGATTTTTATCAAGAATATCAAGTATTTCATCCATCAGAAGGATTCCATTTGATTCTTTTTCACGTTTAGCATAAACAGCTTTTACCATCTCATAATCCTCAGTATTGTCTATGGTCCAACGATATGACGACAATTGAGTATTTGATACTACATTACCTATCTTAAAAAGTTCCGGATTATGATACACATACTGAGTAACATGCTCTCTTTCAAATGAATCCTTAGTAGACTTCTCCATTATTTCGAGAACCTCAAAGGTGAAAGCCTCACAATCAAGTCCTTCCGGGAAAGAAGGGGGAAAGTTATTAGTAACAAGGTCCAGTTTTTCATCAATCAGTTTTCTGATAACCCTATCTATCACTTGCGGCTCTTTAAATGGATCATCTGCCGTTACACGTACAACAATATCTGATGGGAATGCTACAGAAGCACAATAATAACGGTTAAGCACGTCCGTTTCGCTTCCACGGAAACACTTTATCGATTCATTTTTGCACCACTCTTCAATCCTATCATCGTTAGGATTAATCGTTGTAGCAATGACAATATCATTAATCATCTCTGAATACTTCAAACGGTTGACAACATGCCAAAGCAACGGTTTTCCATCAATATCAACAAATACCTTATTAGGGAATCTTGTAGAACTACATCTTGCTTGAATTATAGCGTTAATCACCAAAATCAAAGCCCCCAAATTAACTCATAAACATGGAATTTATTAATCATTGATATATTATCATATTTAGTAATAGTTAAAAAACGGCATAATTACAGAGTAAAAAGGATTAATTGTATGAATGATATTGTTGATTCAAAAGGCACAGAAAAAGTAGTAACCAAGCTTAATGAGAAACATGGGACAGGCTCTGATAGCGGAAAGAGTGCTTTCATAGCTTATACTCCTTTCCACCTTCTTAATATTCTTTCATATGTGCTAACGAACAATATCAAGAATGCGGATTTATATGTAATACATAATTTCAGTTCATATGAAGGAATAGAAGAAAGAATTAAAGATACCAAAGTCTTTGCTAATGTCTATTACGCTAATGACAACATGCGTGAGAAGATCTGGAAGGCTGTTGGGCTGTTTGCTCCGGGTCTTATGTGCAAGCAGATATTCAATGTCAGCAAGGTAAAGCTCAAGAACTATTCCAAGATTTACTTCAGCATCCCGACAAGGCTTATCGACATCTTTATCAACATATTCAAGGATGCCGAGATCATAGCGTTTGATGACGGTATCGCAAGTTATGCCGAGACTGACTGTACAGAACAGATAGACGGAAGATTCAGTTTCATTATCAAGATGTTTGGAATAAAGAAGAGAGTCCCCGAGAGGATGCTCCTTAATAATCCCAACTATTATATTTCAAAGAAGAGCAGAGTGATCGAGCCTATCAGAGCACGTGATTTGACTTCTGATGAGATTATTATGATCAACAAGGTATTTGACATTGAGACTTCTGATTTCTACTGTAAGAAGCCCTACATTTATCTTAATGAGGAACACAGTTTCTTCACTAACAAAGAAAGCTTTATAAAGACCGAGAAGGAACTGTTAGATAAGATTCCCAAGGATAAGCTTACGGTCAGACTTCATCCTAGGGAAACAGATGTGGATTTCTTTAAAGACTACGTTCTGGATAATAACAAGATGTGGGAACTTCAGTGCATGAATAATATTAGTGGTGATAATGTTCTTATCTCCTGGTATTCTACCGCTCAGTTCAATCCTAAGATGATTTATGACAAGGAACCGACTGTTATATTTACATACAAGTTATTCCCTGATCAGGCTGTTTCTGATGAGATGATCGATCTGCTAAACAAGCTTAGATCCGGTTACTCCAACCCGGATAAGGTAATCGTCTTGAACGACATTAATGAATTGGATTCATATCTTAAGTAATTAAGATACCTGTTCAATGACAGGGTTGAACTTTCTGCCTTCCTTCATCCCATTGCGAAGAACTCTGATCTTGTGTCTCTTATCACCTTTAGACTTAAGTACTATGTTGATAAAGGTAAAACAAGCCTTGGCGAACAAATAGAAATGTCCCTTCAGACCGTACTGTCTGTAGCAGTGAACATCATTCCTATACACATACTTATATCTGTCTACCCTGTCAGGAGTTTCTTTGGCAAAGTTGATCTTCTTGTTCTCTTTCATCTTATGTACAACGACACTGTCAGGAACAACTACAACGGAATAGCCCGACCTGTTAATTCTGCCTGTGAATTCATAGTCATCTGTCCAAATGAAATACTCGCCAATTGGAAGTCCAATCTTCCTTATAACTTCAGATTTAACCAGCAGAGAAACAAAAGATGCCATCTCAACCTTGATGGGTGAACCCTTCTCATATTCTTCATCTGAAACGAAGCCAAACAGAGTCTTCTTCTGTCTGTTAGCCTTACAAATACTTCCGTCTGTCCAAAGTGCTTTACTTGAAAGAGCTCCCCAGGAAGCATCCAAATCCTCACCGGCATCTAACAACTTACAAAGAGCGTCTTTTTCAGGAACAGTATCATCGTCCATTATCCACACGTATTCATAATCACAGCGCATGGCTTCCCTGACACCGTACTGGAATCCGCCGGCACCGCCAAGATTTGCACCTGTGTTGAAATACTTAACTTCAGGACGGTCAAACTCTTCCTTAATCATTGAAGAAGTACCATCGGTGCTCGCGTTATCAATAACGAAGACATCCGTGCCTGCTCTCTCCTGATCAAGCAACGCCTGAATATTCTGCTTTAGAAGCTCTTTACGATTGTATGTAACGACAACGGCTACAACCTTATTTGTTGTATCCATACTATTATCTTGATCCGTCCTGAGCGATAACAACCGAGAATGTCTGCCAGATAAGCTTAAGGTCTAAGGGTATGCTCATCTGCTCGATGTAATCGAGATCCATCTCTACCCACTCATCCCACGGTACATCGACACGGCCGCTTACCTGCCAGATGCATGTAAGTCCGGGACGAACAGTATATCTTTGCATATCATACGGATCCTCTTCCATATCCGTAGTACCTATAGGTCTGGGGCCTACGATACTCATCTCGCCCTTAAGAACATTCAATAACTGGGGAAGTTCATCGATAGAAGTACGTCTCAGGAAGTTACCGATCTTGGTGATACGGGGATCGTTATCGATCTTATATGCCATTCCGTTCTTATCTTCTTCCTTAAGAACCTCTTTAAGCTTAGCCTCAGCATCAACGCACATGCTTCTGAACTTGTGCATAGGGAAACGCTTCATATCTTTACCGTAACGCATAGCAGTAAAGAATACAGGGCCGCCGTCCTCTTTCTTTATGAGAATAGCTACGACCAGGAACAAAGGAGAAAGCAATATCAGAGCGCATAAAGAGGATACGATATCAAACAGTCTCTTTATAAACTTATAAGCAAGAGGTTTCTTTCTGTAAACCTCCCGCATATCCTGACCAACATGGTGTCTTTCCACGGTTACCCCTCGAATACTGTAATTATTGGATTATACCATATTCCGTTTGGGTGGAATAACGGTGTGCTGTTTTGCCAACAACAGAAGCAGGAACACATTATATGAGATATAAAACAGTCTGGGCTCCATGGTACACAGAACTGCGAAGATAAACAGTAAGCATAAAGCATATGCCTTATTCTGTGAATGAAGCTTATATAATGTGCGCTGCAATCCAAATAATACTATCGGTGCTGCAATAACACCAAAGTAGATAATAAGCAGGTAATAAGATGAATCGATTACAAAGAAATCGTCGGGCTTTACCGTGTTTATATGCCCCTGATAAGGGAAACTTCTGCCAAGCAAAGTCGGGAAGTAATTAAATAATCCCACTCTTCCGAAAGCAAATCTGGAGGTAAACGTATCCAACATCGGAATGATATTGAACAAATCGATAAACGGCTGAACATACATGACCGCACCAAGGAGCATGATAAGCAGCATCAATAAGTAGGAATTTCTGAATATATAGGCAAGTTTGCTTCTAATCTTGACGTAAAGATCGCTCTTATTTTTACCCTTGCTTACCAGGAATTGTCTTACCATTGTTCCTGCGATCAATAGACCTAACAACATACTTGTTGTAAGCGCCTTACATACGAACGCACTAACAACCCACATACCGATAAGCAGGATATAATCCCATATCTTCATCAGACCGTTCTTAAGATAGCAATAAACGATGCTAAGCATTAAGAAGTAAGATGGCAGAACCAGCGGATATTCGAATCCGAGGGAATGCCTTGAGGATCTTCCGGTCTCTTCGTATATAAGATCCGGGATCTTGCCCAACAAAGAACAGGAAATGGTAAGTACTACTACCGTTGTGGTGATTGCTATGTAGATCTTAAGAAGCTTTCTGAAATCCAGATTCTTCGCGATGATAATAAAGCACATGAAATGATAGGATGTGTAATAAATATCCGTGCTGATTACATCTGCCTCTTCCAATCTGTTGGCGACATAGAAGAACACGAGCAAAAGCGCATAAATTATCAGTTCCTTCTTGTTCTTCCAAAACTTAGTAAGTAAAGAAATAACCGCAAGAACAGGAACAGATACGATTACAAAATAAAGGATCAGATAGACTTCTATATATTGACCGAGGTAATCCTCGACCATCGACAGTCTGAACAGGTCATAAAACAAATACAACCCAAATACGGTATAACATACCGCATTAAAGATCTTAACCAGGAGGTTTTTATCACGTTCAGATAAGCCTGTAATTTCCATAAAAAACTGAAAAAGGCTGTACATCCGGTCTTAAAACCGAGATCTACAGCCTGTTTATCTCTAATTAGATAACGATTACGCTCTCTTTACGAGACCGGAACGAAGGCAGCGTGTGCAGACCTTCATTGTCTTGGGGGTGCCGTCAACAACGACCTTTACGCTGTGAACGTTGGGCTGCTG
>JAEEGL011097990.1_pt1 | contig 11519 bp, 8 predicted proteins | sample 9134231 | NCBI WGS metagenome assembly JAEEGL01 (sample SAMN16246548, study PRJNA631951) | gut metagenome | biome: gut microbiome; feature: rumen; material: fiber-attached | host: Bos | place: Iran: Karaj | collected 2018-10 | reverse complement strand
CACTAATGCTCCACACTGCTCCCAAATTTGTCCAAAACACATCTTTTGCAGGAACCCATAAATTTATAAGAAAAATATATCTAATCCAATAAAGTCCTGTTTCATCCGCAGGCACACCATTTACCAAAGTATAAAAGACAAAATAAAAAACTATTACTGCATAATACAGTGGAAGGACATGTAATGCCCTCTTGATCCAAAACTTCAAAACACCTTTTAATGAAGCACCATTTGCACCAAATACTCGCTCCATTGACATATAGCCCAGGTATCCACTCAGGATAAAGAAAAAACTTACCCCGGTAGCTCCTTTTTCAAAAAACCTGCCCAAAGCCCCTGAAATTGCAAATCGCTGACCTATATGTACTCCTACCACCATCAGGCATGAAAGAGCGCGAAGCAAATCCAGCGAAAAATCCCTATTTGAATTATTAGTATATCTTTCTGCGAACGCTTTCATAAATCCCCTTTAACAAACGGTAGTTGTTTTCCGCTGTATATTTGGTCTTATACTCCTCTGGTAGTTTTATTGGGCTGGCCATAAATGTCTCAACCGCCTTTGAAAGAGAAACCACGGAATTACTCTTAAACTTAAGTCCGCTAATTCCCTCTTCAACCAGGTTCCCGACATTTCCAATGTCAGATGCGATAATTGGCGTTCCCATGGTGTACGCTTCAGCAACAGCCATTGGAAATCCCTCATACCACTGGGTAGGATAAATAATTGCCATTGATTCCCCTACAAGCTTCTTAACCTGACTATTAGGAATTTGGCCAAGCATTTCTACATTTTGAATTTCATTATTCTCAATGTACTCATGACACCAATCTTCTAGCTCGCCTGATCCGCATATTATCAGCTTTGGAGCTTTCTCACCCATCTTCATCCAGGCCTGAAGAAGAATATCAAGTCCTTTTATCTTCTCTATTCTTCCGGCATATACTATCTGCTTTTTTCTCTCTTCAAAGGGCAGTCCCTTTTCTTCAATGGTTGTAAAGTTTGGTTTAATGTAGACATTCTCGCTCTTAATCTGCTTAAGAGTCATAAGCTTATTCTTGTTAAATTCAGTCAAACAGATGTAATTGATTGATCTATAAGTCAAAAGCATGCGCTGAATTTTCATAGTCAACGCACAAATAAACGTCTGGAGCTTGCTGTCTCTATAACAACCATACAGCATAGATGCTTTCAAGCCATGTTCAAGACATCTTTCGCAAATATGCTCTCTCACATAACAAACGCCATTAGGACATACCAGCCTGAAATTGTGTATCGTCTGAATTACAGGAATACCATGATTGATTCCCGCTATATATACTGCTGGGCTTACCAGTGCTACTGTATTATGTACCTGAATAACATCTATCTTTTCCTTCTCGATGATACTGCTTATTTCTCTGTATGTTCTAATATTGAAAATTGAAACAAATGCAAGTCCTATCTTCTGAAGAAAGCCATGGTCACCAGCTTCTGCATTATTTCTTGAATACAAAATAACCTTATGACCATTCTTTTCTAAAAGAGTTTTCTCATTGGCAACTACAACATCCTCTCCACCTGGAATTCTGTAGTAGTTATGAACTATTAGCACATTCTCCTTATACTCACTACCAATCTGTCGATTTCGCATAAGAAATCTAACCTTACTTTTGGCTGCCCAGATAAGTAAAAAGGCAACTGAAAAAACACTACCGGCCCATAAGCCATAGCTGACAGTATATCTTATGTATTCGGTTCTAACTGTTCCTTTTCTGTAAATGCGATATAAAGGAGTATTCTCATCCTCATAACCTCTAATGATATTCCCCTCTTTTGTGAGAGCTATAGCCTCTTCTTTGGTAAGGGAGAATTCCTCGCCCTTTCCAGGCAAGGTCTCATATTCGGGAAGGTAAATGTCTTTCGGACAATCCGTTACTCCAATATATAATAAGCTGGTAAAGATTCCAATCAGTAAGGCAGCAAAAGCTGTAAATACCCAAATATTTATCGGAACCTTACGTCCATAACCATCATTTGCGAGGGACAGTTTATACTCTTTCGTTCCGATTCTGAACCCGAGTTGCTCCCTTGTTAAAAAGCATTTATGTTTAAGTTCAAAGTCTTTAAGCTTTGCATAGATAAAGCATCCCAGAAACAGGAAGATAAAGTTCTTATATGATTGATTAAACAAATAGGTCTCATTTACTCCACCTATTGTAAGCGCCAGAACCACAGCCAGCTCTGCTCGCTTATTCTTCATAAGAAGATCATTTATGAACCAGATCATCACAACAAAATAAAGCAAATATGCCACTATTCCAAGTCTGAAAATAAGGTAAATATATGAAGAATCAATAACATAATGTTGCAGAGGAACCGGTATTTCCCTGATACCAAAAAGTTTTAATGGTTCATATGTAAGGAAATGTCTTGTAAACACCAGTCTTCCAGCAGTATATCTGTTTGCAAGCTCAAAAACCTGTCCCTTTAGAACCAATGAGAAAAAGATATAAAATAAAGCGCTAATTGGAAAAACAAGATTAACAATAACTTTTTCCAGTCTGCTTCGATTCTCTTTCCAGATAAAGTACAGATTCAAAAACAGATATAAAAGTGTGATAAAGAATCCACTTCTACTTAGGGAATACATAAACACATAGCAATTCCCCAGAACAAGAACAATTGAAATAGCAGTGATATGTTTCTTAGATAAACTCCTTAATGAATAAAGAAGCAGTATGCAAAGGACAAAATATGTAACATGAAGAGTATTGGGATGCGGATAGCCAAGACTATGTCGTAGAATTGGCGGCCATCCATACCGGTCTAATATAAATGCTTTTTCTGGAATGACTCCAACAACTGACAGAACATACATCGTCACAAAAGCTGTAAGCCAGATAGCAGTTCCAGTTTTAAAAATCTTATCCAATGATACATTCTTTACTCCAAGCATCATCATAAGAAAAATAAGAAGTGATTTTTCTCCAGATTGTAGATAAACAACCACTCCAAGCGCAATAAGAGCCGCCATCAGGAAATACTCAAGCGCAGAATGCTTCGTAATAAGTATCTTTATACCCAAAAACGCAACACCAACTAGAAGGCAGATATTATATAAAGTCTGCCCCTCATACAACCCAATCGCCTTCGCTCCAAGCATTATAGCGAAATAAATCAGATATATTAGTTCTTGTAAAGAAACTCTCTTATTATCTATACTATTTCTACTTTCCAAGTTATCTCACACCTTTTCAATAATAGACATAAACCAATCCGACAAGCTCATTTTTTCAACCATTTCAGCGTACAATTTTTCTATCGGCCCAGATAAAAATCTCCTTATACTCTCAACCACCACAACTATAACATATACAACTATTTCAATTAGAAAAACCATACATATCAGTAGTGGCGATTCATAAAAAGCATCCAATTCTGCCCAAAAACTCATAACATATCTTACCGTCGATTCGGCCAGGTATACAGCAGGAACAAATGTTGCCAGTTTATTTATCTTTATATTCGTATAGGTACAATTTACAAAATAATAAAAAATAAAAATAACGCTGATTTCCTTAAGCATGAAAACATCAGAAGCAAACCATATTATTATATTTCCCTTTATTATTGTTGTCAGGACATTTAGTAAGAATGTTACAAATACAAGCACCATTCCAGATAATAAATAAGTTCTCTTTTCTTTAAAAAGATTCAGCCCGTATTTACTAATATATCTTCCGGCCAAGTAGTAAAATATGACTTTCCAAAAGTAATCATCCACAAAACCAAATAAGGGCAATACCGAAACAGAGCTAACAACAAATATCCATAGCAATAACATCCCTGCAAAAAGCTTTCTAGAAAGCTTGGCGGCAAGAAAATTAATAACTGGAGAAAAAATAATCAATAAAAAATAGCAGCTAAAATACCAGTACCTATATGAACAAATTGGCAACAAAGCTTTAACCAATTCATTTATACCTAATGATTCTCCGCCCAAATACCTAATCACAAAATCAACAACAGCATATGTTAGTATCATCAAATGAAGCTTCGTAAGCTTTCTCCAACTCATTGATACCGAATAGTATCCCGATATCAGTAAAAAAATTGGGACAGCCATCGCAAAAATATCACAATATGCTATTTCCACGATTGCATTTTGTGTCGAGAGATATGATCTTATTGGACCATAAATATGTAACCCGGTAATTCCCAACACACTTATTATTCTTAATATTTCAACCACTGAATTTCTAGCAATTTCTTTACCCATCACTATTTCCTCTATATTCAAGATCCTGATAGCTTTACAAAACAGCATTTTTTATTATCTTATTAGGAATAATACTAATTAACCAGGCCACCAAAAAGCATACCAAAAATATTATTGCGCAATCATGAATAGAGCCATTTCTCATTCCAACCAAAGTACCTATTCCTGTATTATATATAATTGATCCAACCATTCTGTGGATATAGTAAATCGCCATTGTATACTGACTGACAAACTTTATACTATTCTTCACAAAATCCGGAAACATCTCAAATGGAATACAAAAGAACATAAAAATCGTCAGGCAACTAATCACTAAAGGAGTTAATCCCGCATAATTATATGATTTACCCACATTAGGGAATAACTTAAAATTCAGCAGCACACATATCGCTATACATGAAAACAATATTGTCTTCACCCTAAAGCCTACAATTTTATCCAATATTTGGTAATAAAAAACCAGAACCCCCACAATAGCGTACGGCATCATTTCCACGAATCTTCCAACCGGATAAATTAAGTAGTCACTTCTAAATCCGTCTTTCCAAACCACCCGATCAAATAATGATCCATTTATTCCGCTATATTCAAGTATAAGAGCTACAAATAGCATAATATAGAGCGCTTTAACTGCCCTTTTGTATTTTAGTTTTTGAAAAATGACAACGAATAACGCAGTTAATGCAATAAGTTCTATCTGAAACCACTCTGTCTGATTAATACTATGTCCTAAAACAAGTTGCCAAAGCAAGTCCTTTATATTATAGTCCACATCTCCTTTATTCTTAATTGACAGCAATCTGTATGTAAAATAATATATAAATGCCCAAAAGAAATGCGGCTCTAATAATCGATAAAACCTTTGTCGTATCTTCTGGTTACTATTAGCAAGTCTTTCAATATCTATCAAAACAAACGATAGTATCATGAATATAGGAACTGCGTATCTTTCATACTGAAATAGTACTCGATCAAACCAATTAAGATCCTTAAAAGTTAAATCTCCCCAATCTTTAAAATGGACTAATATTACTTCGAAGCACATCCAAATGCGTAGTAATGCAAAGCCATAATTATACTTCTTTACTTGCAATATAGCATCCCCCACAATACATAATTACTCATTCATACCTTTGTAAATCAGCTTCAGATCCTTATAATTTCCACCGTTCCAATATACAGCTGCAATGCTGCCACCATTTATTCCACCAACTAATCCATTGCACTTCGACAAAATATAAATAGTAACCAGGTATTCAAGCCCGCCTAAATACTCATCATTTTCTCTATCAAAATGAATGGTTGCAATATTCTTATCTGACATGTCTATGCCGTCATAATACTTTCCTTCACTAACATAGACTTTTCCAGGAAAAGCTTTTTTAAACCTTTCGACATTTTCATACTCTTCAGTAGCCAAGTAAATCTTGTCATATCTTTTTTCAATCTTTTTTACATATGAAATCACTTCGGAAACCGTCGGTTGACTGGAATGTCCTTTAAAATATTTGTAGTCTGTTCCCCTAACCTTAACCCCCAAAACATTATCATTTTCATTAAATAACTTGCTATATTCTTTAGTACAATAATCCAGAGACTTTTTATTTAGCTTGAAATATGTATTATAAACCTTCCCCCAATACCATCTGCTCTTTTTGGTTAATACCGCAAGCCTTCCATATGGAACACCGCAAGAATCCTCATAACAACATTTTACCTTTTTATCAAAATCCGTTTCCGAATAATTACCCTGAAATGGTTGCTCAAAATACAAATCCCACCAATTAACAGTTTTCTCTTCTCCAGACTTTACATACGCGCTAGGACAATTTGTCATATCTATAATTGGAATCATTTTATTATTTTGCGCATAACACACATATCTAAGGCACATCTCTACATGAGAAAACAAGCCCGCACAATCATTGCGCGAAATAATATAACAAGTGTCTTCACCTTCTCTTTTTGCATTAAAACTAATCTGGGAAATTTTCTTCTTCTCCCAAAGATCCCAATACAGATTTTTTATGAATATTTTTATTTTCCAATGCACGTTCTTTCCTATCCTTTTTATCACGAAAAATTCTCAATGTAATATGATGAATACTTGCGAAGCTCCGTATTCAAATAATCATAACCAAGTTTTTCAACTAATGTTGGTGTATCAGAAAACAAATCCGTTCCTAATCCAATGCGATCGCCAGGAATACTATATCCCATTGCATGAAGAATACTTGGCATCATATCCATATGTGAAAATTCTCTATTCTTAATATTCACATCCGTTTTATCAATGTCAGAATTAATAAAGCAGTTATATACTGTTCTGTCTGTTCTTTCGAGACCTTCTACCAAATCTGTTCCCATTGCTATATGATCTCCTTGAATTACGATCACAGTATCTTTATACCAATCCTGCTCTTTACACCATTCAACAAAATCCATTACCTGACTGTCAGCACAATCAAGAACATTAGCAAATTTTTCAGGATATTTATTTCCACATAATTCACACAAATAACCACTTGGAAAATGAGTATCAACTGTCAGCATAGTAAAATTAAAGGGCTCGCTCTTATTCTTTGCTATTTTATCCAATTCCTTCTTGGCAATATCGTACAACTTCTCATCTTCGAATCCCCAATTCACACTATAGCCTTCTTCAATATATCCCTGCTTAACACACTCAAAATAATCCATCACAGTAAAATTACCATGTTGAGAAAACAGTGCTTTTCTTCCCCCGAAATCTGCATTTGATCCACACAAGAATTCCTGATAATAGCCTTTTTCTTCAAGAATATCGCCTAAAGTTATAAGATTTTTGGCGAAGTTCTCTCTTTCTCCCATATCATAATTTCCTTCAACAGGATATGAAAATGGTATTGCAGACTGTGTAGAAAAGAGTGCAGCTGCAGTCCAACTTGTTCCTGGAAGCCACTTAAATCCTCCCATCTTATCCCCATTAGAAACCATAATATTTTCATTGGCGAGCTGTGTAAGATTAGGAATATAATTTATCTCCTGTCTTCCTCCATTTTCTGTATCAGAAAATGTACTCTCCATGCTTTCCAAGTATATGTATATCAGATTCTTAGGCTTATCTGCCTGAATAGAGGCCACATCAGGCCATACATAATAATCCTCATATATATGTGTCTTCTCATTTACAGCCTTAACATATTCTATTATCTTAAGTTCTTTTTCTGTTTTATATAAAACCGAAACGCTCCCCAAACAACTGGCTATTATTGTAAGAATCAAAAATGCTGCAATAACATTGATTTTTGTCTTAAACTTCAACAATCTTACATTTAAGTTTATTTGTATTTTCTTATCTAGTTTTATTGCCATAATAAAAAGAATTGCAATTAAAACTGTTGAAATAATAGCTACTGCACAATACTTTACTGCATCCGTAACTGGATTAAGATTAGCCCCCTTCATAGGAGACGCCAATGTATATAATATTTCCTCAAAGCTTACTCCAAAATGAATCCTGAACCAGCTAAGCAGGCTTCCACCAACAAGAGCAATTATAAGAAGAAGTATTTCAAATACTATACCTATGTACTTTAGTGCCTTACGCATAATAATCTCCCATCAATTCTTTTTTTCTATCTCAACACTAATCTCTGCATTCTTTGCCACTATCTCAGCTCCCAATGGGATAATTAAAGCCACGAAGGCAGCAATTAACGTATATGTTTGTGAATTTGGATAGGCATATACTCCAACTAAAGCTTTAATAACCTGCATCACAAAAAATACTGCTACAGCATTAGAAACTGCCATTTTTGCATATAAAAACAACATTTCAAACGAAAATGACATATTCATTTTACTTCTTCTCACACAAATCCCCAATGAGATTACAGGTACAATAAATAGATTAAAAAACTCAATCATCTTTCTTCTCTCCTTAATTCAACAACATAAGCAATCCTGTGTCTTTATCAACAGAATATACTGCTCTATCAACCTTGATTTTTTCCTTATCATAGAACAACTCATTATACAACTTTTGAAATTGGTCGTCAGCACTATATATGTATACGTAATCACAGTCCTCTAATTCTTTGGATAGTTCATCAACTGAAATGTACTCCATGTTATTAGCCTTGCGATAAGTAGTAGACAACTCATCAACATTCGTCATTGTACAAGGCAAAATATCAATCTGGAAAAATCTGAAATGGGATATTTCATCCATATCAATATATCCAAGATTGGTTCCCTCTTTGAGCTCTATATTCCCAGCTCTTAACTCAGGAAAAGAAATATTATCCTCTTTAATCAAATAGTCTTTAGACAAAATATTCAAATTACTAATTACTAGGACGGTCATCAGTAGAATTCCCATCACTCTGCTACTTTTTCCGTATCTACCAACTACAATAGATACAACAAAGCATAAAATAATTATGGGAATTATCTTCATATATCGATCCAATCCCAATAGCGAATCCTCAAAAAGTTTACCCGTTGCTGCTGATATTTGTGTCATATAAAGGTAAAATAGCAACGCAATATATATGAGCATAGACACAATTATTCCGATAAAAATTATTCTTTCCGCTTTTGTAATATGTATCTCTTTGCGCCTTTCCAGAAGCACAAATACTGCAACTACGCAAATAAGAAATAGCACAACAGGTAGCTTAACCATATTGCCTACGTAATAATACTTATCATCAACAGATATCAACATCTTAAAAAATGACTTAGCAACAACTAAATGATCTACAGATGGATATTTATCCGCTATTTTTCGAGCTAGTATAATCCCGCCAAATACCCCCACAACTCCTGCAATTATAGCCAAAACAGCATTGAGCATCCAAGATTTTTTCTCTATTATCATTTTCAGCACTATCGCCGCAAATAGTGCGCCTATTACCATTACAGAATATGTATTAACTCTCTTAAAAAGTGCATAAGTCAATATAGGACATATAACAAATGCAGCAATTAAAGCCTTTCTATTCTCATCTAATAGGACGTATATACACCACACCAGTAATATAGCAAGAATAGCTATTCCTATTCGCTTAGTAAGAACTGCTGCGCAGAAATATGCAATGGCAACTAAATAAAAACTATCTTTCTCCTCTGTGATTGCCCTTGTAAACATAACCATTCCCATTCCAAGCAATAATGCCATCAGCATATCCGGCGCGTATATTTTATATTCTCCCGCAGCCGAAATATATGGAATCAAAAAAACGATAACTGAAAGGATAGCATTGTTAAGCAATCCTTTCGACTTGTTCTCAACTTTCTCTCTGACACTTAAGCAGGAAAAAAGCGGCAATAGAATACTAACCTTATAGATATTATTAGAAATTACCAGAAATGAATCCGACCATTTTCCAAAGGATTTCATGCACGAATATCCCCAAATAGCAATATACTGAGGGTGAGTTTTCGCAAAAAGCCCCTTACCAAAATCATTATAATAATGTACTCCCTTAGCAATAACTACCCAGAAAGGAGAATCCGGACTCCTGGCAGCCTGTGTTTCCACATTAAGTAGTACAATCAAAAAAGCAAAAACACAAAATGCCAAAAGAGCAGGTGTAAATACATGACCAATTATATTAAGCTTATCCCTGATAAGCCTGATAATCACATAAATCAATGAACATATTGCCAATAGTACTGCCACCCAAAAACCAGCCTCAATAATACCAGCAACCGCAAAAACATAGGTTTCGAGTGTAATTATGATAATCGAAAACGCTATATAGTTCTCAATCCTGTCCTTCGTCAAAAGTGCAATCGCCGCGGCGATGAAAAGCACACCTAAAATAATCATCTTGATCTTCCTTCTTTATAAATTCTGAAGAAAAGAGATTTTCCCCAGAAACACATAGTCATTATTACGGGAATCAGTACATAATTCTCAAATCCAGTTAAATATTCTCCCTGTTGAATATTCTCATAAGCAAACTTTAGCACATAGAGCCCACACAAAAATGCGATGTAAACAACACTTCCTATCGTAATAAGCATAATCTCCCGAAGTGCTTTTAGGTTTTTCCTGCTGAAAATCAGGAATAACAATACACTAATAATTAATACCCCTAAAACAGGTATCCCTATCGCCCTTCCAAATGAATATCTATGTGTAGTGAACAACGATTTCAAAAACGTATTTAATACATCTCTTCTAAAACCATCTCCATCTATCAGTTTTTTTCTACCTACATATATCGCAGTTGCCATTATACAAACCAAAAGGGCCAGCAATGTACCATTACCTTTATTGTAGATAAAAACTACAATTCGCATTATTATTGATGCAACAGCCAAAGAAATAATCATCACAATGCCGGCACGGCTTGTAAATATGCTGGCAACTGCGAGAATTCCTGCACAAATAAGGTAATAACCCCTTTTTTCTTCACGGTACATATATAGATACTCAAGCATCCATATAAGCATAAGCCCAAGAAGGGCATAAGTCCCAGCTGATAAATAATCACTTGGTATCGACGCAAAAAGTACTACACCCATGAAAGTCAGCACTAAACAAAATTGTTTCAGCTTTTGTCCCCAGCCAATCCCAGTATTACTACAATGCCTAAAGATAAGCATTCCAAAATAGCAGCCTATTATAGCCCAGATGTAAAGGCCATAATAATCATGAAAGAAATCTAATACAATTGCCCCTACTGCCAATATTGGTGGAACAAATAATTCAATTTTCCTGCCAAATAACGCTGAGCATAATGCTCCGATAACAAATAATACAATAATTTGCATACAAGATTTATCCTATCCTCTTAATAAGACGCGCTCCAGACTTATCTATTTTTTCAGCCAATAAGTTCACGCTTGGTTTCAGTAGATGAATATAAACAATACTCAATATTATAGAAAATAAAAATATAATACTGGCCAAAATAATAACGGCAATAATAATAAAATCATACCATCCTTGATGATAAATGAAATTCCATATTGTCGGAAACAAATAGCATCTAGTCATACGATTGCTATGGATAATAAAGACAAGCATCGAATATGACGCTATACGATTTAATTGCCCATTGTAAAAAGTTTTATTGTTCATATAATTAATCACACCAAATGTCAATAAAACATGAAAGGGATTCCATCTGCTAATATCATCAAACATCTGGAGATTTAATGTGCAATTAATGTTTCTCGCAACAATGCTAATAACAAGTGGTACCCCTAAAATCCCTAATAATCCGACACATATTAAAATAATATTACACTTTTTATTGT
>JAEEGL010318172.1_pt1 | contig 11519 bp, 9 predicted proteins | sample 9134231 | NCBI WGS metagenome assembly JAEEGL01 (sample SAMN16246548, study PRJNA631951) | gut metagenome | biome: gut microbiome; feature: rumen; material: fiber-attached | host: Bos | place: Iran: Karaj | collected 2018-10 | reverse complement strand
GATGATGTACATGATACGGGTACGGGTGGATCTGAAGATGTGCTGTCTTCAGATGATTTTACGATAGATTGGAACGAAGAAGACAAAGATCCAGATGATCCGACACCGGATACGTGCGATACATATCCGGAGGATGAGGCGGATCAGGCTGATATCTGCGATAAGATTGAAGCATTAATACAGTCACTTACAGATAAATATGATCTTGCAACAGATAAGATCGACAGGATACGGCGAGACTTACGATTCTGGGACAGGATGATACATGATGAAAGAAACCGGTCTGCTGTCGAACTCATTAAGAGTGTATCATTCAAGCTTCTTAGGAAGATCGCTCCTCGAAGGATAAAAGGCTCGGTTTGCTTCGGATTTGATGATCCGGCCACTACCGGAAGGATCCTTATGTATCTTGCAGTTGTCTATCCTGTGATGCCGCGTAAGTTTAAAGTTGAGCCTGATTTTGAGAAAACCGTCCTTTACGGTAATATCGATATAAAAGGGCGTTTGGCGCTTATCACGGTAGGTATCGCATTCCTGAAGCTGTATTTTAATAAAGACTGTAAGAGAATGTATCGTCTTTATAAGAAGCATAAGAATAAATGATCATAATCATACGGAGGTTGTTATGGCGGAGAGCAGTTTTAATTCAGTAGTCAATTCACTTCTTGACGGAATGGAAGGATTCCTTTCGAGTAAAACAGTCGTGGGATCCCCCGTGACAGTAGGAGATACAATACTCATTCCTTTTGTGGATGTGTCATTCGGTGTGGGTGCCGGGACCTTCAGAGGGGATAAAAAAGACAACGGAGCAGGCGGCCTTACCGGGAAAATGACGCCTACTGCAGTTCTTGTTGTTCAGAATAATTCCACCAGAGTCATCAGTATCAAGAATCAGGATACCGTTACTAAGATAATCGATATGGTTCCCGAGATCATGAATAAGATCACGGCAAAGAAGGAGACGAAAGTATCGGATGAGGAAGCGTTAAAGGCCGTATCAGATGAAAATGCAGATGAAGAGTGATAGAAGATAAAATAAAAAGAACCTCTGTCGAGGTTCTTTTTTATCTTTCATGATCACTATGCTCTTTCAACTCTGTCTGACTTTAAGCATCTTGTACAAACATGCATTGTCTTGGGTGTACCGTTGACCATACATTTTACGCGCTTTACGTTTGAGTGAAAGATACGGTTGGATCTTCTGTGCGAGTGGCTCACATTATTGCCAAAATGTACGCCTTTTCCGCAGATATCACATTTAGCCATATCGAAAACCTCCTTAAGAACTATCGTATTTTATCAAAAGTTCATATCGTTTGCAAGCAAAAGTTTATAAGACTTGTTAATTTTTTTAGTTTTCAATAAATGCTTTAACGTGTATAATATCTGAAGTGAATCAATCAATCGCGGGAAAGGTGGTTTTCTTATGAAGGAAGCTTTGGCAACCGGTTCAGGTAATCTTATAATCGATGTCGATGTTGTTGCCCAGTATGCCGGCAGCGTTGCCGTTGAGTGTTTCGGTATAGTCGGAATGGCGGCAGTGAGCATGACGGACGGTATCGCAAAGATGCTGAAGAAGGAAAATCTCACACGAGGCATCAATGTCGAGATGGTGAACAATAAGCTTGTGCTTGATTTTCATGTGATAGTCAGTTACGGCGTAAATATCCGTGCGGTAGCATCCAATCTTGTCAACAACGTTAAATATAAAGTGGAAGAGTTTACCGGTTTCGAGATCGACCGGATAAATGTTTTTGTTGAAGGTGTTCGCTTTATCGATTGATAATCCGAAGAAGGAGGATGGAAAGTTGCAGTCAAATAAGATCGATGCGCAGACCTTGGCAAAAATGTTCCTTGCCGGTGCGAGAAGACTTGAATCTGAAAAAGAGATAATCAATGAGCTTAATGTTTTCCCTGTCCCTGACGGAGACACGGGTACAAACATGTCACTTACGATAATGTCAGCCGTAGGTGAAGTTGAAGCCATAACCGATATGAACATGACAGCTTTATCAAAGGCCATTTCTTCCGGATCTTTAAGAGGCGCAAGAGGTAACTCGGGAGTCATCCTTTCACAGTTGTTCCGCGGCTTTACGAAGGTGATAAAGGATAAGGAAGAACTTGACAGGGAAGTATTTACCCAGGCGCTTCAAAAGGCTGTGGAAACAGCATACAAAGCAGTCATGAAGCCTAAGGAAGGTACCATCCTTACAGTTGCAAAGGGTGTGGCAGACCGGGCTGTTGAGGTAAACATCAGCGCGGATGATCTGGATTCATATTTTAAGGAGATAATCCTTCATGCCGAGGAAGTACTTGAAAAGACGCCCGATATGCTTCCGGTACTTAAGGAAGCCGGAGTTGTTGATTCGGGCGGACAGGGACTACTTGAGATATTAAAGGGCGGTTATGCCGCATATTCCGGTGAGGATGTTGATGAACTGTTTGTTCGTTCCAAGCCGAAAGCGGCGGCAGTTGTCGAAAAGGAAAAGATCGTCACATATGAAACAAGCCTCTCACTATATAAGAGATCTTCGTTTGAAGATGCCGATTTTGATGCTGTAAGCGAGTATATTAATGCTTATGGAAACAATGCCGAGGTAACCGATCGCGGGAACAGCCTTTCTATAAGGGTATTTACCGATGAGCCCGGAAGGATCATCTCGAAATGTCTGTCATTCGGCTCGATCGATGATGTTACCGTTAAGCCTCATGACAAAGACTCCATCACTAATGAGCCCGAAGATGCGAAGGAAACGATCTCTGATACGGAAGATACATACAATAAGGTAACAGAGCCGGAAGAGTCAACTACGTCTGCAAGTGCAAGTGCAACCGCTACCGTAAAGAAAAAGGCAGCGCCCGAAAAAGAAATGGGATTTGTTGCAGTATCATGCGGGAAAGGGCTTGATGAGATATTTAAGAGCCTTGGTGTTGATTATCTTATAACGGGCGGTCAGACAATGAATCCGTCGACTGATGACATGATAAATGCCATAGATCAGGTCGGGGCCAAGACAGTATTCATACTTCCGAACAATAAGAATATAATACTTGCGGCAAATCAGGCACAGTACCTTGTTGAGGATAAGGAGATCATTGTGATCCCCACCAAGACCATTCCCCAGGGTATCACAGCGCTGATCACTTATATGAGTGATGCTACGCCCCAGGACAATGAAAGTGCTATGATCGATGCGATAAAGCATGTTAAGACCGGTCAGGTAACGTATGCCGTAAGAGATACTTCGATCAACGGAATGGATATCCAGAAAGGTAATATAATGGGTATCGGCGATCATGAGATCCTGTCTATCGGAACTGTGGTAGAGCGGACAACAATGGATATGATCGATCGTATGGTTGATGATGAGTCCGAGATAATAAGCATATATTTCGGTGATGAGGTTGACGAAGAGATCGCTAATGACCTTGCAAAGAGCATAGAGGATAAGTATCCCGATATCTCTGTAGAACTTCATCCGGGCGGACAGCCGATATACTATTATATAGTCTCAGTAGAATAATATGACACCGTTAACCGGATTAAAGGGAATAGGTGAAAAAACAGCAGCACTTTACGCCAAGCTTGGTATCAATGACGTAGAGGATGCTGTTTTTTACTACCCGAGAGATTACATCAGATATGAACAGATCAGTAAGGCAGAAGAATTAATGCCTGATCGTCTGGTTGCCATTGAAGCGACGGTTGTTAAGCGGCCTCTTGTCAGAAAGATAAGAAGACTAACGATCACAACTGTTATTCTATGCTGTGAAAGCATCCCTATATCAGTTACATGGTTTAACATGCCGTATCTGGCCCAATCCCTCGAGAAGGGAAAATCATACGTATTTCGCGGACGGATCACGATCGAAGGTGACCGTTACCATATGCAGCAGCCCGCGATCTTCTCAAGAGAAGAGTATGATGAACTGTGCGGTCATATAAATCCGGTCTATAATCTTACAAAAGGCCTGACAAACAAAGCTGTCACGAAGACTGTAAAAAGGTCTTTCGAATATCTTGAAGGGAAATATGAGAAGGAACTGTTCGACATACATTTCCCTAAAGACGAAGATACTTTGACGAATGCCAGAAATAAGCTTGTTTATGATGAGTTTTTGCAATTCATAATAAAGCTTCGTCTTCTTAACGGGAATAATGAACGCATATCGAATGATTTTGGACTGATCGATACCGCTGTCTGCTCACGTATCATAGAGAAATTGCCATATGATCTTACAAATGCTCAGAAACGTGTATGGGATGAGGTCAGAGATGATCTTTGCTCGGATGTGTCAATGCGAAGACTCATTCAGGGTGATGTCGGGTCCGGAAAGACTATAATCGCAGCGCTTTCCGCCATACTTGTTGCCGCGAACAATAAACAGTGCGCGATAATGGCACCTACTGAAATACTTGCCGCTCAGCATCATGAATCGTTGATCTCCCTTCTTGCACAGAACGGCCTTGACATTAAGTGTGTACTTCTTACAGGTAACATGTCTGCCGCCGCAAAAAGAAATGTCCTTTCCATGATCGAGAAGGGAGAGGCAAAGATAGTGATCGGTACACATGCATTGTTTCAGGATAAAGTAATATATGATGATCTTGCGCTGGTGATAACTGATGAACAGCACAGATTCGGCGTCGGACAGCGTGTGGGTCTTGCGCAAAAAAGTAATAATGATAATGCACACGTTCTTGTTATGAGTGCAACTCCGATACCGAGAACGTTGTCGCTCATTATGTACGGTGATCTTTCAATCTCTGTTATTGACGAAGTACCGGCACATAAGCTCCCTGTAAAAAATGCGGTGGTGAACGAAAGCTTCAGAAAGAGCGCTTACAAACATATTGAAAAGGAGATCAGGGCCGGGCATCAGGCATATGTGATATGTCCGCTTATAGAAGAAAGCGAAGGACTGGAAGCAAAAAACGTTACCGATACGGCCGCTGAGCTTGAAGCGCAGTTTGACAACAGTATAAGGGTCGGTATTCTGCACGGAAAGATGAAAGCAGATAAAAAGCAGAAGATAATGGATGAGTTCGCGGCGGGACTCATAGATATACTTGTATCTACAACTGTTGTTGAAGTAGGAATAAATGTTCCGAATGCCACAGTGATGATGATCGAGAATGCCGACAGATTTGGGCTTGCAGCCCTCCATCAGCTTCGAGGCAGGATCGGAAGGGGAACTGCACAAAGCTACTGCATTTTCATGAGCGCAAGCGCGGCCCCCGAGACCATGGAGCGACTGGAGATACTTAAAAACAATAATGACGGATTTAAGATGGCTGAGGAAGATCTGAAGATGAGGGGCCCCGGCGATATGTTCGGATTCAGGCAGTCGGGAGATGTCAGATTCCGGCTCGGAGACATATATTCAGATTCTGCGATATTGAAACAGGCTGCAAATGATGCCGACCGGATCATTTCAGAAGATCCTTTACTTCAAAATGAAGAACATTCCAAGCTTAGAAGTGCGGTGCTTGAAGATAACCGGATATACGGTATAGGCGCTTCTATATAGTGCCTTGGCCCACTAATAATGGTATGTTCAGGCATGCCCGATACAATAACTTGTGCTTTTTGCTTGAAAAATCATTTATATATGTTATAATTTTGTGGATGAGTTGATCGGTTTATTTGTGAGGGCAGATAAACCTGATGTGAGTGTGGAGTAATAAGGGGAAAGATATGTCACCAAGATCAGATTATGACGCCAAGTCGATCACGGTCCTTGAGGGACTAGATCCCGTCAGAGCACGTCCCGGTATGTATATCGGGAGTACTACGACAAAGGGACTGAATCATTTGATCTACGAGATCGTAGATAATTCCGTCGATGAACATTTAGCAGGATTCTGTACTAACATATGGGTCACGCTTGAAGCGGATGGCAGTGCCACGATAGAAGATAACGGGCGCGGCATCCCTGTCGGTATGCACGAAAAAGGTGTAAGTGCCGAGAGAGTTGTATTTACTACGCTACATGCCGGCGGAAAGTTTGACAATGAAGTATATAAGACAAGCGGCGGACTTCATGGTGTAGGTTCCTCTGTTGTCAATGCACTTTCGGAATATCTTGATATAGAAGTAAAGCGGGACGGTAATGTTTATCATGACAGGTATGCCCGCGGAATACCCGTGATCAAGCTTGATAAAGGACTTCTTCCGGTCATCGGCAAGGCCAGGAATACAGGTACCAAGATCAATTTCATGCCTGACGGCGAGATCTTTGAAAAGACCAGGTTCAAGGAAGAGGACATAAAATCCAGACTTCATGAAACTGCATATCTTAATCCTGAACTGACTATCCATTACTGTGATAAGAGAGTTACTCCCAACGAAACCGAAGAGTTTCATGAGCCCGACGGCATCATCGGTTTCATCAAGGATCTCGATCAACATAAGGAGACTGTTTGTGAACCGGTATTCTTTTCAGGTATATGTGACGGTATCACAGTAGAGATCGCGTTCCAGTATGTTAATGAGTTTCACGAGAATGTACTCGGATTTTGTAATAACATATACAATTCCGAGGGCGGAACACATCTTACCGGATTCAAGTCAATGTTCACTAATGTGATGAACAATTATGCAAGAGAACTCGGGATACTCAAGGATAAAGATCAGAACTTTACCGGCGCCGATATAAGGAACGGACTGACAGCAATCGTGTCCATAAAGCATCCCGATCCGAGGTTTGAAGGCCAGACCAAGACAAAGCTTGATAATCAGGATGCTGCCAAGGCGGTTTCCAAAGTGACCGGAGATGAAGTACCGCATTATTTTGACAGAAATCTTGAAACGCTGAAAGCAGTGCTTGCATGTGCGGAAAAGGCTGCAAAGATCAGAAAGACCGAAGAAAAGGCCAAAACGAACATGCTCAGCAAGCAGAAGTATTCCTTTGATTCCAATGGAAAGCTTGCAAACTGTGAGAGTCGTGATCCGAAAAAATGCGAGATATTCATTGTGGAAGGTGATTCTGCCGGAGGCAGTGCCAAGACTGCACGAAACAGGGATTATCAGGCTATACTCCCTATAAGAGGTAAGATATTAAATGTTGAAAAGGCAAGCATAGACAAGGTTCTTGCAAATGCCGAGATCAAGACCATGATCAATGCGTTCGGATGCGGTTTCTCCGAAGGTTACGGAAATGATTTTGACATAAATAAGCTCCGATATGACAAGATAATAATAATGGCCGATGCCGATGTGGACGGTGCACATATTTCAACGCTCCTTTTGACGTTGTTCTACAGGTTCATGCCGGAGCTGATATATGAAGGTCATGTATATATAGCCATGCCACCGTTATATAAGGCGATGCCTCAAAAGGGCGAGGATGAATACCTGTATGATGATAAGGCACTTGCCGAGTACAGGAAGGATCATACTAACTTCAAGCTTCAGCGATATAAGGGACTCGGAGAGATGGATGCATCCCAGCTTTGGGAGACTACGCTCGATCCCGCGGCGAGAAGACTGAAGCTTGTAGAGATAGAAGATGCAAGGCTTGCGAGCAACACAACAGAAATGCTGATGGGCAATGATGTTGCTCCACGTAAAGAGTTTATATACCGGCATGCACAGGAAGCTGTTGTTGATGCCTGATAACGGATCGATCCCATGAGAAAAAAATCAGTACCCGAAAAAATTGAAGAGACGATAATCAAGACCGAGTATTCTGATGTGATGCAAAAGTCATATATTGACTATGCAATGTCGGTCATAGTATCAAGAGCACTTCCCGACGTAAGAGACGGTCTTAAGCCCGTTCAGCGCCGTACGCTATATGATATGCATGAGCTCAACAACAGATATGACAAGCCACATCTCAAATCGGCCCGTATAGTCGGCGATACGATGGGTAAGTATCATCCTCACGGTGACAGTTCTATCTATGACTGTCTTGTTGTTATGAGCCAGGATTTCAAGAAAGGGATGGCACTTGTTGACGGTCACGGTAACTTCGGATCCATAGAGGGCGACGGAGCCGCAGCCATGAGATATACCGAGGCAAGGCTGCGCAAGATCACCCAGGAAGAGATGCTTGCCGATCTTGACAAGGATGTTGTTGATTTTATCCCTAATTATGATGAGACAGGAAAAGAACCTGTAGTTCTGCCGAGCAGGTTCTGCAATCTTCTGGTTAACGGTTCGGAAGGTATCGCTGTAGGTATGGCTACATCCATGCCACCGCATAATCTTGTTGAGGTCATAGAGGCCGAAAAGGCTTTTATGAAGAACCCATCCATTTCAACAAGGGAGTTGCTTGAGATAATGCCCGGGCCTGATTTTCCGACAGGCGGGATCGTTACAAACAAAGATGAGCTTCTTGAAATATATGAGACCGGAAGCGGTAAGATCAAGATCCGCGGCAGGATAGAACTTGAAATGGGTAAGGGCGGTAAGCCGTCTCTTGTCATCACACAGATCCCGTACACGATGATAGGCGCCAATATATCCAAGTTCCTTCTTGATATCGTAGCGCTGATCGATTCCAAAAAGACTACGGATATTGTCGATATTTCAAATCAATCCGGCAAGGAAGGCATCAGGATAGTGATCGAGCTTAAAAAGGATGCCGATGTTGACAATGTCCGTAATATGATAATTAAGAAAACAAGGCTTGAGGACACTTTTGGCGTTAATATGCTTGCGATCTGTGACGGAAAGCCTGAGGTTATGGGGCTTCGATCTATCCTTTCCTGTCACGTGGGATTCCTTCGTGAGCTTGCAACACGCAAATACAGAACGCTCCTCCAAAAAGAGCTTGATAAGAAAGAGATCCAGGAAGGCCTGATCAAGGCTGTTGATGTTATAGATGTTATAATCGAGATACTTCGGGGCTCCAAGGATGTAAAGACTGCAAAGGCTTGTCTGACCGAAGGGAAGACCGAAGGGATATCGTTCAAGTCCAGGATCTCGGCAAAGGTTGCTCAACAGCTCCGTTTTACAGAACGTCAGGCTTCGGCTATTCTCGAAATGAGACTTGTTAAGCTTATCGGGCTTGAAATGGAAGCACTTATCGCTGAGCACGATAAAACACTTAAGGATATTGCCGAGTTCAAGGAAATACTGACCAAACCTGCGAAGATGGATTCGGTTATAATCAAGTCGCTTGATTCGATCAAAAAAGAATACGGGAGCGCAAGGAAGACTTCGATCGAGAATGCGGATGAGGTTATATTTGAGGAAAAGAAGGCTGAGGAGATGGAAGTCGTCTTTCTCATGGACCGTTTCGGATACGCCAAGACTGTTGATGTTCCTACTTTTGACAGAAACCGCGAAGCTATAGATGCCGAGTTCAAGATAAGTTTTACCTGCCTTAATACGAGCAGGATATGTGTGTTTACCAATAAAGGGGTTATGCATTCCGTTAAGGTTTCCGATCTTCCTTTCGGAAAGTTCCGCGATAAGGGTATACCTATCGATAATGTCAGCAATTACAATTCTACTGAAGAAGAGATCGTTTATGTACTCCCGATGTCGGAACTCGTTATGCAGAAGCTGATGTTCGGTACGAAAAAAGGTATGTTCAAACAGGTTTACGGAAGCGAGTTTGATGTTATAAAGCGTACTGTTGCAGCTACCGGCCTTCTTGACGGTGATGAAGTTATAACAGTATTTCCGGTTACCGATCAGAAGTATGTTGTCCTTCGTACAGAGTTTGATGTGTTCCTGAAGTTTGAACTTGATGAGATCCCGGTCAAAAAGAAGGGAGCTATCGGTGTCAGAGCGATAAAGCTTACCGGATCCGACAGGATCACAGATGTATATTATCTTTTTGAGACCGATGATACTACCGTTAAGGTCGGAGACCGTGACGTTATGCTATCAAGGCTCAAGGCCGCAAGAAGGGATACAAAAGGAAACAAATTAAGAGGATAGAAGATGCGTGTTATCGCAGGATCGGCAAGAAGACTCTTGCTCACTACACCCCGCGGGACCAATACACGTCCTACCGGTGACAAGATCAAAGAAACCCTTTTTAATATACTTGCTCCCGATCTTTACGGCGTGAGTTTTCTCGATCTGTTTGCCGGGAGTGGCGGTATAGGTATTGAGGCTCTTTCAAGGGGTGCAAGGCATGCAACGTTCATTGATAACAGTAAAGAGGCCGTATCCTGTATTCGGAAGAATCTGGAGACCACACATTTTACCGACAAAGCGGATGTCTGCCATGCCGATGTTTTATCATCGCTTTATAACCTTCATCCTTCGGGTGGATATGATATAGTATTTATGGATCCGCCTTATAAAATGGGGCTTGAGGAAAAAGTTCTCAAACTATTGTCAATGTGTGATTGTGTACATGATGATACTATATACATTATTGAGGCAGATATAGAAAATGATCTGTCGAATGCTGAGCATCTCGGTTTTGAGATAACCCGTATAAAAGAGTATAAGAGTAATAAGCATGTTTTTTTAAAGCGAAGAACCTACGACGGGAGGTAAAATATGAAAAGGGCCATTTATCCCGGAAGCTTTGATCCGGTCACATACGGACATCTTGATATCATCAAACGAGCAGCGGATATTTTTGATGAACTGATCGTTGCCGTTTTGTGTAACAAGGCCAAAACTCCGTTGTTTTCTGTTAATGAACGTGTTAATATATTAAATGAAGTTCTTAGCGACATTGATAACGTTAAGGTGACAAGTTATGAGGGATTGCTTGTTGATTTTGCGATTGAGAACGATGCAAATGTCATTGTCAGAGGACTTCGGGCCGTTACCGATTTTGATTTTGAACTTCAGCTCGCTCAGACGAACAATGTTCTGAATAACGGGGTAGATACGGTATTCTTTACCACATCATTGAAATATGCGTATCTGTCAAGTTCAGCCGTAAAGGAAGTAGCGGTCTACGGCGGGGATATTTCAAAGTTCGTACCTCCGCTTGTTGCCAAGATGACATATGAAAAGTATGGTATAAAAAGGGGATAATCTGACAGGAGAGTGTAAATGAGCAGCAGAATCGAACAGGTCATAGACGAAATAGAACTTTTTATTTCGGAATGTAAGTACCAGACATTTTCAAGTACAAACATTATTGTCGATAAAGACAGGATGGATGAGCTCCTTAGGGATCTTCGACTGAGAACTCCCGAAGAGATCAAGAAGTATCAGAAGATCATAAGCAATAAAGAGCGCATCCTTCAGGACGCCAGAGATAAAGCTGATGCGATGCTTTCAATGGCACAGGCTGAGACTGTCAGGATGGTCGATGAAAATGAGATCATGCAACAGGCATATGCACAGGCCGGTGAAGTTGTAAAGCAGGCAACTGCCCAGGCACAGCAGATAGTGGACATGGCCACTGTGGAGGCTAATAATGTCAGACAGTCTGCAATGGAATATACATTCGGACAATTGGCTACGCTCCAGGATATAATCAATCATGCAATAGGTACTGCAGATGCAAAGTATGGTGATCTTATCGCAAAGCTACGTGAATGTGAATCGATAATAGCTCAGGACAGATCGCAGCTTTATCCGCAGGTT
>JAEEGL016493929.1_pt1 | contig 11520 bp, 9 predicted proteins | sample 9134231 | NCBI WGS metagenome assembly JAEEGL01 (sample SAMN16246548, study PRJNA631951) | gut metagenome | biome: gut microbiome; feature: rumen; material: fiber-attached | host: Bos | place: Iran: Karaj | collected 2018-10 | reverse complement strand
TCAGGAATTAACAATGACAAAGAAACTTGATGGTTGGCTTCTCTTGGTAAATCTATCATGATTTCATCAGTATCAAAGTCAAAGTATCCAAAGCCTACATTCCTGTCAGTTCCGATTCCTTCAAGAGATAGGATTTGAAGGGCTTTGTCTAAGAGTGACGTGTTGCCTTCTGCTAAAAAATAAAGACCAGAATAGTGTCGGAACAAGACACGATCAACAAAATAAGGTTTTGCATCTTCATGTCCTAGCCTGCTTTCTATGGTGACACGCTGAGAGATTTCTGATTTTACAAACTCTTTTGAGCCTGAAAGATCTTCTGGCAACTGGAAATGAGACAGGTATGATTCCTGAATATATGGAAAGAATTCTCCCACTCCACCATCTAATGCTTCTCCTGATAAAAAGGCACTATAAAGGGTACTGTCAACCCATTGGACCTTTTTCATTTTCTTAGCCATGAGTGGATCTGCAAGTTCACTTCTTTTTGCACACATGGGTATAGGTAGGAAGTATACGGGCTTTTCTTTCTCATCTAGTTGGTAATATGGAAACATACTACTAACGACAAATCCCAAATTGCCATCACTAGGAAACTTTACACCAGTCTTTGCTAAGCATGAAGTGAAAGCAGCATATAGCATGTCAGAATGAATGGTCTTCATGCTATAGCTGTTATCCTCATGCTGATCACTTATATGCAAAGGTGATGTGAAGTGTAGCTTGTAAATTTTGAATGTTGCCATATACAATAATTAATCTGCACTCCAACCATTAGCCTCAAAAAGTTCTGTCTTCTTGAATTCGCCGAACTTTACTTGGCCATAACCGCGAGATCCACTTCCTCCCAAGTAGTCATTTTCTAAAAGACGAATACCTTTCATAAATAATGACATCAATACATTTTCGTCATCATCGTCCCATATGTTGATAATAAACTCCGCATTAAACACAGCGCCAGCAGGAACACGTTCTGTTTGTCGTGGATGTTCTGCAACTCCTTTTACACGGTCGATAACATTTTCGAATTTGCTTTCTGTATAAGGCATGTCCAAATTGTCACATCCCATGAGGGTTGCTTTAGACTCCTCGTTAAGCATGGCATCTCTAACAATAATCTTGGATGGCTGGTTAGAGGTTTGTAGAGCTTTACTTTCAGTTATGCCAAATAGGTTGTTAACTTTGAAATCCATTCCAACCTGCGGCGCGCCTGCAACCTGCTCTAACAAACAACGCATTTTGCCTTTTAGAGAACTGCCAGGAATGTATGGCACATTGCCCTTAGAAGCTAACTTGATAACAGGATTGTCAATACCGCCAATCTCAACATTCTCACTATTACCACCAATGTGAAGTCCTGTAATAAGGGTGATGGGGACTTCTATCTTAATTTTTTTAATTAACTGTTTCATAGTTCTTGTTATTTTATTATTTCTTTTCTGCTGCTTTATGGTAGGCTACAATAGCTTCAAAAACTGTAATAAAATTTTTGAATGCTTTTTGTTTGTCATTGCTGTTTTCAACATAGTCGATGGCACATGCCATTACGTTGTAAAAATCTTCTATTTTCTGAGCCATACGCCTCCTTCCGTTCTGCTTGGCTCGTCCAACTGCGTATGCCAATTTCGGCTTTAACATGACAAACTCGGTTTCGTCATAGCCAGTCATTTGCTGGCGCTTTACTTCACCAAAGAATTTGCGAAGTTGACTTGTTGTCAACGGCTCAGCAGTTTCTTCCTTTTGAGCAAGATAACTACCAAATCTCTCAGCGAATTTTACTGTAGAATCAGTTACTTTCACTTGTATTTCCTCTTTTGGAATCAAGTCTTTTTTATTCCAACTCATAATTGTATTGTTTTTTAATTATTTAATCCATCTTTTAAAATCAATTCAGCCCATCTGGCCGCCAGTGCGATAAGTTCTAGATTTCTCCCGTTCTTATAGTCGATTTCCCTGTCTCTTAATGAACGGCAAAAGTCACTAACTGCTTTGTTTGAGTTATAACGAGTCATATAACGTGTCAGATAGTAACTGATATGCCATACAAAGCTGAAATCTTCCGCTTTATTCTCTTTTCGTCTTACTTTATTCATATCTGCTATCGATGAGTACAGCATCAGTTTATGCAAAATGCCTTTACTAAGCCCATAACTGCTTATGAGGTTAACGAACTGGTTTTTGTACCCTTTCACATAGTCGAATTCCTTATCCCAAGAAACAGTTTTTCCTAAAAAATTGAAAGCATTTTTCTTCCCGCCATCAAACTGTTTTGCTGATTCTTCTGATTTTCCGGCTAAATCGGCACCTTTGGCAATAGGGAATTTTGGTTGAACTATAGCGATGCCTCCTGAAATGCTAATACCATCTTTAGCAAAACGGGTTTCTGTCTCCTTATGTATGCGCTCGGCAAAATCAATTATCTTATCCCACCTGCCAACAACAAATAAATCGTCACCTCCTGCATATATAATATTAAGATAATCGAAATATTCTTTTTCCTGTTGCATCTTATAGACTTCGTTTTCAAAGAAATCAACCAACCGCTTGGAGAAAACTTCATACTCTCTTATGGAGTGGAATCCTTCAATAAAGCGCTTACCAAGATTATCCACATCCATACGAAGAAGACCTAAACAGCTCTCTCCTGCATATTCCTCAAATGTTTTGAAATGTTCTTGATTACGAAGTTCTATTCCGAGTAACAATTGCTGATAGACAGAAGGTAAAACATATAGTTTGTCATCATCCATCAGTCTACATTTCGGTGACTCTATACCTGTTACTGCACAAACTTTTGTTTCTCCTCCGACACAGAGAGGTTCAAAAAACAGATGATAGTCATCTTTTAAAAATGACTTAAACTTTTGACTTTTCTGTTTGGAGAAATCTTCGTTTACCTTTTTCCACAAAACACCAGGTCGCTGATGAGTCAAGCTGTTGCAATCCACACTACCATCAGGATTCTCAGTATATGCAACATAACTGATACTTAATCCTAATTGCCCCAAATGCTCTTCCCATAAAGCCCTTTTGAGTTGCTTGCTTTTTTCGTCTAATGCTTGTACTATCTGTGATGAGTTTTCTGTCAACAAATAGAATTTGCCACCTGAACAATAGATAGTCCTTACCGATTGCGCCCCCATTTCCTTTAACGTTTTCACAATGTCTTGACATACATTTTCCATATATTGTCTCAGATAATAGGAACGACCTTTAAGACTTACTGCAGCTTTTCTTGACGAAATGTTGTAGAGAAATTTCTGAATGCCAGACAAATCTCCACCTACAAATAATTGTTGATACTCCTTTTCCATAGGCAATTACTTTGTTATTAAATGATTACTGTTCTTTTATTGTGTTGTGCTTTTGATGAACAACTCCGAATCCTATACTTGCATTTTTACCAATCCCAATATTATTAGGGATAGAAAGGTTGCAGGAAAAGTCGACATTAAATGCCATTAACTTTATTCCTTTATAGTATAGTAAATAGGGCGTGCTATGCTCGACAATCTTCACAAGGATTGGTTGTTCCTGATGGATTCCCCAACCTTTTAGCATCGAGAGAAGATTTCCTTTCAGTATATTTTCCAAAAGACTGACTTTCTCAACAATCCCATCAAGACTTTGATAAACATGATAATTCTTTGAATTTAGTGGTAACCACTGCGATAAATGGTAACTAAAAGATTTCTCCCACGTTTGAACTAGAATGCGAGCAGGTTGAATACGTTGAGTATTAAAAACCTTTTCAACACCATTTATTATCAATGGGTTATAATCTTGCATTAGGAACTGTCCTATCAAATCCACTCCTTCTTCAACACAGACTATTGCAGCCTTTCCATTTATTCTTTTGTATTGAATAAGGGGATATGAATAGCGAAAAGAGTGGTCACCTATATGATTATGATATAGGAAGGAAGCTTTTTCTCCAAGACAATTTAACACGGCTCCGCGGAAGAGAGGTATATCCTTTTGTTGAAGTTCTGTATCAAAATAAACAGTCAATGAGCGTATGTATTTTCCCATTTTGCTATGTTTTTAATCAGGTTTAAACTTGTTGAAATTATCGAATAAAGAAATCGTTCACCATGTGCAGTTTGCTCTTGGCTCTTGTCATGGCGGTGTAAATCCACTGGTAGGTTTCTTTGGTGGGATTCAGCGTGATGTTTCGGGGAACGTGGACGTACACATTCTCCCACTCTCCGCCTTGGGCTTTATGACAGGTGATGGCATAGCCGTATGTGCAGCGGAGTGCATTCAGATAGGGGTCGTTGTACATCAGATCATAAAAGGTATCTCGGTGGTGTTTCGCGTCAATTCCTTTCTCTTTCATTCTTATGATGAAGTCAACAAACAGGGAGTGTTGCTGTCGTCTGTCAAGATTTAAGCGGGCTTGATTTAAAACTTCTTCTATCATATAGGCATTGTATGTGTTACCTGTAAATAGTTCCTTGACCTTTACCTTCCTAAATGATAATTGCGCACGTCTTTCTGTAAAGCCGCTTATTTCTTCGACAACAACCATGTCTCCGTTCATCAGTCCGGTAGGATTGTTGTTCTGTATAATCATTAGAAGAGTGCCTTTCTGAACGGCACCCTTGTCTAAACCAAGTTTATGACGGATAATGTCGGACAATTGGCTGCATGCTTTGTTGGACCTGCAGATGCAAACAGAATTATTCAGCCCGTTCTGCCTTATCTTCTTGACATAATCGTTAATCATGTCTTCCATGTTGGCATGCAGTTGGATGTCTTTAGTATTGCTAAAAGGTAAATACCCCCATAGTTTTTGGGAACCATAGAAGGAAACACTATCGGGAGCTTGGTTGTACAGTCCCCTTACGACCTTTGTTGCTTTAATGATTCCGTTGTTACCGTGCTGGCGCATGATTTCGGTGAGTTGTGCCTCTTGGACATTCATTTCAAAGGTTCTGATGAAGTATTCTTTCATCAGCGCAGGTGAGAAATACTGCTCTATAGGAGGCAACTGACAGGGGTCTCCTATGAAAAGAAACTTGCTTTTGGGGCGTTCGTCGTATTTCAGCAATTCTTTCAAGAGTCTTCCTTCTCCGAATTTTGCCTGTGAAATGTCTGAAGGAGCCACATCGGAAACCATTGATGCTTCGTCGATAATATAGATTACTTCGGGCTCTTCTTTTTTCGTTTTTGTAATTGTAACGGGAGAGAACACAAGAAAGAGTTGGCCGTCGTTAGCTACCCTGGGATTCCAGTCCGAGTCAGGTTCGTCGTTCAAACCGTTGAAATGATAGATTAATGAGTGGACTGTTGAAGTTCCCTTGTTCGAAATGTTGGCAAGAATCTTGGCTGCTCTTCCTGTGGATGCCAATAATCTGTAATTCTTTTGTATATCATCCAAGTGCTTGATGAGAAATCTCATCAAGGTTGTCTTGCCTGTTCCGGCATAGCCTCTTAATATGAAGATTCTATCGGAAGGATGTCCAATAAAGTCTGTCATCTGCTTAAGCACAATCTCTTGGCTGGTGGTGAGTTGTATTTCCGAAAAGTCGTTTTTCCCCATAATTGGTGGTATTAAATAATTGCGTGAAAAAAAGAACTAAATCGTGTCCTTTACTTAGTGTTTATAATTTGCAAAAATACAAAAGTTTTCAATTCATTCAAAGAAAAAGAAAGTTTTTTTCTTGTGGCTGTATGAAATGACAGGTTTTTAGTATGAAATGAATGGGAGAGTAGGAGAGAGGAGAGGCCCCCGTGGAGTAGGGGGCCTCGGTTATGGGGTGGAAGGTACACGCGGTGGGTTTATGGCTCTTCTTCTATGAACTCGAAGTTGTGCCACTGCAGCTGTGGGGAGAACTTCTGGGCTATGGAGGCATGGATGATGTGTATCGACTCGTCATCAGAGCCGTAGCCGATTACTTCGGGCTGATGGCCCGTCTCTCCGTCGTCTTCAAAGGGACGGTCGATGACGAAATAGTTGATGAAGCCTTCGCGCACCACGGCATAGTAACCGACATGTTCCTCGTCGCTGGTGTAGGCCACCAGGTCGGTGGACTTCCACTGTGCATCGGCTTCGGGCTTTACGGAGTAGAGGCCGTTTATCTGGTGCATGACATCGTTGATAGCCACGGTCTGCATGTCGCTCTTAAACTGGGCAAAAATGGTGTATTCGTCAGCGTCTGAGGGGTCGGTCTTGGCTTTGCTGAGGCAAAGCAGGGGGAAGCCGTTGCCCTGCGGGTCGATGAGGGCGTACTGCGAGAAGCCTTGTTCGCTGGCCTGATACCAGTCGTCTTCGGCAAACCATTGGTAGCGGAAGTCGTTGATTTGGCTGCGGCTGTAGTGGTGGCGCGTGCCATCCCATTTGTAGATGTGGGTGATGGCGGTCTGCCAATGGTCGAAGTGTTCGGAGATTTGTAGGTCGGTGCCCTCCATGGGCAGGCTCCATCCTATGTGCGAGGATTTGTGATTCGGTTTGTATTCATCTACGGGCGAAGTCTCGGGGCGCAACGTCTGTGTGGCAGGGTCGTAGTCGTACCAGCAGAGCAGGTTTTGTGGCATGACGTGCTGCTGATAGAGGCTGACGGCAAACAGACGGTGCCCGTTGGCGCGTCGCCACACACAGGCCTCCATCTGGTCGATGTCGGTGTTCGACGAGAGGTCGGCATAGCCGTTGCGCCGGTTGACGAGTACGCGCCAGTCGTCGTCGCTCTCATACTGTTGGCCGTCTTTCAGCTGGGGGGCATGCTTGAGCACCTCGCTCACGGCATAGGTGGGCCACTTCTGGTGGAAGGCGGTGAGCAGTGTGATGATGTCGGGCGACTGTCCGCCATCTTTCACGGTGATGGGTGCCTTGCGCCATTGACCGTTGATTTCGTCGTTGTCGGTGAGTGCCATGGCTGCCACGCTGACGGTGAGCAAAGCCATGAGGATGATGGTTTTTCTCATGGTCGGGGAAGTTGTTGTGGTTATTGTTTCTGTTTGATATAGATGCCGTCGAACGTGGCACCTAAGCCGAAGCACTTGTGCAACTCGTCAGTGCCCTCGGTGGTTTCGAGCACCACAAACAGGGGGAAGAACGTGGCGCGGAAGCCGTAGTGGCACTCGTTCACGTTGGAGTATTCAAACTCGTTGCCCTTGAGTACAGCGGGGCGGTCAGGGTCGCTGTCGCCCTCGGCAATGTTCTGCGGACAGTTGCTCACCGAGAAGTGGAGCCGGTTTTTGCCGGCTGCCTTGAAGCTGACTTCGCCGCCCATCATGGCTTTGTAGTTGCTGTTCCAGAACGTGTAGCTGTATTCGCGCCCAATGTTACCCGGGTCTTCGGGTGTGAGGGGCGAAGAGGGATACCATGCGGGTTTCCGGAATTGCGAGGCCATGCGGCTGAAAGGCATGTCTTTCAGCGTCTTGGGATTGGTCCACTGTCCGCTCACAAACTCGTAGTCGCCTTCCACCTCGGTGAACGAGAAATGAATGTGACCCGTGACGGTTCCGTCGGGCTGAAACTCGCGGAAATACACGTCGCTGGAGGTGTTGTCGTAGCTGATGTGACCCGCAATCAGTATGGGGGCGGGGTTTTTGGCCTTGGGATAGTAGATGTATCCGGCGGCGATGTTGTGGTTGCCTGTCTCAAAGGCAATCTCCACCTGTATGCGCCCGTTGAGCAGCCCCTTGAAGTAGTATGGCGGGTCGTCTTGCGCCCATGTCTGCACGACGAGCGTCAGGGTCAAAAGGATAAATGCTATTCGCTTCATAGTCAATTTTTTTATTGCATAATGAATAATGCTTAATGCATAATGCATAATTCATAATTATCAATTGTCAATTGTCAATTATCAATTGTCAATTATCAATTGTCAATTATCAATTGTCAATTATCAATTCTCAATTATCAATTCTCATCGGCGTTTCTGTAATAAATGTAGTAGTCGCTTTCTTTGGGCAGCGACTTCAGGTATGCGCTGCCTTTCTCCTTGTCGAAGGGCTTGCCGTCCATGTGGCATTCGTCCATTTCGCCGTAAACCTGCAACGCCTTGAAGCTGTGCACCACACGGCTATTGTGCAGCTCATACACCTCATGGTAGTAGGCTGGGCCGCCGGCAGGGCCAGAGATGCTGACAAAGCCGTTGCCGTTTTTCATCTTGTGGAGCATGGCCTGCCGCTTGCCGTCCTCCACGCCGATAAGTTCGATGTTACCATTCTTGCAGGTGAACAGTGCCCCGTGCTTGTCGTCCTTGTCGCGCAGCCAATACTCGTCGAATCCGTCGCCGTCGAAGTCAGCGGCAAAGTAGCGGGTCAGCTCGTAGTACTTGTTCTCGTGAGGATCTTGTTCCAAATAGAGTTTTTGCATCTGTTTGGCATAAGTTTTCCAGAGCGGCGTCATCTCGTCGGGAATGTTGGCTTGGAAAACAGCGTACTGCTGTCTGATAAGTTTGCCGTCGCGCAGAAGCAGCAGGCCCGCGCTGCAACTTTCCACACAGCCGCGGGTGTAGCACAGTTCCAGCCCGTTGGGGCCTTCGAAGGCGGCATCGATGTAGCTGATGTTGTATTCGCCCTCGTCGTCAACGTTCCATCCGAAGCTGGTATCGGAATCATACCAGCCCTTCACGGGATAGGAATACACCTTGTCGCCGTCGGTCAGCACCTCCACGGCCCACACACTCTTGTTCTTGGGCTTGAACTGCACAATGCCGTAGTCGTAGCGGTTGCCGATGCGCACGAAGGTGAGCGAGCGGCTAGCCTTCATGTCGTATTGCTTCTCGAGTTGTTGCACCACCGATGCGGGGAAAGACTTGCCCTCTTCGCCGCTGGTGCATTCCAACTGCTTGCGGCTTTTCAGATAGCTCTCGGTGACCAGCAGGTAGAGGGTCCCGTCCTGCTTCCCCATTTTTGTGTCAGAATTGGCGAAGGCATACCTGGCACCCTTCGTGGGAATGCTCGCACGGCTGTGGAGAACACCTATGTCAGCATCCTCGCCGTCGGGATTCTTCAGCAGCTCGTCAACAAATTTCACATCGACCATCGTCTTCTGGTCGAGAAGCAGCTTGGTGTAGAGCGGTGCGTGGCGGCGGAAGTCGGTTTGCAGCTTCCATGCCTGATGGTATTGCTCGAACGATTCGTCGTCGTCGCCGCTTTTCTGCGGTTCTTTAAACTCAGTCCAGTAGGGAACCTGCATGTGCTCTTTGTCAAAAAAACAAAGAAACATGGGTAGGGGCGTGGTGTCGTTCACGGCAGCCACACTGCTGTCGCCCGCCGCTATCGAGTCAGTGTTTTCAGGGCTTACGGCATTCGCCTGTCCCTGGTTCTTACAACCGGCCATCAGCACCATGGCACCAATGGCAAAAATCAACAGCTTTTTCATATTCTTCTATTTAAGTCTTCGTGTTCTCTCTGGCTTTGTGGAGTTACAAGGAGTTGCAAGGAGTTCAAGGAGTTGCAAGACAAATGCTTCGATAACGGTAGTGGTAAGCCCCAACACCTATCACCCATCACCTCTTTTTCCTTCATTTTGCAAAAATAAGAAAAATCTTTTAGATTAATAGCCAATTACTCGTAGTTTTTTTCATTAGCCCATGCCATAAAACAAAAAAGCATGAAACGCATCGCTGCGGTTCATGCTGACCCCGGGTATGAATTAAAATCAGTTGTATATTTTAGTGGGGAATAATAAAGGAGTTAAATGGGAGTTAAGCCGACTGCGTCGGCAGAAGTTAACGGACAAACGTCCGCTAACTCCCGATAACTTCAGTTAGCTTCAGATAACTCCTCATCCACCAACCCCATCTCCTCCCAAGAGAGGAAAGGCATGGGCATGCTCTTTCACTTCACCACCTCTCGCGGGTGATAGTCGAACAGACGCTGGTTCTGGCGAAGCTCATTTATATTGAGGCTTTCCACCTTACCGCTCCAATTGGCTCCCCACATGGCGAAGGGCTCGCCCTCGGGCACAACGAGCGTGACGTTTTCGATGTGGAGCGGAATGGGCTCAAAAACATAGACAATGGCAAAATGGTCGCCCGTAACGCCTTCTACCCAGAACAGGTTGTCGTTAGGATAGTCCTGCACGTCCTTGCACTTATACCGGTGGCCTTGCTGGTCGAGAAGTATCGTGTTGCCCCCACGGCCGAAGTACTCACGCATCCAGTTCATCTCACAGGCTTCTGCCAGATAGGTGGCTTCTGGCGTGCGCCACATGGCGTATGTCCCGTCCTTCACAGGCTTGATGAGGTGGGCATCGTCATAAATAGCCCACGTTTCGTGGTTATCCTTGTCGTAATTCTTGGCCTCGGCAACAAGGTGCGGCTTGTGGAATTGGGGAGCGTCATCGTAACTGTACGGATTTCTCTCTGTGCCGAGAAAGTTGCCTGATTGAAAATAAAGGTCCACGTCCATGCCTCTCATATACCAGTTGGGTACGCCATAGATGGCAATCTCCTTGACGGTCTCTGGTAGCTTGGGAAAGAAGATTTGAAAATCGACCACCGCTCCCTCTTTGCCCTTAAAGCTGAACACCTTGCCGTAACAGTCGGGCACGGTGCGGCGCGAGCGATAGATGGTGCCTGTTTTCTTGTCCAGAATGACGCACTCGTCGCTGCACAACCAGAAATTTTCCACGATGTCTGCGGGCATGCGGAAGTAGCAGTGCAGCACGGTCTCGTTGTTCTCTTCTGTCAGCTGCCACACCACAGGGCTGTACGATTCGCCTTTAGGAAGTTGGCCCAACTGGGGGAAAATGTTTTCAACGTCAACAACAGGAACGTTGTTGATACAGCCCATGTTCTCGTGCCACGAGTTGTTCTCTGTATTAGGCCAGAGAACAATCTTCAGCTTCGTTTTCTTGTCAACAATGGCTTCTGGGCACGGTCGCATATAGATGCCGTCGCTCTTTGCCAGGACTTTAACGTCCTTCTTCGTTTGTGCCTGCATCGAGAGGCAGGCGATAGCCATCAGGCTAAGGGTGATGATTCGTTTCATATATCTCTCGTTTTGATGTTCATACTCTTGGTGTGCATCAGCTCGTCGCGATACTCCTGATAACAGGCCGAAGATACTTCTACCCCTATGGGAGCATTCGTGCTGTAGAGCAGAATCGCGCCGTTGATGCGCTCGGCTATCCAGCGGTATTGCAGTTGATGGCGCATGTCTTTCAGTTCGAAGAAGAACTGCTGATGCGAAAAGTTCAGGTGATAGCCTGGCGTCTTGTCGCTATACCTACAGGCCACCTGCAGCAACCGGCTGAAAAGGTCAATCTCTTGGTTGTCGGGAAACACATACACCGCTGACACCACGCTGCTGCCCGCTGAAGCTGAACACGCCAGCTCGCCCTCTTTCACCTTGTTGTAAGCAGCCATCTTGGCAATGAAGTCATCCACGCGGGCCGGGTCTTGATAGGGGATAGTGTCCTCTGAGAGCTCGTGGGTGGCATAGCATAGTTGGGTGTTGGGTGTTGGTTGTTGGGTGCTGAGTGTTGGTTGTTGGGTGCTGCCAGATGAATTCGTTTTATTCGCAAAATTCGTCGTTGGTTGTTGGTTGTTGGTTGTTGGTTGT
>JAEEGL015633795.1_pt1 | contig 11520 bp, 8 predicted proteins | sample 9134231 | NCBI WGS metagenome assembly JAEEGL01 (sample SAMN16246548, study PRJNA631951) | gut metagenome | biome: gut microbiome; feature: rumen; material: fiber-attached | host: Bos | place: Iran: Karaj | collected 2018-10 | reverse complement strand
TGATGTGATAATCCATGACTATGCCGCCGTCCGCGCAGATGGGAACGTAAACGCCGGTCTTTTCAAAATACTCGTCGCGCGCCTTGGCTACCTCCATAACGGCGGTGGCCTGACCGCGGCCAATGCCCTTGGTCTCACGCGTGATGCAGATGGAGCCGCCGCCTATGCCGACCTTTACAAAGTCCGCCCCGGCCTCCGCAAGGAACAGGAACCCCTCGCGGTCCACCACGTTGCCCGCGCCGCATTTCACGGTATCGCCGTACTTTTCGCGTATCCACGCAAGCGTCTTGGCCTGCCATGCGGTATAGCCCTCCGAGGAGTCTATGCACAGCACGTCCGCGCCCGCATCCACAAGGGCGGGCACCCTGGTCTCGTAATCGCGGGAATTTATGCCCGCGCCCACTACGTAGCGCTTGTTTTTGTCAAGCAGCTCCATGGGGTTTTCCTTATGCACGTCGTAGTCCTTGCGGAACACGAACGCCACCATGTTGCCGTCGGCGTCGATTATGGGCAGCGAGTTGAGCTTGTGATCCCAGATTATGTCGTTGGCCTCCTTCAGCGAAACGCCCTCGCGCGCGGTGACGAGCCTTTCGATGGGGGTCATAAAGTTCTTTACCTTCTCATCACGTGAGATCCTGGAGATCCTGTAATCGCGGCTCGTTACAACGCCCAGGAGCTTGCCCGTGGAGCTGCCGTCGTGGGTCACCGCCACGGTGGAGTGGCCGGTCTTTTCCTTAAGGGCGATAAGGTCGGCGACAGTGTTTTCGGGGGTAACGCAGGAGTCCGAAACGGAGAACCCCGCCTTATATGCCTTTACCCTGCGCACCATGGCGGCCTGGCTTTCAACCGTCTGCGAGCCGAAAATAAAGGATACCCCGCCCTCCCTTGCAAGGGCTACCGCCAGCGTGTCGTTTGAAACGGACTGCATAATGGCGGAAACAAGCGGGATATTCAGGCTGACGGGCGCTTCCTCGCCCCGCTTGAATTTAACAAGAGGCGTGCGCAGGCTGGTGTTCTGCGGCGTGCAGTCCTCACCGGTGTAGTTGGGAATCAGCAGATACTCCCCAAAGGTATGGGAGGGCTCGTCATAGATGAACGGCATATTTTGCTCCTTTCGGTTTTATATTTTTCGCCTTACGACGGTGTGTGCTATCGCCCCGTCAACGAAAAACTGACGGGAGTACATAAGGGGCGCCCCCTCAAAGTCATAATCGACCTCGTCCATGTAAAGAAGCGGAGCTCCCTGCGCCACGCCGAGCCTCTGCGCCAGCGTGCCGGAGGCCGCCGCCGCGCGCACCTCGGCAACGTCAAGATAGGCTTCCGCGCCGCATTTTTCCCGCAGGAACTCGAAAATAGGGGCCTCAAGGTCCTTTTCGGTAAAGTCCGGGTCGCGCACCAGCGCCTTGGGTATGTAGTCCTCGCAGTAGATAACGGGCTTCCCGTCGGAGGTCACAATGCGCGAAACGAACAGCATCTCGTCCGTTGGAGCAAGCCCCAGCTTCTTCGCCGCGGCGGAGGACAGCACCGTGCCCACCTTTTCAAGCAGCTCCTCGGCCCTGTGGCCGGAGCGCCTGACCATCTCCATGAACTCTATCTCAAGGTCCATCCTTACGGGCACCTGCAAAACGTGCCTGTTTATAAGGGTGCCGACCCCCCTGCGGCGGCTTATGAAGCCCTCGCGCTCAAGCTCTGCAAGCGCGTCGCGCAGTTGGGTGCGGCTTATGTTCAGCGCCTCCGCCAAAAGCGACTCCCTCGGCAGCTTGTCCGCGGTACGGTAAACGCCCAGGCGCATCTCATATAAAAGCTGCTCCTGAATGTTTAGAACAACCGGAGCATCGCTGTATTCATATCCGTCCGCATCCGAGGGTTTAGCCATCAGGCGCACTTCCTTTCGGCGCGTCCCGTAAGAACCGCGCCCAAAATAGGCCCCTGCCCGGCGTGAGCCTGCCGAACAGGTAATACCTTTTCACAAAATCATATCATTTTCACGCCCAAAAGTAAAGGGGCGGCAGGTCATATATTATTCGAAAAAACATCCGTTCTTCTGCGTGTCCGCTGATCCTGATAGGGCTGATCATGGTCGAGGATCACGCGTGAGGGGATCTTCATTTTTTTGCGTAAAACAAGTGGAAGGTTATCAAAAATGCCTGATAGAAACATTCGATAAACAATTGACGACGCCCGGTAAACGGTATATAATGTTTTTGAAAGGCATGTGAGTATTATGCTGAAAAAATCGCCGTACTTATGTTTGCACTTGTTTTCTGCTGTATGGCAGGCGCGGCAGGGCAAGGCCATGCAAAAGAGAACAGATACTCCTCAAGAGTTTGCTGTTCAGCCGGGGACTGAGGAATGGCTTCAACTCGGATCTCTTGAGGCAAGGAGAGAAGCTTGTTTTGTTTCCGTATAAAATGTTACAAGAGGAACTATTAAGGAGGTTCTTATGAAACGGTTTATCACCATTCTTTTGGTTTCGCTGCTTTTAGTGTCCGGATGTACGGCAAAACCCAAAAAGGCCGCGGAGCCCGTGTCGGGCAAATACTGCGTGATGGGCGTTGACGGCGAAAGGACGTACCCGGAATCCACATCGCAGAAATTCGACTTTGAAAACGGCAGGTTCCTCTTTCAAAACCCCGGCGAATTTAATGGTTGGAGGATGCGCGGCGCGCTCACCGTTGAGGGCAGCCGTGTCACCTGCGTTAGCGATAATCAGAAAGCGGGTTGGGCAAAGGATCATATTGAGTTTCTGGGCAATTATACATGGATCTTCGAGCTCGATCCCGACGGGAACCTGCATTTTATCAGCGAGGGCTCGGATACGTTCCACGTCTACGGCACCGACCTTAACGACTCCAACTTCCTTGTGCGCGTGGGCGACCTTGATAAGCCCCTCGATTGAGAGAGGATAGTGAATACTGAAAAATGAAACGGTCGAGGATCCCCCCGGGGATCCTCTTTTTTGTGAGGGGAGAGAAAACAAAAGAGAGGTCCCCCCGGACTTCCCTTGGGGGAAGGCGGGGGTGCGGCAATATCTTCCCGCTTTCACAGCAGTCGATACCCCGCTTCCGCGCAGCCCCCTCCCCGCAGGGGGAAGGGGGTTTCTTTTCTTCTGCTCCCATTCTTTACACTGTGCCGCTTACGGTCAGCGTCACCCTGCCGGGCGTCACGGCGTATGCGCCGTCCTGCAGTCTCGCAAACGATGCCGCGGGCACGGTTATCGCGCCGGGCACGGTCGCAAACCGGCCTGTCTGCGCGTCGTAGGTGTAGTCCGACGGGCTCAAAAGCGCCTTTCCGTCAAGCTGTACGTTCAGCCCCGAAAGCACGGGGGAGAAGACGTCCTCCACAAAAAGCTCCTCGTCCGCGCCGGCCTCCGCCGCGCCGGTGTTGATTATGATGAAGGTGTAGGTCAGCGTCCCGTTCTCCATCACGGTGGCGGGGCAGATCTGCTTTTCTATCGCAAGCTCGGGCGCCACCGCCGCATTCACGGTTGCCGAGGCCGTCACCGCGCTGCCTGAGGGCTGTGCCGTCGCCGTGTTGGTTATCCGGGCGTCCGCGCCAAGCGGCGCGTACCCGTTCACGTCCGCTGTGTAGATGATGAGCGCGTTCGAGTGCGCGGGCAGCTCCAGCCCGGTAAGCTCAAGCGCGGAGGCCGCCTCGACCGTTGGAAGGTCTGCCGGCTCGCCGTTCACGAACAGTGCGCAGGAGCCCGCGCGGTATGTGAGCGGAGCGTTTGCCGCGCCGCCCGCGCCGAGGTCGTCCGTCACGGCGATCCCCGTTATCGCGGTATCGCCGGAGTTTATAAGGCTTATGACGTAGGTGATGCTCCCGCCCGCGCTGTACGAGTCGGCAAGAGCGGTCTTTTCCGCGGCAAGCGCGCCCACAAGGCTGCCCGTCACGGTGTTGGACGCGGTGGTTATACCGCTATAAGAAAGCGTGGCTCTGTTTGTAAAAACAGCCATACTGTCCTCCTTTAAACGAATTTGGGTCTCCCCGTATAGAATATGACGCGGGATGAAAAGCCGACAAAGCCCGCCGCAGAATATATGATACCGCGCACGCGGATTTTGTTTGATTTACCGCCCCCGCTGTGCTATAATAACGCGTAAGCTGCCGGTGTGATGGAATTGGCAGACGTGACGGACTCAAAATCCGTTGGTAGCAATACCGTGTGGGTTCGAGTCCCACCACCGGCACCATACCTTATGGGGTCTTTGACCCCATAAGGTATGGTATTTTATTGGAGGGACTCGAAGATCTCTGCCGTCCGTCCTGCGGACGGAAAAGACGGCAGAGAGCCGGGTTTTGTCAAAAGGCGCGAGAACGCCGCGCGGAGCGCAAGTTCGAGACGCATCTTTTGCAAAACGAGTCCCACCACCGGCACTGTCAAAAGCCGTGGGTCTTTGACCCCATAAGGTATGGTATTTTATTGGAGGGACGAGAAGGTCTCCCGACGGTTCCCCAATGGGGAATTTCGGCCATCCGGTGAATGGCCGAAAAGTCGGGTGACGGGCGGCCTTGCAAGCGCAGCGCAGCAGCCCGCCCCGTAACCGTGCATGAGCGCGGACAAGCCTCTAAGCGCGAACAGAGGCAGCCCGGGTTTTGTCAAAAGGCGCGAGAACGCCGCGCGGAGCGCAAGTTCGAGACGCATCTTTTGCAAAACGAGTCCCACCACCGGCACTGAAAAAAGCGGACTTTTGACCCCGGACGGCAGAGAGCCGGGTTTTGTCAAAAGGCGCGGGAACGCCGCGCGGAGCGCAAGTTCGAGACGCAGCTTTTGCAAAACGGGTCCCACCACCGGCACAGCGAAACGGGGGTCTCTGACCCCATAAGGTACGGTCTTTCACCGGAGAGCGCGTTCGGGGCGCCGTTGTCCCCATCTCAAGCTCCGGCTCCGTAAACGCCAAAGCATCCCCGTCCGGGCGCCGCAAAGGCGGCCTCAAGACGTCACCCCAGACTCAAGAAAGGTTGTGAAGATGAAAACGGGTTTCGACAACGAAAAGTACATCTCAATGCAGTCCAAAAAGATACTGGAGCGCATCGCGCGCTTTGGCGATAAGCTGTATCTCGAGTTCGGGGGAAAGCTCTTCGACGACTATCACGCATCGCGCGTGGTGCCGGGCTTCCTTCCGGACACCAAGATAAACATGCTGAGCGAGCTGCGCGACAGCGCGGAGATAATACTTGCGATACATGCCGGGGACATAGAGCATAACAAGATCCGCAGCGATATCGACATCGCCTACGACCGCGAGGTGCTTCGCCTGATCGACGCCTTCCGCGGCAGGGGGCTCACGGTGTCCGGCGTTGTCATTACCCGTTACCGCCAGGGTCAGCCCGCGGTGGACGCTTTTGCCGACAGGCTCAAAAGGCTCGGCGTGCCCGTCTATCGCCACTATCCCATCGAGGGCTACCCCAAGAACCCGAAATTCATCGTCAGCGACGAGGGCTTCGGCCGCAACGATTTTATCGAGACCACCCGTCCGCTCGTCGTCGTGACCGCTCCCGGCCCCGGCAGCGGCAAGCTTGCCGTGTGCCTGTCGCAGGTGTATCAGGAGTTCAGGCGCGGCGTGCGCGCGGGCTACGCCAAGTTCGAGACATTCCCGGTGTGGAACCTGCCGCTCTCGCACCCCGTCAACCTTGCGTACGAGGCCGCGACGACGGACCTTGACGATATGAACATGATAGACCCCTTCCATCTGGAGGCGTACGGGGTATCCACCGTCAACTACAACCGCGACGTGGAGTCCTTCCCGGTCCTGAACACCATGTTCACCCACATCTACGGCGAATCGCCCTATAAGTCCCCCACGGACATGGGCGTCAACATGATAGGCAACTGCATAACCGACGACGAGGTGGTCTGCGCCGCCGCAAAACAGGAGATAATCCGTCGCTATTATGCCGCCGCCTGCGCCTATAAGCGCGGCAGGATAGAAAAGGAGCAGGTCTATAAGGCCGAGTTCATTATGACCCGCGCCGGCATCACCACCGAAAACAGGCCCGTCGTAGCCGCCGCCCTTGCGCGCGCGGAGGAAACGGGCAACGCGGCAATGGCGATAGAGCTGCCCGACGGCAGTATGATCACCGGCAAAACCGGCGAGTTCGTCGGCCCCGCGGCGGGAGCACTGCTCAATGCGTTAAAGGCGCTGGCGGGCATCAATCGCGGCATAGACCTGCTGTCTCCCGTGGTGCTGGAGCCCATACGCAGTCTTAAGATAAACCATTTCGGCAGCGAGAACCCCCTGCTCCATTCCGACGAGGTGCTGTATGCGCTGTCCATCTCCGCGGCCACCAATCCCACCGCCGCACTTGCATTGAAGCAGCTTCCCAAGCTGCGCGGGTGCGAGGCGCATTCCTCCGTAATGCTCTCGACGGCGGACCGCTCCGTTTACCGCAAGCTCGGCCTCAACTGCACCAGCGAGCCCAACCGCAACGGCAACAGGCTGTATATGTAAAATGGACGTCGGCATAAAAAAAGATGATTCGAGGAACGTCGGGATAGACCTTTTGAGGCCTGTCTCGATGTTCTTTGTCATAGTGCTCCACGCGCTCGGGCACGGAGGCCTGCTGGACGGTTCCCCCGCGGGCTCCGCCGCCTACCGCGCCGCATGGGGACTGGAGGCGTTCGCCTTCTGCGCCGTGGATATCTTCGCGCTCATAAGCGGGTATGTCTCGTACCGCGGCGAAAGGCGGCCCACGCGCTTTTCAAGCTACCTTATGCTGTGGTTCGAGGTCGTCTTTTACGGCGTCGTGATAACCGCCGTTTTCCTCGTGATAAAGCCCGCGTCGGTCAGCCTCATGCGCGCCGCCGCCGTTTGCGCGCCGGTCTTGACAAACCGCTACTGGTACTTCACGGCCTATACCGGCCTTGTCATAATAAAGCCCGTGCTGGACGCCGGCCTCGGGCGTATCTACAAAAGGACCGCCGCAAAGGTGTTCATCGCGGTATTCGTCGTGTTCTCCCTGCTCAACAGCGTGACGGACGTATTCAAGCTCGAAAAGGGTTATTCCTTCGCGTGGATCGCTCTGCTGTACGTTATGGGCGCGACAATGAAAAAATGCGATATCGGCGCCGGCGTCAAGCCCGTGTTCGCGGCGGTGGGCATAATCGCGCTCTGGCTCGTCACATGGGTGTGGAAGCTCTTCTGGAAGACGGATCTGCTGCCCGGCGGGTTCATTGACGACAGGCTGCTCGTTTCGTACGTTTCGCCCACCGTGCTGGGCATGGCGGTGCTGTTCATAATACTCTTTTCAAAGCTCAGGCCCGGGCGCTTCGCCCGAAAGGCCGCAGGCTTCGCCGCCCCCGGCGCGTTCGCGGTCTATATCATAAACGAGCATTGGCTCATCCGCACCGAAATAATGAAGGGCAATTTCGCGTTCCTTGCCCAAAAGCCCGTGCCCGTAATGCTGGCTGCCGTCGTGGGCTTTGCCGCCGCGTTCGTGCTTGCCTCGCTCGCGGCCGACAAGCTGAGGCAACTCCTGTTCAAGGCCGCGAGGGTGGATAAAGCCACCGCGTGGATCGGCCGCAAGACAGACCTTGCGATAGGAAAGCTCACAGGCGAAAGCTGAAGCGATCCCGATCCTGCGCCCGGCGCGGGGTTCCCAAGCAGGGAAAGCTCATCTGACGTCGACCGCATATAATACAAAAATCAAAGCCGCTATGGAGTACCTTTACAGCTCCACAACGGCTTTTTTTGCGGTTATCGGGATATGTCCCGCGTGAGCGATCCTGTTGCCTGCGTTGACGAGGTCCCGCGCCTGACGCGGCGCGTTCATCCCCGGGATCTGCAGGTATTCCCCGTCAGACCCGCGGCTTGATCGGCTCGCATCGGCCTCCCTTATCGGGAAGCCCGACGCCGGTTTTTATTTTGCCGCGCGTATGGCGTTGAGTATCGCAAGCACCGCAACGCCCACGTCCGCGAAAACGGCTATCCACATGTCGGCGACGCCAAACGCGCCGAGCGCCAGCACGGCAAACTTTACGGCCAGAGCGAACGCTATGTTCTGCCTGACGATGCGCATGGTCTTTTTGGCTATGCGGTACGCGGCGGGGATCTTCGCGGGGTCGTCGTCGGTCAGTATCACGTCCGCGGCTTCTATCGCGGCGTCGGAACCGAGCGCGCCCATGGCAAAGCCGACGTCCGCGCGGGATATGACGGGCGCGTCGTTTATGCCGTCGCCCACAAACGCCACCGTGCGTCCTGCGGAGGCGCCTATCAGCTCCTCAACGGCCGAAACCTTGTCGGCGGGCAGCAGCTCCGCACGGTACTCCGTCATGCCCAGCTCACGGGCGGCCTTTTCGGCGGCCGAGCGCGTGTCGCCCGTCAGCATAACGGTCTTTATCCCAAACGAGTTCAGCTCCGCTGTCGCAGCCTTGGACGAGGGCTTGAGCACGTCCGAAATGAGTATATGCCCGACGTACTGCCCGTCACGCGCAATATGCACGCATGCGGAGCCCTCCATGCCGCAGCAGCCCTCGTGGCAGACGGGTGTAAGCCCCGCCTCATGCATCAGCTTCAGGCTGCCAGCAAGTACCCGGCGCCCGTCTATCACGGCCTCCATGCCGCGCCCGGGCAGCTCGCGCACCTCGCCCACTCGGGTCGGGTCTATGTGTCCGCCGTGCGCACGTACTATGCTGCGCGCTATCGGGTGATCGGAATAGCTCTCTGCAAGCGCCGCTATGTCCAAAAGATCCTCGCGCGTCATGCTTTCGGTGTGCACCTCGCCCACAGCAAAGCTGCCGTTAGTCAGCGTGCCGGTCTTGTCGAACACCACCGTGCCCGTCTTTGAAAGCGCTTCCACAAACCCGGAGCCCTTTATGAGTATGCCCTTTTTGGAGGCGCCGCCCATGCCGCAGAAGAACGAGAGCGGCACCGAAATGACCAGCGCGCACGGGCAGGACACCACCAGGAATATGAGCGCCCTGTGTATCCATTCAGCCCATTCCCCGCCGAAAAGCAGGGGCGGCACTACCGCAAGCAGCAGGGCGGATATCACCACCGCGGGCGTGTACCAACGGGCGAATTTAGTAATGAAATTCTCGGTTTTTGCCTTGCGCGACGCGGCGGATTCCACAAGCTCCAGCACCTTCTGCACGGTGCTGTTTTCATAAAGCCCCGTCGTGCGCAGCGTAAACACGGCACCTGCGTTAACGCTTCCGCTCATCGCGTTCTCACCGGGCTGCACCTCCCTCGGCAGCGTCTCGCCCGTCAGCGCGGCGGTGTCAAGCGTGGCCGTGCCATCCTCCACAACGCCGTCCAGCGGTACGCGCTCGCCCGCACGCACGCGGATAAGCTCGCCCACCGCCACCTCTGCGGGGTCCACGGTCAGCTCCTCGCCGCCGCGGATCACGTTTGCGTGGTCGGGCTTTATGTCCATAAGCGCCGCGATCGACTTGCGGCTGCGGCCGACAGCCACGCTCTGAAACAGCTCGCCTACCTGGTAAAACAGCATCACCGCCGCCGCCTCGGGGTATTCGCCCACGGCAAACGCGCCAAGCGTCGCTATCGCCATAAGGAAGCATTCGTCAAATACCTGACCGCCCGCTATGCCGCGCGCCGCCTTCCATAATACGTCCCAGCCTATCACGCAGTAGGCGGGAACAAAGAGCAATAGCTCCCCCCACCAAGGCAGCGCGTCCTTCAAAAAGTGCCGCGCCGCGAGCGCCGCCGCAAAAAGCCCCGCGGCGACGATTATACGCAGCAGCGTTTTTTTCTGCCTGCGGTTCATAATTTTATTATCATGTCGGGCTCGACCTTGCGGCAGAGCTTTTTGACCCTTGCCATAAGCTCGTCAAAGTCAACGCCGTCCTCGGCCTCCACGGTCATCTTCTGGGTAATAAAGCTGACGGTGGCGTCCTTAACGCCTGCAAGCTTTTTAATGCCCGCTTCCATCTTTGCCGCGCAGTTGGCGCAGTCAAGGTCCTCAAGCTGATAGGTCTTTTTCATTTCGTTCCGCCTTTCCCGGCTCTTTGCCGTGCCTGATATGGTTCGGGCTTATTCGCCCTCTTCGGTCAGGTGCTCAAAGCCCTGGCCTATTATCGTCCTTACGTGATCGTCCGCCAGATAGTACATGTTGAGCCTTCCGCTCCTGCGGCAGCCCACAAGCTTGGCGTCCTTCAATATCTTGAGCTGATGCGAGATCGCGCTCTGCTCCATCTTCAAAAGCTCCGCGATCGCGCATACGCAAAGCTCCGACTCAAAAAGCGAGTACAGTATCTTTATGCGGGTCGTGTCGCCGAAAAGCTTGAACAGGTCCCCCAGGTCGCACAAAACCTCGTCGGAGGGGAGCTTGTCGGTCACGCTTTGAATGACCTGCGAATGGTCGTGCTTATGCGCCATAACGGCCTCCTTTCGTATGAACGCTCGTTCATCTGAATCACTGTTCATATGATACACCCTTCATATGAATTTGTCAACATATTTTGTGAAAATATTTTTTCCGCGCTCCGAAGCAGGGACGTAAAAAACCCCGGCGCGGGACTCCGCGTCGGGGTGAGCTTTTATCGTATCGGTTTATTTCTTGCCCTTGTTCTTGTTCCTGTGGCGCAGGAAGGAGGGTACCTCCAGCCCGCCGCGGGAGGAGTAGGGGGATTCGTCCTCGGGCTCGTCCTCGACCATGGGGCGGCGGGGGACGGGGTTCTCCCTTATCTGCTCGGAGTAATACTCCGGCTCGCGCGTGTCGCGCCTTGCGCCGCGGTTGGAAGCGGCGGACCTTGCCTCGTCCTCATCGGTGTAGCGGGGACGGTACTCGCTGCGGGGCTTTTCGGGAGCGGGCTCAGCGTCGTATCCGCGGAAGTTGCGGGGCCTCTCATAGGCGGGACCCTGCGCGTTCTCGGAAACGGCCTTGCGAATGGAAGGCTCCTTCGCGGGCTCCTCATACTTGGGCTCCTCATAGCGGGGTGCTTCGTACTTGGGCTCCTCATAGCGGGGGGCTTCGTACTTGGGCTCCTCGTAGCGGGGCGCCTCGTACTTGGGCTCCTCGTAGCGGGGGGCTTCGTACTTGGGCTCCTCATAGCGGGGCGCTTCGTACTTGGGCTCCTCATGGCGGGGCGCCTCGTACTTGGGCTCCTCGGGCTTGGGCTCGGCGGGACGGAAGGGTTCGCCGTTCTTCACGGCCTCGGCCGCGGCGACGAACTGAGAGGGCTTTTCGGGGGCTTTTGCGGGCGAACTGCCGGACAGGTCGTACTCGCCCCAGCCGAAGCCGGTGGCTATGACCGTGGCGCGCACGGTGTCGCCCATATCCTCCTCGTTGCTCATGGCTACGATTATGATGGCGTCGGGATCGACGACCTCCTGCACGGGCATGCAGCCCTCGTTGAACTCGTTAAGGGTGAAGCGGTTGCCGCCCACAATGTGGATGAGCACGCCCTTCGCGCCGTCGATCGTGGTCTCCAGCAGGGGGCTTTCCACGGCCTGCTTAACGGCCTCTATGCAGCCCTTGTCGCCCTTTGCAACGCCAATGCCCATGTGCGCCATGCCGCTGTTCTGCATTATGGTGCGGATATCCTCAAAGTCGCAG
>JAEEGL014669608.1_pt1 | contig 11520 bp, 7 predicted proteins | sample 9134231 | NCBI WGS metagenome assembly JAEEGL01 (sample SAMN16246548, study PRJNA631951) | gut metagenome | biome: gut microbiome; feature: rumen; material: fiber-attached | host: Bos | place: Iran: Karaj | collected 2018-10 | reverse complement strand
GTCGGTGACCCCGGCCAGAGGCGAGAGGACCCTCTCCCGGGGGTCGATATATATCACGTTTATGCCCTTGTCGGCAAAGGTTTTGCGCACCTCTTCGGGTTCGTTGAGCCTCATGAGGCCGTGGTCCACGAATATACAGGTGAGCCTGTCGCCGATGGCCTTGTGGATAAGGGTGGCGGTCACCGAGCTGTCCACGCCGCCGCTGAGGCCGCAGATCACCCTGCCGTCCTTTACCTGTTCCCGGATATCCCTGACTGCCGTATCCACGTAAGAAGCGGTGGTCCACTCACAGCGGCAGCCGCAGATACGGGTGACAAAGTTGCGGAGCACGTCCTGCCCCTGCTCCGTGTCCTCCGACTCGGGGCGGAACATGAGAGCGTATATCTGCTTCTCCGGGTTTTCGTACACGCCTTCGCCCGCTGCCCGGAAGCCCCCGGGGAGCCGGTCCGCCGTCGAAGCGCCCATACACACGGAGAGCTCTTTTTTCACGCCCTCGAACAGGGGAGAGGCGGAGTCGTGGGTTATATTCCGCATGCTGTAGGAAGCGCCCTTTTCCGAGCTGCCGCTGCCGCCGAAAAGCTGCAGCAGAGCCAGGCCGCCGTAGCAGATCCCCAGCATAGGGATATCCTGCTGCGCTATGGCCTTGTCGCAGGCGGAGGCGTCAAGGGCGTACACCTGCCCGGGGCCGCCGGAAAAGATGAGCCCCTTGGGGTCTTTCCGTTTTATCTCCTCCCAGGGGGTGTCGAAGGGGACTATCTCGCAATACACGTTGCATTCCCTTATCCGTCTGCCGGTAAGCTGGGAATACTGGGTGCCGAAATCAAGAATAACAATGTTTTCCATAAGCGTTCCTTTATGTATATTTTTTTCTTTCGTTTTACGGAGCGTAAACCGCCTCTTTTATGCTGCGCGGAGGAAGGACGAGCCTTGTTTTTCTGCCTTTATAGACGTATTCCGCCGTCACCTCTTTTTCGCCGGGGTTGTAGAAAAGCAGCCTGCCGCCCAGATCCGCCCCGAAAAAGTCGTGTTTGGGGCTGTAATAGGTGGCGCAGCCCAGCCTTTCCATTTCGCCGGTGACTATGCGGGCTATCTCCTCAAAATCGTCGGTGCGGACCACACGGCCCTTGCCCCAGGCAAAGTCGTCTGCGCCCCCGGGGAACATGAGCTTTTCGCACGCGTCCGCGCCGTCCACGGCCTTCATGGGCTCCCTGTCCATAACTATCAGCAGGCCACCGCGGCGGACCCACGCCATGATGAGCCTGGCGTCGCCGGGCTCCAGTATGGTGGCGGGCATCACCATGATCCGCCTTCCCTCCAGGGCCCCGTCCCGCAGCATATTCTCATCCACGTAATCGCAGTTGGCCATATAGCGTATATTCTCGTAATCCGGCCACCAGGGCGCCTCCCCCAGGGTGCAGGCTATATTGGGGTAATACAGGACTGCCGGCATGGGCAGCTCCCGTTCATGCCGCAAAAGCCCCGCATACCGGGCAACGTATCCGAATTTGTCCGGGTGGTCCGTCAGGTTCCTGTAATAATCCTCGTGCTGGCTGCAGCCCGAGGTCACGGAGCCGTATATCCGCGCAACAACTCCTTCGGGAGTCACGTTGCCGAAGGGCTCCTTGCCGCACCTCGCTCCGTAGAAGCGGGCCGCCGAGGTCAGCAGCCGGGTCGCCAGGTTGTTGTGTATATACACGGAGCCCTCGTTGGTGAGGCGTATGCCGCCCCCGTATTTGGCGCAGGTCTTTGCGTTGAGGGAAAAGTCGCTGCCGTGCCGGGGCTCTCCGGCGCCTCCCGTGCACAGATAGACCGGAGTTTCGCCGAAATATTTGGCCGCCGTCTTCATCCACATGTCCGCATAGCGGTCCATGGCTTCACGGTACCAGGTGACGAAATCCAGATATTCCCTTTTCGCCGCGGGGGAGGCGTCCCTGATGCCTTCCGCCAGCCTCTCCATGGCATCGCCCCGGGCGGGAAAGTCCACTTCCCGAAAAGTCCCGTAGCCCCTGCCCCAGGCCTTGTTGAGAAAAGCGATATATCTGTAGCGCCGCTTCACCCAGGCCCTGTATTCCTCCAGGGCCTCCGGCACGTCGCACCAGAAGCCCGCGTGGCCGTGATAGCTGCCCGGGTCTATGCCCGCCAGCCCCCCCATAACGGGATGTATGGCTTCGCCGAAGTCCCCCTGGATGCCCAGGAGCACAGTTTCAAGAAAATCCGGCCCGTAGTGCCGGGCGCATTCCGCCAGAAACATATCCACGTATTTGGGAAGAGACGGGTTCCATATGTTGTCCACCAGGTTGCTTTCCCCGTGCTCAAGGCACCTTCCCGGGCGGAAGTCCGGAGTTTTCCGGTACCAGTCCGGCATGGCGTAGGAGGGGCCCAGAATGAGAAAAGGGCTGTATCTGAGGCCGTGTTTTTTCAGGACGCCGTGCTCCCTGTCCCAGGGGCCCCATTCCCACACGCCCTCCCTGCGGGGCATGAGCCCCTCGAAGGTCACGTAGCACTCCACCGAGGACACCCCCAGCCTCTTCAGGATGGCGCAGCTCTCGTCGTCAAAGCTGGTGCCGAAAAAGGGGTCCTTCTGCCGGGCCTCTCTCCCCTGTTTTCCGAAGCCGTCGTCCCCGCAGACAATGAACTCCATGGGGTCTTCGGCGGGCAGGGAGCCCTCCGGCAGCTGCCCGATCTCTTTTTCGATCTCCGCCGCCCTTTCTTCGGAGGTCATCGCCGGGACGCCGGGCTCCGAGGTATATATTTCCAGCTTCGTCAGGCGGAAGCGATAGGTCTCTATGCGGAAATCCGCTCCCCCGTTCTGGCTGCCGGCAAAGGCTGCGTCGGGAAGGCGGAACACCAGAGTATCCGGCCTGCCCATAAGGAGCCTTACGCTTTCGGAATACTTATACGGCTCGGCCTTTGAGTTGTACCGGAGGACCATCTGCCCCGGAACGTCGGACTGCCCGCTGACAACTATCCACAGTTCCGAAGGAAGTGTCTTGCGGATCTCCGGCAATACCGAAAAATAGAGCTTGTCCGCAAAGCTTGCGTTCATGACGCAGGGCCTGCCCTCCAGCAGGGCGTTTTCATACCTGCCGTCCCCGGTTTCTGCCAATAATATCTCCGAATGATCGCTTCCGCTTTCAAAGACTGCGGCGGGAGCGGCGGCAAGCCTCAGGGACACGAGACAAAGGGCCGCGGCCAAAAGGACCCTGATCAAAGCTTCACCTCTTTTATGCTGTAGGGTTCCATAACGAAGGAATGCTCTCTGCCCTTCCACAGGTATTTTGCTTCCTTTTCCTCCCCCGTGGCGTTGTGGAACAGCAGAATGTCCGGGGCCGGCTGGGCGCCGAACACGTTGTCGTCGGCAAAATCGTATATGGGGTATCTGCCCTTAAGGGCTTCCGTCACGTAAGCCCGGGCTTCACGGAGATCCCTCACCCGCGCCACTTCGCCCTTTTTGCATTTGCCGGCCATCAGCAGCCTTTCGGATTCGCCGGAGCCTTCCGAATCAACGAGCCGGTCCTGCCCCACTATAACTACTCTGCCGCCATTTTCGGCAAAGCGCCGCAGCTTCAGGGCCTCCGATGGCTCCACCAGGTCGCCTCCCTGCAAAACCAGCACGTCGTAGTTTTTCAGGGCTCCGTCCCGGATAAGCCTTTCGTCCAGAAAATCGTGATCGACTATATCCCTCAGGCGGGCGGAAAAGTTGGTGAACCTGCCCCATTCCCGGGCTATATCCAGGGTCATCCCCGTCAGGGGGTAAAACAGGGCCACGGGCACCACCGGTTTGGGATAACGCTTCAGGCAGCCGATATATTTTCTGTGTATGGCGGTACGCTCCGCGGTGGCAAACACGTTGCGGGCGTATTCGTGGAGCTGATCTGCCCCGGAGACGGCGGCTCCGTATATCCGCGCCGTCAGGCCGTTGGGAGCCACGTCCGTGGCCGGCTCGTGGCCGAAACCGGCGCCGTAAAATCTGCAGGCCGTGTCTATAAGGCGCACCAGACAGTTGTTCCACTTGTACTCGGAGCCCTCGTTGGTGATCCTCACCCCGCCGTGATGCTTTGCGGCTATCTTGCACTGCAGCGAAAAATCGCTGCCGTGCTGAGGCTCCATATTGCCCCCGGTGCAGAGATAAACGGGTATCCTTTTGTCAAAGCATTTTTCGGCAATGCCCATCCACTCGTCTGCCAGCCTGCCCATGGACCCCCGGTACCACTCCATAAAGTCCAGATACTGCCTTTTGACGTATTTGTCCGCTTTGGGGAGGCTCTGCATATACCGGCCCACCTCTTCGCCCCGGGCGGGAAAGTCCGCTTCTTCAAAGGAATCGAAGGAAGTCCGCCAACGGCGGTTCAGGGCCTTCACCGAGCCGAAGCGCTCTCTGAGCCAGCGGCGGTAGTCCTCCAGGGCGTAGGGGTCGCCGCACCAGAAGCCGTTGTGGGAATGGTATTCCCCCGGTATTATCTGGGTCCAGCCCCCGGACACGGAATATATGGCTTCGCCGTAATCCCCCTGTATGCCCAGCAGCACCGTTTCCAGCTTGGCGGGATCGTTGTATCTTTTTGCAAACTCGGAAAGGAACCTTTCCACCCAGGGCTTAAGACGCGGGTTCCACAGGCTCTCTATCTTGCTTTCCGTCCCGTGCTCCAGGCATACGCAGGGTACGTGGTCCTCCGTCTCCCGGAACCATGCCGGCACGGAATAGGCGGGGCCAAGTATCAGGAAGGGGGTCAGCTTCAGCCCCCGCTGCTGCAGACCTTCCACCTGCCGGTCCCAGTTGTCCCACTGCCACCCGCCTTTTTCAAAGGGCTCGCACAGCTCCCAGGTAACGTAGCTCTCCAGGCTGGTGGCTCCCAGAGAACGGTGCATAGCCTGGGTGGCGGGATCGGAATTGTGGCCGAAGGGGATCTTCCAGCGATCCGTGGGAGGGACCACCACATCGTAGATGCTGTCCCCCAGCACGTACATCATGCCCTCCCCGGGCCGGGACTGGGGCAGATCTTCAAAGGAAGAGAGTATCTGCTTCTCCCGTTCTTCGCCGTAGGCGTCGGCATAGCCCGCAGGCTTCTCTTTGTGGACCTCCACGGAATACACCCGCAGGGAAGAGGCTTCCAGACGGAAGTCCGCTCCGCCGTTTTCCGAACCGTTGAAGGCCGCATCGGGGAGCGGCACGCAGATACGGTCCCTCCCCAGAGAGGGAGACAGCCTCACCGGGTCTGCCTTCTGCCACCGGTCGGTGGAGGACACGTATTTCATGTTCAGCATGCCCATGGAATCGCTCTCGCACTCTATCACCAGCCAGGGACAGCTGCCCGCGGCTTTCCGGAGCTCCGGCTCCAGGGCAAAATACAAAAAGGCCCGGGAGCCTTCGGGCCGCACGCAATAGCCTTCGGGGGTGTTCTCCAGTACGTATTTGCCGTCCCACCGGGCGTCGGAGGGGTTTTCGCATATACGCAGGCTCCCCCCGGGGCTGCCCGCCTCAAACACCGCTACCTGCGCCGCGCAGCACGCTGCCGACAGGGCAAGCAGCAAAAAAAGAATGGTTTTCACAGCCATGTTCATTCGTCTCCCGGCTCCCTGAGCCTTTCTGCCTTTACCCTCAGTATGCGCTGCCCGTCCATGGACAAAACGCTGAAGGCGTAATCGCCGTATTCAAAGCGGTCTCCCGGCGAAGGGATGCTTCCCTGCTGTTCCAGAACAAAGCCCGCTACAGTAGCCACGTCCTTTTCTTCGGCGGGGTAATCTATGTCTATGAGCTCGGCCAGCTCGCCGAAGGACAGCTTGCCCGAAACGTTCCAGGCGCTGCCGGATATGGGTATTATCATTTCTTCTTCGTCGCTGTCGTATTCGTCCTTAAGGTCGCCCACCAGCTCCTCTACTATATCCTCGGCGGACACTATCCCCTGAAAAACTCCGTATTCGTCCACCACCACCGCCAGCTGCTGCTTGTTTTTCTTCATTTTGTCCAGCAGCCTGTCCAGGCTTATGTTTTCGGAAACGTACATGGGAGGGGTAATAAGGCTTGTAAGGGGACAGTCGGCCCCCACCACGTCCTTGATGTTGAGGATGCCCAGCACCCTGCCGTCCTCCTTTGCCATAAAGGGATACCGGGTATGCTTGAATCTCGCTATCAGCTTCAGGTTCTCTTCGTCGGTGTTTTCCGCCTGCAGCACGTGGGTGTCCAGACGGGGCACCATAACGTCCCGGGCGTCCTTTTTTTCAAAATAGAACACCTGCCGCAGCATTTTCTTTTCGGTTTGTTCCTTTTCGGCTTCCGGCTGTTCGGCAGCCTCGGGAGCGGGGTCTTCTTCTTTGAAGGAATCCTCCACCAGCAGCCGGAGTTCTTCGAGAGAATGGCTTTCTTCCGGCTTGTCTCCGCCCCCCATCAGCCGCACCGCCAGATTGGAGGCGCCGTTGAGGACGGCGACGAAGGGGAAAAACAAATAATAAAAGACCCTCATGGGAAAGGCCAGGGCCAGGGCCATTTTTTCGCAGCGCTGTATGGAAAAGTATTTCGGGGCCTGTTCGCCGAACACCACGTGCAGGAAGGTTATGATGATAAAGCCGCAGATCACGCTGACGCCGCGCCTGCCCGCTTCGATGCCGGCAAGCCTGAAGACCGGCTCCAGCAGCGAGGACACGGCAGGCTCTCCCAGCCAGCCCAGCCCGAGGCTGGCAAGGGTGATGCCCAGCTGGGCCACCGAGAGATACGCGTCAAGATGATCCGTGCCGAATTTTGCCGTCCGCGCCCGGAACGAGCCCTCGTTGATAAGCTCCGTCAGACGGGTGGGGCGGACGCGGACAAAGGCGAATTCCGCGGCCACAAAAAAACCGTTGAGCGCGATAAGAAGGAACGCCAGCGCCAGATGCAGCGCCGGCAGCAAATACGGATTTGACCCCGGGTCACTATCCATTTAAAGATGATCTCCTTGATGCATGATTATAGTTTAATTATATACTATCGCAAGGGTCCGTGTCAAATAAAAAGGACGGCCCTCCGGCCGTCCGTACGCCTTTCCGAAAAAGGGCGTCAGCCCGCTTTTCTGCGTTCTTCCCTTCGGAGGGAAACGAAAACCGGCGCGGGGGACGCGCTTGCTGCTTCTTTTTCCGGAATTCGGTATTCTTTTGCGTTCCGCAGAACGTCTCTCAGGGCGATAACGCCGCAGACCAGGACTGCGGCAAAGAACGCCGCGGCCCATATCCTCCCGGGAACGGGATTGCCGGCGCGGTATTCCAGGCCTGCCGGAAAAGAAACTGCTACCAGCAGAAAGGCCAGAAGGTCTGCCGAAAGGCTTTTTGCATTTTTAAACGTTTTTTTCATTGCGATCCTCCAAAACATCGTTGTCCGCCGGCAGGGGCCGGCAATTATATTTTACCACACTGTTTGTTGATTGTCAACAATTATTACAAAAATTTTGTTGACACGCCAACACAGGCTGTAAAAAATCCGGCGGCAGCGTTGACAACGGCGGCGGAACGCGGTATAATATACTTGTTAACACTTAAACAGTCAACGGGAGGGGTCCGTTATGCCCAAGGGGTTCACAAGACTTATAAAACAGGACAAGCTGCTGGCAGGCTCCGAAACGAAGCTTGCCGCGGAAACGGGAGTAAACCGCAATACTCTGCATTACTGGCTGTCCAACGAAAACGCCAGGCCTTCTTTTGATATCCTCATCGCCTATACCGGCAGCCTGGACTGCTCCGATGAGAGGAAAAGGGATTATTTTGAGGAATGCGGCTATCCGGTGCCGGCGGAGCTGCTGCCGGAAGCCGAAGAAGCCGCCTTTACCGACGTCCCGGTAGTGGGCAGCGTCCACGCGGGGCATACGGCGTGGGCCGAAGAGGAGAGCCTGGGCGCGGTGACGGTCCCGAACAGCATGCTGGGGGACGCCGACAGGCATTTTTATCTCATAGTGGAAGGCGACTGCATGAACAAGCTGCTGCCGGAGGGCTCCATGGCCCTGGTGTCTGAGGACAGGCACCCCATCAACGGCAACACGGTGGTAGTATGCAGAGACGATGAGGAATATATGATACGCCGCTATTTCAAACGCGGCGGCACCATACGCCTGGAACCGGAGTCCTTCAACAAGGAACACAGGCCAATAGTCATTTCGGAAAAAAACTTTCAGCGGGAAGGCTGGAAGATAGTGGGGGTGGCCACCTCTGCTATGATAGAACTCTGATAAAAACGGGGCGCTTTCCGCGCCCTTTTTTATTTCACAAGCCTTTTGGCTTCCGCAGGCTTCCCCTTTCCTGCGGCCGACGGCCCGGGGGTATTGTCCAGCAGCAGTATGTTCCGGGCGGCCGCCGGCTTTCTGACGGTGAACCTTTCCTGGGCCAGGTTGCCCATGATCACGGCTCCCTGAGCCTTCGGGCCTATATCCACGTGAACGGGGCCGGGGCAGAAGGTGTTGCCTTCTATGACGGCGTTCCCGGCTTCCAGGCTTACCGCCTTTCTGCCGAAATCCGCAAAACGGCACCCTATGGCCGAAAGATACCCGGGGCCGCGGTGGGAGATACAGGTATCCAGAGCTCCCCAAAAAGAACAGTTCATAAGGCTCACCTTCCCCGCCGCCGAAGGCAGCACCTCCACGCCTACGGAATCGCTGCTTCCCCGCCGGCCCGTGAATTCGCCGTTGGTGATAAGGAGCCCGGAGGCCTGGGCGGCCTCCACCTTTATCCCCACGGCGCAGCCATCGGCGCCCAGCCCCAGAAAATTGCCGTTGGAACACCCGGATGCGGAGCGGCTGAACTTATAGCCCGCGCCGTAGCCGAAGCAGAAGCAGTTATAGACGTACTGCCAGTCGGAGCGGCCGAATTCGAAAGCCACGCCGAATTTGTTCGTCCACGCTCCCCGGGGAGAGTCTCCCGTATCGCCGACGGGCCGGAAGTCGCAGTTCTCCACCCGGCTTACGTCCAGGCATTTGTCTATATATATGCCTCTTTTGGCGGGATTGCCGCTCACGTTGCGGATATAGTTTTTGCCGATACCCACCAGGCGTATGCCCTCGTAGGGGTTCACCAGCATGCAGTCGATCACGCTCTGCTTGTTGCCCTTATAGCCTGCGATACAGGGAGGATAAGGCGCGGGCGGCGCGGTTTTGTGATCGTTCTCGGGATAGTCGATCACCAGCCCCTTTACCCCGTTGTTGGTTCCCTCCAGCTCAATAAAGGGCCTGTCCCCGGGGCGGTTCCTGCCGGCGTAGGCGTGGATAATGCTCCCCTGCCCCGGCGCGCCGGGCCTGCCGTCAAAACGCCCCCCGGGGGCCGCCCGGTAAGCGCCCGAAAGGAACACTCCGGATCTGATGATCAGGTTGCCTTTCACCACATAAACGCCGGCGGGCACCTCCACGCTGCCGCCCCCCGCGCGAAAGGCGGCGTCCAGAGCCTTCTGAAAGGCCTCCGTACAGTCGGTCTTTCCGTCGCCTGTTGCTCCGTAGTCCAGCACGCTGCAGTCCGGATCCCCGAAAGCGCCGCAGCCCGCGGCGCATATCAGAAGCGCAAAAAACGCAAGCAGTTTTTTCATCGTTCATACCGCCCGTTACACACGGAATAGACCTGTTTTTTCGGGTCCGATATCACCCGGATCTCCCTCAGGCCTATGCCTATCGGGCGGTCGTCCCGGGCGCCCCGGGCTTCCTTCGGGTTCCAGCAGGTAAAAGACGGGACGAACTCCAGCTCCGTCCTGTCCCCGGTATCCACTGTGCAGGACGCCCAAATCTCCCCCGATTTCGTCACGGGGCAGACGTTTTTGCCGTCGAGATAAACTCCGGCGTTTTCCTTGAGGGCCTCTTTGGGAACGTAGAGGTCAAAGGTGACGGTGTAACGGGTATTTTTGTTTACCTGAAGCTTTATCCTTTCGTTTTTGCGGGACCAGCGCTTGGCGCCCCCGGCCCTGAATTCCCCCGCCGCTTCTCCCGGGTAGAAGTTTTCAAGAAAGGGCTCGTCCCCCGGGGCCCCCACGTCCACGGAGTAGTTTTTCCGCTGTTCCGCCGTCATGGGAGCGGGGGGCGCCGCGCCGTTGCCGGCTATCCGGGCCCTGCTTCCTATCCTGTTCTCCACGGAAAGAGGCCGGGAACTCATATTGCCGGCGATCTCCGCAGACTTTGTCTTTTCGCCCACAACTATATGGGGATACCTGTCTGCAAAGGTGTTGCCCTGTATCACGGCGTTCCCTCCGCCGAGGGCTATGGCGGCGGCGTCCCAGCCGTCAAAATGGCAGCCGATAACGGACAGGAGCCCGTCGGGGTTTTCGGTGCGGATACAGGTATCGACGGGGCCCCAGAAGGAGCAGTTCGCAAAGCTCACCTTGCCCTCGGCGGTCTGCTTTATCTCCGCCGGGCAGGAATCCGAAGAGGACCAGCGCCCCGTGAATTCGCCGTTGGTAAAAAGGAGCCCCGGCGCCCGGCAGGCTTCCACCAGCACAGAATTGGCGCAGCAGTCCGCCCCCGGGCCCAGAAAGCTGCCGCTGCAGCTGCCGGCGTCGGACTCGCTGAACTTGTAGCCCGCTCCGTAGCCGAAGCAAAAGCAGTTCAGAACGTACTGCCGGTCGGAGCGGGCAAATTCGAAGGCCACGCCGTTTTTGTTTATCCACTCGCAGTATTTTTCCTTTTGGTCATACGCCACGCCGAAGGGCCAGAAGTGGCAGTTTTCCACACGGCTTACGTCGTAGCATTTGTCTATATACAGGCCTCTTTTTATGGGGTATCCCGTTACGTTCCGAATATAGCTGCGGCCCACACCCACAAGGCGTATGCCCTCGTAGGGATTCAGCAAAAGGCAGTCTATGACGTTCTGATTGTCCCCCGTGTAGCCCGCTATGCAGGGAGGATACGGTATGGGAGGCACAGTCTCCTGGGCCCATTCGGGATAGACTACTGTAAGCCCCTTCACTCCGCAGTTGGAGCCCTCCAGGGTGATGAAGGCGTCGCTTTCGGGATCGTTTTTGCCGGCGTACGCCATCAGCGCGGAGCCGGAGTATTTTTTGCCCTGCTCCTTTTCGTGGGGGTTGTAATGGGTGGGGGGCGCCTCGAAGGTGCCCGCAAGAAACACGCCGGAACGGATCTTCAGGGTACCCCGGAGGGCGTAATCCCCCGCGGGGACGAATACGCTGCCGCCGCCTGCGGCGAAGGCTGCGTCCAGAGCCTTCTGAAAGGCTTCGGTGCAGTCGGTCTTTCCGTCGCCTATGGCTCCGTAATCCGCCACGCTGAGGTCCGGCCGTGCAAACGCCCCGGCGGCGAGCAGGAGGACAAACAGGATAACAAACGGTTTTTTCGGCATAAAGCAGGCTCCCTGCAAATGATGCCGGCGGCGAAACGCCGCCGGAAAACAGTGATCTGTAAATAATCGGGAAAGCGCTGCCGCTTTCCAGTTTTGCTTTTTATTCGGCTTCTTTTTTCTCCGGGTTCACGCAGAAAGGCTTTCCCTTCCCTGCGGTCACCGTCACCTTGCAGACTCCGGCTCCCAGCATCCTGTGGTCGCCGGTATCGGAATACCACCCCTTCACCCGGAGCTCGG
>JAEEGL012789614.1_pt1 | contig 11520 bp, 7 predicted proteins | sample 9134231 | NCBI WGS metagenome assembly JAEEGL01 (sample SAMN16246548, study PRJNA631951) | gut metagenome | biome: gut microbiome; feature: rumen; material: fiber-attached | host: Bos | place: Iran: Karaj | collected 2018-10 | reverse complement strand
GATCATCTGTCGCTTATAAAAAGCTCCGCGTCGGATCGAAGACTGTTTTTGGATATAGCGTTATCGCAGATAAACCCGAAATATATAGTACAGCTAAAAAAGTACAATCTTTTACTCGCGGAGCGGAACGCGCTTTTGAAAGACAGGCGCGCGGAAGAAAAAGAGACGGAAATTCTGTTTGAGACGCTTGCCGAGCAGATGGCGCCGGTCGCCGCGTCCATAACGGCTCTGCGCAAAGAATACTGCGAAAGACTTAAAAAATACGTCGCCTCATATTTTGAGCAGATGACGGCGGGCGTGGAAAACGCGGATACGGAATACGAGTGCTGCGTAACGGACAGCGACGAGGCGTTAAGCGACGAAAAACTGATAGAAGAGCTGTATTTAAAGAAATTTACGGAGAATATAGCTCGTGAGATCAACTTCAAAGGCTCGCTGTACGGCCCGCAGAAGGACGATATAGATATTAAACTAAACGGCTATTCTTCAAGAAAATACTGCTCGCAGGGACAGCAGAGAAGTCTGGCGATAGCCTTGAAATTAGCGGAAGGCGATATTTCCGCCGATATTTCGGGCGAATACCCCGTATATCTGCTTGACGACATATCGGGCGAGCTTGACAGCAAAAGAAATACGTTTTTCATGTCGCAGCTGAAGCAAAGACAGATAATAATAACCTCCTGCAATATGAAAAACAACAAAAAGTTTGACAACGTTATAACCATGAAGAACGGAGGCGTACTGATATGATGTATCTTCACGCCGGAGCCGACACGGTAATAATGACGAAGAAGATCGTCGCCGTGTTCGATCTGGACTACGCCTCACAAAACAAAGACACGCTTGATTTTCTGCGGTGTGCGGAAAAGGAGGGGCGGCTCATAAACGTTACGAGCGAGCTGCCTAAAGCGTTTATATTAACGGAAGACGGAAACGTATATCTGACGCAGCTTTCATCACAGACGCTGCTCGGAAGAATTTTATAAAGAAACGGAATAAGAAAATGACGGAACCTAATTTAAACGAGTACAACGAAGAACAAATACAGGTGCTTAAAGGACTGGAGGCGGTACGCGTCCGCCCCGGTATGTATATAGGCACCACGTCGACGAACGGTCTTCATCACCTTGTAAACGAAATAGTGGACAACTCCATTGACGAGGCGATGGCGGGCTTCTGCGACACCGTTGAAGTGAATATCTATAAGGACGGTTCGCTTTCCGTGCGCGACAACGGGCGCGGCATACCGGCCGGTATAAACGCGGATACGGGCAGACCCACGCTGGAGGTCGTTTTCACGGTGCTTCACGCGGGCGGCAAATTCGGCGGCGGCGGATATAAGATATCCGGCGGTCTGCACGGCGTCGGCGCATCGGTCGTTAACGCTCTGTCCGAATGGATGGAGGTGGAAAACCGCCACGGCGGCAAGCTCTCGACCGAGCGTTTCGAGCGCGGCGAGGTCGCGCGCGACTTCAAAGAAATAGGCGACTGCGGAGAAGAGCACGGTCTGTACGTCCGCTTCAAGCCGGACGCGACTATATTTGAAGACGTTGTATTCGATTATGAAAAGATACTTAAACGTATGCGCGAGCAGGCGTTTTTGAACGCGGGCATAAAAATAATAGTGACAGACCTGCGCCACGAGGAGCCTTTGTCCGAGACGCTGCACTACGAGGGCGGTCTTAAATCGTACGTAGAGTATATAAACGAAAGAAAACACTGCGATATGCTCCATGACGATATAATTTACATCAAAGGTCAGAAGGGCGATATGACAGCCGAGATCGCAATGCAGTACAACACCGCATACGACGAAATGATAATAAGCTTTGCAAACAACATGGCGACGATAGACGGAGGTATGCACGAAACGGGCTTCAAAACGGCGTTAACAAAAGTGACGACGCAGTACGCGAAGAAAATAAAGGTGTTAAAAGACAACGACAAGGACGTGTTTGACGGTTCTGACGTCCGCTCCGGTCTTACCGCCGTTATTTCCGTAAAGCTGCCCGACGCACAGTTTGAGTCCCAGACGAAAGCAAAGCTCGGCAACTCCGAGGTAAGAACTTTCGTAAACAACATAGTATCTACAAAGTTAGAAGAATTCTTTGAGGAAAATCCGGACACGGCGCGGCTTATAATTGATAAGATTTACGAGGAAAAATGCGCGTCCGAGAGGGCGAGACAGGCAAGAGACGAGAGCAGAAACAGAAAAGGCGCGCTTGAAAACTTCTCGCTGCCCGGAAAATTAGCGGACTGCCACGAGCGTTCCGTGGAGCTCACGGAGTTGTTCCTTGTAGAGGGTGACTCCGCAGGAGGCTCCGCGAAAGGCGGCAGAGACAGCAGATTCCAGGCGATACTCCCGCTGCGCGGCAAGATCTTAAACGTTGAGAAGTCAAGGCTTGACAAAGTTTACGCAAACCAGTCCGTTCTGCCCATTATACAGGCGCTCGGCTGCGGAATAGGCCCGGATTTTGATATAAACAAGTTAAGATACGGCAAGATAATCATAATGGCGGATGCCGACGTGGACGGCTCGCATATAAGGATACTGCTTTTAACGTTCTTCTACCGCTTCATGCGCGGGCTAATTGAAGAAGGGCGCGTATATTCCGCAATGCCTCCGCTTTACAAGATTGTAAAAGGTAAAAATATATATTACGCCTATAACGACGATGACAGAGACAGGATAATTGCGGAAATAGGCGGTGCCGGACGCGTTGACAGATATAAAGGTTTAGGCGAAATGTCAAACAGCCAGCTCTGGGAAACGACGATGGACCCGGCGAACAGAACGATAGTGAGGATGACGATAGAGGACGCCATGCAGTGCGACGAGATATTCTCCGCGCTTATGGGCGACAAAGTCGATCCGAGACGCGAGTTCATAGAGCAGAACGCGAAGTTTGTTGAGAATATAGACGTATAATTAAGAATTCAGAATTAAGAATTAAGAATGGGGGAGTGCCCACCCTCAATTCCCCCATACCCCCCTTACCCCTCCCGTCATTCTACGAATGAGGGGGCGCGAATGACGGCGGCGGGAACAAGTCCCCGCCCTACTGAAATTTTTAAACTTAAAAGGCGGAATAACCGTGAAGAAGAATTACGACAATACGGAAAGCATTGAATTTCCGAACCAGAAAATAGTTGAAACCATAATTGAAAAGGAAGTGAGAAAATCCTTCCTTGAATACGCCATGTCCGTTATCGTGGACAGGGCTTTGCCGGACGTGCGCGACGGTCTGAAACCCGTTCACCGCCGTATCCTGTATTCTATGTATGAGAAAAATTATACGTACGACAGGCCCACGGTAAAGTCCGCGAAGGTGGTCGGCGACGTGCTCGGTTCATACCATCCGCACGGCGACAGCTCCGTATACGACGCGATGGTGCGTCTCGCCCAGCCGTTTTCGCTGCGCTATCCGCTCGTTTTCGGCCAGGGCAACTTCGGCAACGTTGACGGCGACGGCGCTGCCGCGTACCGTTATACCGAGGCGAGGCTCGAAAAGCTCTCAAACGAGATGCTTGCCGATATTGACAAAAACGTTATAGATTTTACGCCTAACTTCGACAACACGTTAAAGGAGCCGACGGTCTTGCCGTCGCGTTTTCCGAACGTTCTGGTCAACGGCTCCGTCGGTATAGCCGTCGGTATGGCGACGAACATACCGCCGCACAACATGACCGAGGTCATAGACGGCACGGTCTATCTCATAGACAACCCGGACGCGTCGGTCGACGAGCTTATGCAGTTCATAAAAGGCCCGGATTTCCCGACGTACGCGACGATACACGGTACGTCCGGCATCAAGCGCGCTTATATGACCGGCAGAGGCAAGATAAGCGTGCGCGCAAAATGCGAGATAATAGAGAACAAGCACAGGATAGAAGTCTACGAGATACCGTACCAGGTAAACAAGGCGATGCTTGTTGAAAATATTGCCGAACACGTCAAAGCAAAGCGCATAGAGGGCATTACCGCCCTGCGCGACGAGTCCGACGACAGAAAAGGCATGAGGATAGTCATTGAATACCGCCGCGACGTCAATCCGCAGGTGCTTTTGAATCAGCTTTACAGATACACGCAGCTGCAGGACACGTGCGCGATAAATATGCTCATGCTCGTAAACGGCGAGCCGAAGGTGCTCGGCTTAAAAGATATTCTGTCGTATTATATCGATTATCAGGAAGAGATAATCAGAAGAAGAACGGAATTCGAGCTTGACCGTGCAAAGAAGAGAGCGCATATATTAGAGGGCTTGAAGATAGCTATACTGAATATCGACGCGGTCATAAAGATAATCCGCGCGTCAAAATCCATACCGGACGCAAAAGAACAGCTGATGGCGGCTTTCGGGCTTGACGACGTACAGGCGCAGGCGATAGTCGAAATGCAGCTCGGCCGTCTGTCCAACCTTGAAACGATAAAGATAGAAGAAGAGCTTGACAAGCTTATCGCGCGCATAGAAGAGCTTGAAGGCATACTTGCGGACGAGAGCAAAGTTCTTGAAATAATAAAGACGGAGCTTATAGAGATAAGAGACAAATTCGGCGACGCGAGAAGAACGGCGATAGAAGAGGACGAGGACGAGATACTTGACGAAGACCTGATAGAACGCAGCACCTGCGTCATAACCATGACGCACGCCGGCTACTTCAAGAGAAGACCTTTGTCCGAATACAACGCCCAGAGACGCGGCGGCAAGGGCAACCGCGGCACCGCGACGAAGGACGAAGACTTTGTTGAGCGCGTAGTCGTATCCGGCACGCACGACCACATAATGTTTTTCACGAACACCGGTAAGGTTTTCGTTAAAAAGGCGTATAATATAACCGAAGCCGGCGCGAACGCCAAGGGCACGAACGTCGTGAACATGCTTGAGGTGGATAAAGACGAAAAGATAACGGCGTTTTTCCCGATCACGGATTTCGCGCAGGGCGGATATCTGTTCATGGTCACGAAGAACGGAACCGTGAAGAAAACTCCGTTGTCCGAGTTTGAATATCAGAGGAAGATAGGCAAACGCGCGCTCACGCTTGACGAGGGCAACGAGCTGCTGTCCGTACATCTGACGACCGGCGACGATCATATTATAGTCGCGAGCAGAAGCGGTCTGTGCGTCTGCTTTGACGAAAAGCACGTCCGCTCCATGGGAAGAACGGCGGCGGGCGTCCGCGGCATGAGACTTGCCGAGGGCGACGAGATATGCGGCTCCGCCGTTGTGGAAGAGGGCAAGATGCTTGCCACCATGACCGAAAACGGCCTCGGCAAACGCACCCCGTTTGATGAGTATTCCGTACACGGCAGAGGCGGCAAGGGCATGAAGTGCCACAACATAACCGAAAAGACCGGACTTTTGGCGGGTATTTCCGCCGTTGCCGAGGACGACGACGTGATGATGATATCAAGCGGCGGCACGGTGATACGCTTCCGCGCTGACGAGATAAGAGTCACGGGCAGATCGGCGTCCGGCGTAAGAGTCATGACGCCCAAACCCGGCGAGAGAATAGTCAACTTCACGTGCATCAAGCGTGACGAAGACGGGGAAGAAACACAGACGGAAGAAGAAAATAACGACTGATGAAAAACGTAAGAAAATATATCATAATTTCAGCGGCGCTCGCGGTCGTGATAACCGTTTTTGCCGTGCTTATGATAATGTACGACAAGGGTGTATTTGATATTTCGTTTATCAAAAGAGCGGATCCGGTAACGAGCACCGCGGAGACGGAGACAGAGCCGGAGGAAGAAACGACCGGCGAGTCCGTGACGGACACGGAGGGAACGGACACGTCAGAGGAGACGGATAGCGAAGAGACCGCCGCCCCGAGCGTGTTCGACGAGCTGCACGAGACTATCCCGGCGACGAACGGAAAAGTATATATCGCGACGGAAAAAACGTACGATAAAGATACTATGTCGCTTTACCGGCTCGATACGCTCACTCTCCCGCGCTTAAACGTCACCGGCGACAATATGACGAGGACGAGATATCTTGTGACCAGGTCCGACGTGCTCCGCAACTTTACGGTAAAGCAGGTGTCGGAAATGCGGCGCGCCGTTGACGTGTATATGGGAATGCTCGTCGTATCGGACGGTACAAGCCTGTCGTTTTATAACGGCTCCGGAATAATAATGTATAAATACACGGGCGAAGAAGAGCTTGTTTTCGCGTACGAGCGCGATAAAGAAGACAGACCTTTGTTTATATTAGGCGAGGAATACTATTATATAGACGCAAACTCCAAAACGCTCGTAAAGTCGGATTTTGACAAAAGCGAGAGCAGAGGACTGTATTACAATTATACGTCGGATTTTGCAAAGGACGCGAAAAAGGCAAAATTCTGGAATTACAAAACCGTTGAACAAAAAGACGAAGGCGCGATCGGCTCGCTGTATTTCGACCACGGCTACGTTATGGTGCGGAATATTAAGTATGAAAGAGACGACGAGGACGACGGCAAAGTAGTTGAGGATATGGAAATCATCGTTGACGAAGACGGCAGGGAATTCCCGCTGCCCGAAGGATACGCCGCCAAAGCGTATTCAGACGAGCGCATCCTCGTTGAATACAAAAACAAATACGGCTTCTACGCCGTAAAAGGTGCGTGGATAGCGGATTCGATCTACACGTACGCGACCCCGTATTACGAAGGGCTCGCCGTCGTCGGCACTATGCTGCAGCGCGGCGTCATAGACCTGGACGGCAATTTTGTGATACCGCTGTCGTATACGCACATATCCGTCTGCTCCGGCGGAATAATAGTCTGCTGGTCGGCACAGACGGGATACGAGGTTTATATCAAAACGGAGAATTAGACTGTAGGGGAGGGGTCTCCCCTCCCGAATTAAGAATTAAGAATTAAGAATTAAGAATTCGGCAGGGGTCGGCGCCCCGACGACCAGCTTGTAGGGGCGAGCATTGCTCGTCCGCTGTAGGGGAGGGGCACCCCTCCCGAATTAAGAATTCAGAATTAAGAATTAAGAATGATAAACAGGATTTCAGAGCAAGAATTACAAAAACAAAAAGAATATGCGGCAAGGGTGCGCGCGGCGGTGCAAACCGCCGCTTTTGAGCGCGGCGGCCCGTATAAATTCTGTGTCGTGACGTACGGCTGTCAGCAGAACGAGGCGGACAGCGAAAGGCTCGCCGGGATGCTTTTTGATATGGGATACGAAAAAGCGGACTCGGAAGAAGACGCGGACATTATTCTCGTCAACACCTGCGCCGTGCGCGAGCACGCGGAAAAGCGCGCGCTTTCCGTCACCGGTCAGTACAAGCACTTGAAAGAAAAAAATCCGCGCCTTATGATAGGTGTCTGCGGCTGTATGGTATCGCAGGAGCACCGGCTGGACGATATAAAATTCAGATATCCGTACGTGGATTTCGCGTTCGGCACGTCGTATCTGTGGCAGCTTCCGTCCATAATATACGACCGGATGAAAAAGAAAAAGCGTCTTTTTTTGCTTGACACGGAGGACGACGGCAACATTGCCGAAGATCTGCCCGTCCTGCGGCAGTGTTCCTACCGCGCGTGGCTTTCCGTCATGTACGGCTGCAACAATTTCTGCACGTACTGCGTAGTGCCGCACGTAAGAGGCCGCGAGCGCAGCAGATATAAAGAGGATATCATAAAAGAAGCAAAAGAGCTCGTAGCCGACGGCGTAAAGGACATAACTCTGCTCGGGCAAAACGTCAACTCCTACGGCCGCGGGCTTTATGACGATTACGGTTTTCCGGAGCTTCTGCGGGATATAAACGAAATAGACGGCGATTTTACGATACGTTTTATGACGAGCCACCCGAAGGACGCGACGAAGAAACTGATAGATACGATGGCGTGCTGCGAAAAGATAGCGCCGCAGCTGCATCTGCCGCTGCAGGCGGGGTCCGACAGAGTGCTGCAGCGTATGAACAGGCATTACACGCTTGATTCTTATAAAGAACTCGTTTCGTACGCAAGAGAAAAGATACCCGGCATAACGCTGACGTCGGATATAATGGTCGGCTTCCCCGGCGAGACGGAGGAAGACTTTGAGCAGACGCTGAAAGCGCTGACCGACATAAAATACGATATGGTCTATTCGTTTATCTATTCGCGCCGCAAAAACACGCCGGCGGCGGAGTACGAGGACCAGATACCCGAGGACGTCAAGGGCGAGCGGTTCAGACGCATGCTTGAAGTACAGAGCGATATAGGTCTGAAGATAAACGAAGGCTACATAGGAAAGACCGTGCGCGTGCTCTGCGACGGGGAGAGCAAAAACGACCCGGATACGCTGTCCGGAAGGACGGACGGAGGTAAAAACATTTGCTTTACCGGCAAGTGTCCGGCGGGCGAATACACACAGGTAAAAGTTACGGCGGCAAGACCGTTCGTACTTATGGGAGAGGAAATATGACGATACTTGAAAAAGCCGCCGAGCTCGGCGCGATGATAAGAGAAACGGAAGAAAAGAAACGCCTTGACAAAGCCACCGAAGCGTACGAAGCGGACGAGGATATGAAGGCGATGATAGAAAAGTACAGCGAGTACAGCAGGAAGACCCGCGACGAATTCAAGGACGGCAAAATGACGGAAGCCGTATACGCGCTCTGCCAGCAGCAGATAGCCGATATGTATAATATGATCATGCAAAGACCGGCTATGGTCGAATACGCCGTGGCGAAAAAGGAATTTGACGATCTTATGCAGGGCGTATACGGCGAGATAACGTATCAGATAACAGGCTCGAGACCCTGCAGCCACGATTGCAGCAGCTGCAGCGCGAAATGCGGAAATAATTAAGAATTCAGAATTAAGAATTCAGAAACAAGGAGTCGGCTTTGCCGACACCGAAACTATTCACTGTTCACTCTTACCTCTTACTTTTTCAGTGAACAGTGAAGAGTGAATAGTGAATAAGTTAAAATGGAGGACCATTTTATGACCCCGATGATGCAGCAATATATGGAGATAAAAAACCAGTACAGGGATCATATCCTTATGTACCGTCTCGGCGATTTTTACGAGATGTTTTTTGACGACGCGAAGACCGCGTCAAAGATCCTTGAGCTGACGCTCACCGGGCGTGACTGCGGAGAAGAAGAGCGCGCGCCGATGTGCGGCGTTCCGTTCCACAGCGTTGAGCCGTATATCGCAAAGCTCGTCGCAAACGGCTGCAAGGTCGCTATCTGCGAGCAGCTTGAAGATCCGGCGACGGCAAAGGGCATTGTAAAGCGCGGCATCATCCGCATAGTTACGCCGGGCACGGTCACCTCCTCCGAGATGCTTACCGAAGACAAAAACAACTACGTCTGCGCCGTGTATTCGGGCGGCGACGGCTCCGCCGTCTGCTTTGCCGACGTTTCTACCGGCTACATAGGCGCCTGCACGATAGAGGGAGACGATATACAGCGCAGAGTCATAAATGAGCTTGCGACGTTTATGCCGAAAGAGATAATAACGAGCTTTCCGTTATCAGAAAAACCTGAGCTGTCCGACTACATCAAAAACCGCATAGGCTGTATGGTGGACGAAAACGAGCCGGAGCGTTTCTGGGAGCTCTCCGCCGCCGCGTCGTGCAAAAACCAGTTCCCGGACGAGGACGTCGCGTCGCTTCCCACCGCGCTCGTCTGCGCAGTCGGCGCGGCGATAGACTACATAAAAGAGACGCAAAAGACCGATATTTCCTTTATGGACACGCTCTCGCTGTACGAGGGCGACGGCAATCTTGAAATAGACGCGTCCACGAGAAGAAATCTGGAACTGTGCGAGTCCATGCGCACGGGCGAGAAAAAAGGCTCGCTCCTCTGGGCGCTCGACTATACGAAGACCGCGGGGGGTGCCCGAACTTTACGCAAATGGGTGGAGCTTCCGCTTTACTCCGTTGCCGAAATTCAGCGCAGACAGGACGCCGTCTCCGATCTTTACGGCGATTTTATGGTGCGCGAGGAGCTGTCCGAGGCGCTGCGCGGCGTGCTTGACCTGGAGCGTTTATCGTCCAAGCTCGTTTACGAGACGGCGAACGCCCGCGATATGCGCGCGATAGCTCAGTCCGCTTCCAAGCTGCCTTATATAAAAGAACTCATCTCCGGCTGCGGAAGCGAGCTTATAAAACAGTTGAACGATAACGCGGACGATCTGCACGATCTCTGCGAGCTTATTGACAACGCGATAGTCGAAGAGCCGCCGTTTTCCATACGCGAGGGCGGATTTATAAAAGACGGATATTCGGCCGATATAGACTATTTGCGCAGCATAATGAAGGACGGCAAGCGGTGGATCTCGGAGCTGGAGGCGGCGGAGCGCGAAAAAACGGGTATCAAGACCCTGCGCGTATCGTACAACCGCGTTTTCGGCTATTACATAGAGGTCACGAAATCGCTTATAAACCTCGTGCCGGACAGATACATAAGAAAACAGACGCTTGCGAATTGCGAGAGATACATAACCCAGGAGCTGAAAGAGCTCGAATCATCCATGCTCGGCGCGTCGGACAAGGTCGTCAAGCTCGAATACGATCTTTTCTGCGAAATAAGAAAGCACTTGTGCGACAATATAGCGCGTATAAGATCCGCCGCGGACAGCCTTTCACGGCTTGACGCGCTGCTTTCGCTCGCCGTCGCCGCGGAAAAATACGGCTACGTTAAGCCGGAGGTCAATTACGGCGACGTTATAAATATCAAAAACGGCAGGCATCCCGTCGTTGAGCGTTTCACGGAAGAGACGTTTGTGCCGAACGACACGTATATTGATACGGACAGAAACAGGATGCTTTTGATAACCGGCCCGAACATGGCGGGTAAATCCACTTATATGCGCCAGGTCGCGCTGATCGCCATAATGGCGCAGATCGGCTCGTTCGTCCCCGCGTCCGAGGCGGTGATAGGCGTCTGCGACAAGGTCTTCGCGCGCGTCGGCGCGTCGGACGACCTCGCTTCCGGCACGTCCACGTTCATGCTTGAAATGAACGAGGTCTCATACATTTTAAAGCGCGCGAGCAAAAAGAGCCTTATAATTTACGATGAGATAGGCAGAGGAACCTCAACTTTCGACGGTATGTCTATTGCCCGCGCCGTTGTTGAATACACCGCGGCGAAAATAAGCTGCAAAACTCTGTTTGCAACGCATTATCACGAGCTTACGGAAATGGAAGGCACGGTTGAAGGCGTAGTAAACTACAACATAGCCGCAAAAAAACGCGGTGATACTATCAGTTTTTTACGCAAAATAGTGCGCGGTGCGGCAAACGACAGCTACGGTATTGAGGTCGCGGTCTTAGCCGGCGTTCCGAACAAAGTTATAAAACGCGCGCGCGAGGTTTTGGCCGATATAGAGGCGAAAATGCCGGAGCGGCAGAGAACAAGAGAAGCGAAAACGCTTGAAGATTTGAACATTACAATGGAAACGGTGGTATCGGACGAGATACGCGAGGCGGTGGAGGCGATAGATTTGAACACCACGACGCCGCTTGAAGCGTACGATCTGCTAAGAAAGCTGAAAGGGCTTTTGTAAGATGTCTATAATTAACGT
>JAEEGL011588127.1_pt1 | contig 11520 bp, 5 predicted proteins | sample 9134231 | NCBI WGS metagenome assembly JAEEGL01 (sample SAMN16246548, study PRJNA631951) | gut metagenome | biome: gut microbiome; feature: rumen; material: fiber-attached | host: Bos | place: Iran: Karaj | collected 2018-10 | reverse complement strand
CGCTTACAGTATTCGGCATTATATTTATAAGTATCGCCTGTAGCATCAATACCGTTGACCATCAGAGGACTACCGGCATAGAGCAAGCACTTGCCTAAGTATGAGAGCGCCCAGATCTTGTTCGGACGGAAGGCATTCTTGGTCTTCGTAGGAGCACCAGTCTGAGTAGCATCCCAATCAACAGGCAGCAGTTCTGCTGCTTTCTGGAAGTCGGCAGCCATGCTCTCGGCATTCTCGGCATAAGTCTTAGGACGAGGCAGATTGAATTCTGCGCTTGCCTCCAGAGGCTCGGTCATATAAGGCAGAGGACCCCAATAGCTAGTCAGCATGAAATAGAACCATGCACGGAAGAAGTAGAGCTGACCAGCAATCATGTTACGCTGCTCAGTAGTAGCATCCTTCAGCAATCCCTGCTCAATGGCCTGAATACCCATGTTTGCCTGACGAATAGCATACCAGCCACCGCCCCAGAGGGATTTATTGAAACGGTCACCATCTACACTCCATGAACGATCAAGGAAACAGTCACCCTTGTTGAAATAACTACGGTAGTTTCCGTTATCAATCTGGAAGCCCATGAGGTACTCACCATTACCGGTAGTAATCACCTCGTCTTCGCCCCAGTTGAACGAACTTACCCAATAAGATTTTGCCAGATCAGGGATGACATTATACATCACCTCGATATAGCCCTGGAAATTGGAAAAGTTCTTAAACGCATCCTCCTTTTGAAGCACAGACTCAGAGTCACGCTCAAAATAATCGGTACATGAGGTCAAACCCATCGTACCTGCGAGTAATGCGCAAAAAACATATATAAATAATGATTTTTTCATCTTTCTATATTATATTATAATGTAACTCTAAGACCTAAATTGAAACGGCGCTGTGTAGGATATGCGCTCCAGCCACCAGTATTCGACTCACGGTCGTCAGGCATATCTGTCCAAAGAGCAAGGTTATTACCATTTACATACAACTTCAGGCTCTGCAGACCGGCTGACTTCAGCCACTTCTCCTTAGAGAAGGTATAAGAGATCTCAGCATACTTCAGACGCAGGTAAGAGCCATCGTACATAAAGCGAGTACCATTTGCATAGCTACTCTTCTGGGTCAACCAGCGTGGCAGGGGCACATCGGCATTCATGCTCTGGCTTGTCCAGTAACTTCCCTCATGATAGGCTGTGTTACGAGTACCACCAAGGCTCTCCAGGCTGACGGCACGAGACACATTGTTGGTTCCATAGAACTGTACGAATGCGCTCCAGCCCTTATAATCGACACCTATCTGGAAGTTGACGGTGTTCTGGGGATGGCCAGTAAAACCATAAGGAACCTGGTCGTTCTGAGAAATCACACCATCACCATCATAGTCGAGGATGATATAACTACCTGGCTTACGACCACCATCGTCATCATACTCGTCATGAGGCGTACTACCATAGAGTTCATCCCAGTTATTGATCTTACCATTATCTAAATAGGTATAAGTCTGGTCAATAGCCTTACCAGCCTTCTTCTGATATTCGGGCTTGAACATTGGATCGTCAGCCTCTACCCACTCACTAACAGCGTGTGTGAATGCAACGTTACCCCACAGGCGCAGGTCTCTGTTAAATGGCTTGCTAAAGCGGAGATCCAACTCGTAACCACTACTTTTCACCTTACCCTTGTTAGCGACAGGAGCCTTACCACCGAAATAAGAAGGAACTGCACGCATGTCACCACCAAGCAAGATGTTGGAACGGTTCTCGTGGAAATAGTCAAACGAACCAGTGATCAGACCACCGAGGAAACCGAAGTCAACAGCGATGTCAGTCTTCTTGGCAAGCTCCCACTGCAGATCATTGTTACCGATCTGGGTCTGTTGCCACCAAGTATAAGGACTCTTTGCCGGGTCAACACCAGTCAGATCCTGACGATAGTTGCCAGAGTTTGTCCAAGTGTCACGGAAAAGCCAACGACCATACCTGTTTTCATCAATATAGTCATCACCGATTTCACCATAAGAAGCACGGATCTTCAACATATCAATAATGTGCTTGTCGAGCAGAGGCTTCATGAATTTCTCCTCGCTGACCATCCAACCGATAGCACCAGAGTTGAAGAAGGCAAAACGATTATCCTTAGAGAAGATTTCTGAACCGTTGTACGCACCGTTGTACTCCAACATATAGCGATGAGCGAAGTCGTAAGTAGCACGGAATACCCAGTTCTCACGATAATGGGGAGATGCGCTACCTGTTGCATACTGCTCACGGCTCCAGTTACCCATGGCACCAACAGTATGCTGGCCAAAGGTACGGCTGTAGTTCAGCTGAACAGAGTAGTTCAGACGACGATAGGTAAACCTGTCGTTTACCGTACCGGCTCCAGTCTTCCATGCGTTATTGTTCTTGAAGTCGAACTTGTAAAGCGCATCTGGGTCAACATCGGTATAGGCTCTGCCAGTGTCAGGATCAATCCACTTATGAGGGTTGTCCTCCCAGTCGGTCGTATCATCAACACCACGTCCACTCTCGTTAAACGCATTATCGAATGCCAACTTGGCCTGAACATTCAAACCCTTAGTGATAAAACTCAGATCCTGCTCTAAAGTAAAGTCCGTATTCAGACGGTCGTTGGTGGTATAACCAATACCGTTCACACTCAGGTCCTCCATAGAGTTGGTAGCAGCCTGGGTAGGATTGGGTCTGTAGTAACCAAACGAGCCGTCACTATAAATAGGACGGAAAGAATCAGGAGAAATACCATAGAAAGCAGACCAAACCAGATTCTCATACTGACCCTGGGTGGCCTTCTTGACGGCGTGAGAACCAGAGAGGTTCACATGCAACTGTGTGGTCTTGGTCAGATTGAAGTCAAGATTTGAACGAACATTGATACGGTCATAAGAGAAACCTGGCTCATATCCGCGGAAGTTAGGCACCTTTTTATAAATATCACCCTCATGAGAGTAGTCGGCATTCACAAAGTACTTCACAAACTTGGTACCACCGGCGAGGTTCACATTTACATTATATGACAAAGCAACGTCCTTCAGCAGTTCATCTACCCAGTCAACGTTTGGATAACGTTCAGCCTCTTCCTGATTAGCAGGATTGCGATATTTGTTCAGACGATTCTGAGTCAGATAATAAGACCAAGCCTCTGGACGGAAAGGCAACTCACTCTCAATTACCTGATTACGAAGACTCAGAGCATCGTAAGCATCCATCATGTCAGGCAGCTTTGAATAGCTCTTCAAAGTTGTGCTGGCATTGATGTTAATCGTTGCCTTACCCTCCTGACCACGCTTGGTGGTAATCAGGATAACACCGTTAGCACCACGAACACCGAACACGGCTGTGGCAGAAGCATCCTTCAGCACAGAGATAGACTGCACAGAGTTGATATCAACACTCGACATCGGACGCTCAACGCCATCGACAAGGACGAGAGGAGAGCTGGAGTTAGGAGAAGTGACACCACGGATAACAATCTCAGGATCCTCGTCACCAGGCTGTCCTGTAGTACTCATAGTCACAACACCAGGCAGGTTACCAGAAAGTGCTTGTCCAAGACTCGTCACACCACCAGAGCGTTCGAGCGTCTTGGAGTCAGTCTGAGTGATAGCACCCACAACAGAAGCTTTCTTCTGCTGGCCGAAACCTACCACAACCACCTCAGTCAACTGGGTGTTGTCCGTCAGCGTCACTTTAAAAGTACGCTTACTGCCAACTTTCAGTTCCTGAGTATTCATTCCCACATAAGAAATCACAATCGTGGAATTCTCAGAAGGAACACTTAAAGAGAAATTACCGTCAAAATCGGTAACTGTACCGACTGACGTATTCCCCTTTACCACAACAGAGGCACCAATAAGGCCCTCACCGTTAGAATCGACGACCGTTCCCGATATAGCCACTCCATTTTGAGCCCACATCGTTGTACAGAACAACATCGTCAACAAAAGAATACTTAATTTTCTCATTTTGACTGATTTTGATTCATACTGTTTTTTTGGTTTTATTATAATTTTAACTAAGTTAGTCCTACTTTTCACATCGTTTAAGTACTGGCTAGTACCCTATCGCTAAATTGCGGGTGCAAAATTACATATTTTAAATAAATTATGTTTTATTAATAGTATCAAGAACTTATTCAAAAATAACAAGGTGCTCTTTCTCGAGCGGATATTCACTCATCATACAATAATATGAACATTTGATACCGTTAATGGCCAGGATATTGTCCGCTGAGAGCAGCAGGAGAATACCAGATGTGTTTCCCTAAAGAAAACTCACTTTATAGAAATTTATTTTTTGTTTTTGCATACACTGCATACACTAGCATATTATCTATCTGATAATCTGCTGTTTAGCTAGTGTATGCAAGCTATATTTTAGTGTATGCAACACCATTTTATATAATATTAGTAGGAAAAAACAGACTGAAACAGACGTTTTACGTTGGATAATATTTGTCCCAGGGGGTGGGACAAAAACTGCCAAACATGTGAAATATCAACAGGTCATATCACAGGAAAGAGGTAATCCCGCCTTCCAAACCATCATCAAATGTATCATTTTGTTTGTTATATGTAACAAAAACAACGGGAAAAGGCTCATTATCAGCACTTTTCCCGGTAAAGTTTTTTTTCGATTATGAAACACTCATCAGGAATTACCCGCCTCTAATGTTTGGGAAATACCTTGTTCACGATGGACGATGCGAACCTCAATACCAAATTTTTGATGGATATGTTCGGCTAAATGTTGGGCAGAATAGACGCTACGGTGCTGACCACCAGTGCAGCCAAAGCAGAACATTAGCGAGGTAAAGCCACGCTGGATATAGCGACGCACATGAGCATCTGCCAATTTATAGACAGAATCCAGAAACGTGAGGATTTCACCATCGTCTTCCAAAAAACGAATAACAGGTTCGTCCAGACCCGTTAATTTCTTATAAGGTTCATAACGACCGGGGTTATGAGTGCTTCGACAGTCAAACACATAACCACCTCCGTTTCCGCTCTCGTCTTCGGGAATACCTTTTCCATAAGAGAAACTAAAGACCTTCACCACCAAAGGTCCTTGTGCATCGTATTTGGAGAAAGTGGCAGGACCATCAGCAGGATGGGCATTATAGGGGTTTAAGTCTGTTGTCTTGTAACCATCAGCTCGGCTTGCAGTAGCCTCAATCTGAGCAAACTGCGGCAGTTCCGTGAGTCGTTTCAGTACATCCATCAAGTAAGGATAATGGAAGACCGTAGAACTTGAAAGTAGTTCACGCAAATTCTGGATGGCAGGAGGAATACTATCAATAAAATGCTTTTTCTGTTCAAAATAGCCGCGGAAGCCATAAGCCCCTAACACTTGCAATGTACGGAAAAGGACGAACAATGACAACCGGTTAGCAAAATGACGTACAGGAGGAACCTCTGTATAATTTTTCAGCGAGCTATAGTACTCATAGATCAAGTCACGGCGCAATTTATGAGGATACCTGGCACTTGCTTGCCATAAGAATGAAGCCAAATCGTAATAATACGGTCCCTTTCGCCCACCCTGATAATCAATGAAGAAAGGATAGCCATCGTGGTTTAGCATGACATTACGGGCTTGGAAATCGCGATACAGGAAGCACTCTGTCTCCGGCACAGGATTATCAGGATCGCTTGTCAGGTCTTTGGCAAACAATCGGAAGTCGGCTTCGAGTTTCAATTCATGAAAGTCGAGTTCTGTAGCTTTCAGGAAACAATATTTGAAATAATTCAAGTCAAAGAGGACACTATCCTGATCAAACTCAGCCTGAGGGTAACAGTTGGAGAAATCAAGTTCACGCGCACCACGAATCTGAATATTCGGCAGTTCCCGGATAGTACGCTTTAAGAGTTCCTGCTCTTTCAGGGTGTAACGACCTCCAGCCTCACGCCCACCCCTGATGGCATCAAAAAGCGACATACTGCCCAAGTCTGTCTGCAAATAACGTAACTGGTCGTCAGATGCAGCCAGTATTTGTGGAACAGGAAGTTTGCGGCGTGTGAAATGCTCTGTAAGATAAATAAAAGCATGATCTTCATCACGACTTGTACCTATCACACCAACAACGGTCTGACCATCAGGATCAGTCAGACGAAAATAAGTACGATTACTTCCACCCCCAGGAATCTGCTGGACATTAGCTGGTTCAGCACCCTTCCATTCCCTATATAGTTCTATCAACTTTTGCATACTGCGGGCAAAGGTAATCATTTTCTACGAAAAAAAAGCATAAAGACAAAAAAAACCGAGTGTCTCACGACAATCGGTTCCAAAAACAAACTACTTAAAAACTAATCTACTAAAACAAATCAAAAAAAATATCTTTCATTCTGATGTATCTAATACTATTATGCGAACAGCAAGTCTAACTATTCACGATGCAAAGGTAAGTGGTTTTTAATCAATTACCAAGTTTTTGGAATAAAAAAATGTTGTGTGCGCACAAAAGAATCAAAAAAAGGGATGGATTAATCAACCCATCCCTTGATTTGTTATGTTGGCTTAGCAAAATTATATCATTTTCACCAACTTGCTTAATACTATAAGATTACATCATGCCGCCCATGCCTGGAGCACCTCCCATCGGCATAGCAGGCTCCTTTTCAGGCTTGTCGCAGATGAGGCACTCTGTGGTGAGGAACATGCCAGCAATAGAAGCGGCATTCTCCAAAGCCACGCGAGCTACCTTAGCAGGATCGATGACACCAGCCTCTCGCAGATCCTCATACACATCGGTGCGGGCATTGTAACCGAAATCGCCCTTACCCTCGCGTACTTTCTGTACAACAACAGCACCCTCACCACCAGCATTGGTGACGATCTGGCGCAAAGGCTCCTCGATAGCACGGCAAATAATATTGATACCTGTCTGCTCGTCAGCATTATCGCCCTTCACGTCTTTCAGAGCCTCCTGAGCGCGGATGTAGGTTGTACCACCACCTGCCACGACACCTTCCTCGATGGCAGCACGAGTAGCACAGAGAGCATCGTCAACACGATCCTTCTTCTCCTTCATCTCAACCTCACTGTTTGCACCAACATAAAGAACTGCTACACCGCCAGCCAACTTTGCCAGACGCTCCTGCAGTTTCTCCTTGTCGTATGATGAAGTAGTAACTTCAATCTCCTTCTTAATCTGAGCGATACGATCCTGGATGGCCTGCTTGTCGCCGGCACCATTCACGATGGTTGTATTATCCTTCGAAACAGTTACTTTGTCACAAGTACCCAGCATCTCAAGTGTAGCCTGCTCCAGTTTCAGTCCCTTCTCCTCGCTGATCACTACGCCACCAGTCAGTGTTGCAATATCCTCGAGCATGGCCTTACGACGATCACCAAAGCCAGGAGCCTTTACTGCGCAAATCTTCAAGCCGCCACGCAGACGGTTTACAACGAGTGTAGTCAGAGCCTCTGAATCAACATCCTCGGCAATCACCAACAAGGGGCGTCCGCTCTCAGCAGCAGGCTGCAGGATGGGCAAGAAGTCCTTGATGTTAGAGATCTTCTTGTCATAGATGAGAATGTAAGGGTTCTCCATCACGCACTCCATCTTCTCTGAGTCGGTGATAAAGTAGGCTGACAGATAGCCACGATCGAACTGCATACCCTCAACGACACCGATGTGGGTATCACGGCTCTTGCTCTCCTCGATGGTGATAACACCGTCCTTAGAAACCTTGCGCATAGCCTCAGCCAGCAACTCACCAATCTCCTTATCGTTATTGGCAGATACGGTTGCTACCTGTTCAATCTTATCATAGTTGTCGCCTACCAGCTCAGCACTCTTAGCGATGTGCTCAGTAACAGCCTTCACAGCCTTGTCGATACCACGCTTCAAATCCATAGGATTGGCACCAGCAGTGACGTTCTTCAGACCCTCTGAAACGATAGCCTGAGCCAAAATGGTAGCAGTTGTGGTACCGTCACCAGCATCATCACCAGTCTTGGAAGCAACGCTCTTAACGAGCTGTGCACCAGTATTCTCGAACTTATCCTCCAGTTCAATCTCTTTGGCTACGGTTACACCATCCTTAGTAATCTGAGGAGCACCAAATTTCTTTTCAATAACTACGTTGCGTCCCTTTGGACCAAGTGTTACCTTCACTGCGTTTGCCAACTGATCGACGCCCTGCTTCATTGCATCACGAGCGTCAATATTGAATTTAATATCCTTTGCCATAATCTTTCAAAATTTAATAATTAATAATTTAAAAATGTAACAATTTGATTTTTACATTTTTACATTTTCGATTATTTTTCAATAATCGCCAGGACATCGCTCTGACGCATCATCAGATACTTCTCGCCCTCAAACTCCAGCTCTGTACCACTATATTTGCCATAGAGCACTTCGTCGCCAGCCTTTAAGATCATCTCTTCGTCTTTGGTTCCATTGCCTGTAGCAACAATTTTACCATGCAAAGGTTTCTCCTTAGCGGTGTCAGGAATAATAATACCGCCAATCTTCTCTTCTGCAGGTGCTGGCAATACCAGCACGCGGTCTGCTAATGGTTTGATGTTCATAATTTCTAATATTTTTGAGTTATACCTTATTAATATATATAGGCGGAACAGTTATTTTACCGCTCCGCCTATCACTCAGCCAAAACCGTGCCAACCATCACGGGTATGACACATTGTCAGCGACTTATGCCATTGATGACAACATTTCTTACCGTTGTGCCTTCTATCATCGTCTTGTCGAATGCATTTTTTTCATCACTGACTTTGACGTTCTCAAAAACGAAATCTTTCAGGATATACTTGTCGGAGATTCCTACATCAAAGAAATTACGACAGTCCATCTCTATATTTCTGATGGTGATATTATTGCACTGCGAGACAGGCATATCCTGACGATCCTCAGGCTTAAAGAACTGAGTCCAAGGGCGCACAACCAGGAACGAGCCGCACTTACCTTTAATATCGCTAACTGTCACATATTCATAATGTTGCGGCGTATCAGGACGCATTTTCAACCAAAGTACACGAGTCGCAGATTTAACGTCAATACGACGTAATATTACGTTATGGTCATCAAGACTTTCCGACCCGAGTGTCAGACAACCGTGAACCTTTCCATAAGTACAATCCTCAATGATAATGTTAGAGCAAGGGCCATTGTCTGGATTCTTGTCAGCCCATGTGCCTTTACCACCTTTTAACACCACTGCATCATCATTCACATGCATATAGCAACCATGGATTAGCACATTCTTGCAGACATCGAGATCGATGGCATCCGTACTCGGACCGCCACGTCTGGGATCCAAAGGTGTCACATTTTCCGTTGGGGCAAAGATAAAACAACCCAGATAACGGACATTTTCACATCGATAGAGATGATTTGTCCAGAACGGTGAATTGATGATTTTAACATCCTGCACCGTCACGTTCTTCGAATTAGAAATATACACATTTCGAGGTCGCATGGCCTCCAGATTTGTACATTGGGGATTGTATAGGCGACGGATCCAGAACTCCTCCCAGTATTTCTGGCCGTTGCCGTTAATGGTGCCAGGCCCCGTTATTGTAAAGCCATCTACACCATCGGCATTTACCAAAGCAGCGAAATAATTGAAGGTTTGTCCCTCCATACGGGTCTTTACAATCTTAAAATCACGAATACGGTCGGACCCCTTCAGTTCCCCACCCTCTTCTATCTGGAGATGAGTGCCTGGTTTAAAGAATAGAGAGCCACTGACAAATGTGCCTCTTGGAATGACGACCACACCGCCCCCCTCAGCAGCACAACGATCAATTACTGCCTGAAGTTCCTTAGTTTGAACAGCATCAGTCCAACGATCGACACCATATTCAGTCACATCATAATGTTTCATCCCTGATACATCCACGCGGGAAGTATCACTAAACCAGGCTGATATTTCCTGACCATCTGGCCAATATTCAACTGCCTTATGCTTCTTACCAATCATTACCAATGGTACAAGAAAAGCAACCATCATCAAAAATGTTCGATTTTTCATCTTCTGATCTGTTTATAGTAGTTTATCGACTGCAAAGGTATATTGAAAATCTGATTAAACCAAATTTTTTTATTGAAGATGTGCCTTTCTTTCAAAAAAATGTGTACCTTTGCAATCGGATATCCAAATAATAGACAACTTATTATGAAACAATTCTTCAAAATGACACTTGCCACTGTGTGTGGTATTGTGATCTTCATGGTCGTAATGGGATTCTTCTTAGTGATCTCGTTACTAGGAATGGTGGCTAGCGATTCTGCCTCTACCAAAGTTAAGGAGAACTCCGTTTTTGTTATTAAGCTTGATGGCATCATCAGTGAACGTGCCGAAGAAGGTTCGCCTCTCAGTGAATTGATGGATATGGGCGATATGGACGCCATGGGACTTGATGACCTGATCAGCAGTATCCGCAAAGCACGGGATCATGAAGATATCAAAGGTATCTATCTTGAAGGAGGCCTTGCTTCGTTCGACTCCCCGGCTACAGCCCAGCAGTTGCGTGATGCTCTCAAAGACTTCAAGAAGAGTGGAAAATGGATTGTAGCTTACGCAGACCAGTACATGCAGGCAAGCTATTATGTGGCTTCTGTAGCTGATAAAATATACCTCAACGGTGAGGGAATGATAGACTTCAAGGGACTTGGTGGCAAAAGCGAGTACTATAAAGGCCTTTACGACAAATTAGGCATAAAATACCAAGCAGCCAAAGTCGGTAAATACAAGAGTTATGTGGAGTCTAACACCATGACAGGCATGAGCGAATACGACCGTGAACAGCGAACCGTTTACCTGAACGGCATCTGGAACTATTGGTTGAAGGAAATCTCCGAAGGTCGTAAGGTCAAGGCGGAACAGCTGAACCAACTGGCAAATGACAGTATTGTCATGTTTGCCGACAGTAAAGATTATGTCAAAGCAGGCCTCATTGACAAGATTCTATTCCCAGAAGAGATTAAAGCAGAGATTAAAAGCCGGCTCAAACTCGACAAGGACGAAGAAATTCCTCAGCTGACACTCTCCAACATGCTCAAAGTAAAGTCTGAGAAAAATGAGGAAGGCGATAAGATCGCTGTTTATTATGCCTATGGCAGCATTGTCGATAATAGCGCTATGGATCTGCTGTCAGGTGGTGGACATAATATCGTAGGAAAAACAACTGCAGAAGACCTTCGTAAACTGGCTGACGATGAAGACATTAAAGCGGTAGTATTCCGCGTGAACTCTGGTGGTGGTAGCGCCGTAGCCTCTGAACAAATCCGCCATGCGATAAAACTATTGAAGGCCAAAAAGCCTGTTGTGGTATCCATGGGTGGAGCTGCTGCCTCTGGCGGATACTGGATCAGTTCACCAGCCAACTTCATTTATGCCGAGCCAACAACGATAACCGGCAGTATTGGTATTTTTGGTATGGTTCCGAATTTTAGCGGTTTGGTCACAGACAAACTCGGTATAACCTTCGACGGTGTAAAGACAAACAAATACACAGATGCTGAAGAAAATCTGGT
>JAEEGL011519317.1_pt1 | contig 11520 bp, 12 predicted proteins | sample 9134231 | NCBI WGS metagenome assembly JAEEGL01 (sample SAMN16246548, study PRJNA631951) | gut metagenome | biome: gut microbiome; feature: rumen; material: fiber-attached | host: Bos | place: Iran: Karaj | collected 2018-10 | reverse complement strand
GGTACGTCAGATGGCTGCGAATGCGCGAGTCGATGTCCACCATCAGCGGCGTCACCAGCGTGAACGCGTCCCCCTCCTTGCCCGGCCCCGCCTGCGGCTTCGGCTTCCCCTCGTCCACCGACGCCGTCGCCGCCGAAAGCGGATCGGCCTGCGCCTCCTCCGCCGCCTTCTTCTGCCGCTGCGAACGCAGCAGCCCCAGCCCGATGAAGCCGGTGACCGCCGCCAGCAGGAAGAACTGCGGCTTCGGGAAGCCGGGGATCAGCCCGATTGCAAACAGCATGAGCGCGCCCAGCAAAATCGCCTTCGGCTGCGCGAAGAACTGGTTCACGATGTCCACGCCCAGCGGCTTGTTGTCCTCCCCGCCGACGCGCGTGACAATGACGCCCGAGGTGATGGAGATCAGCAGCGAGGGGATCTGGCTCACGAGACCGTCGCCGATGGTCAGGATGGCGTAGGTCTTGATGGCCTTCGCGGCGTCCATGTCTTTCATCAGCATTCCGATGCAGAAGCCGCCGACGATGTTGATCGCGGTGATGATGAGACCCGCCACCGCATCGCCCTTGACGAACTTCATCGCGCCGTCCATCGCGCCGTAAAGCTGCGATTCGCGCGAGAGTTCGTCGCGCCGCTCCCTCGCCTGCTCCTGGGTGATGCTCCCCGCGCGCATGTCCGCGTCAATCGACATCTGCTTGCCGGGCATCGCGTCCAGGGTGAATCGCGCGGCGACCTCGGAGACACGCTCGGCGCCCTTGGAGATCACCACGAACTGCACGATGGTGATGATCAGGAAGATGACCGCGCCGACCACGAAGTTGCCGCCGACCACGAACTCGCCGAAGGTCTGGATGATCGCGCCCGCATTCGCGTAGAGCAGGATCAGACGCGTCGTCGTGATGTTCAGCGACAGGCGGAACAGCGTCGTGAACAGCAGCATCGACGGGAAGGTCGAGAAGGCCAGCGCACGCGGCAGGTACAGCGACAGCATCAGCATCACCGTCGAGATCGCCATGTTCGTCGCGATGAAGCCGTCCGTCGCCCACCCTGGCATCGGGACGATCATCAGACCGATGATCATCACCACCAGCAGCGCCAGGATGATGTCGCCGAAACGGCTCATCCCCCCCGCAAGTTTGGCTATTCCATTGCTCATGAAAGAAAGAGATCCAAGAGATTCGAGAGATTCAAGGGATGCCTCCTACCTCGCCTTTCCAGCCAGGTAGCCCCGCCACACGGCGAGCCCCTCCTGCTGCCGCCCCAGGTTCGCCAGCGCCCGCGCCTTCAGCAGGGCCTCCAGGCGCCGCTGGGAGGCGGGAAACGCCGTCCGCTCCATGACCGCCAGCGCCTCGTCGGGGCGCGCGTCCCCCAGCAGCAGCCTGGCGTAGAGCCCCGCCACCACGCTGTCCGACGGCAGCGCGCGGTGCAGGGAGGCCGCCAGCACCAGCGCCTTGTCGGCGCGGCCCGACTGCGCGAAGAGCCAGGTCAGCATCAGGAGGATTTGACGGGATTCGGGATCCATGGCAGAAAACTCAGTCCAGCAAGGTCGCGCGGTAGTTGGCCAGCAAGTCCTGGTCCTGCTGCAGTTCGTCGAGCACCCGCGCGGCGGCGCGGCCCTCCGCAGTCCCTCCCTCCTTGAGCCGCGCGGCAGTGCGGCGCAGGGCCGCGTTGAACTTGGCGGGCTGGCGCAACTCGGGATCCGCGCACGAGGCGACGACCTCCGCCATCAGCTGCGCGTCCACGTTCTGCCCCTGGTCGAAGACCTGCCGAATCTCCTCGGAGACCGTCGTGCCCGCAGGCAGCAACTCCCCCAGCGCACCTGGATTCGTCCCCTGCGCCTGACGCGCCTGGTACTCGGAGGTCTGCAGGTTCTGCTGCAGGGAAACTGGATGGGTGACACGCAACTCCGCCATCGCTAACGACTCCACAGTTCACGGAACGCGGCCTCCAGCTGCGGACGCGAAATCGCGCTCATCGCCAGCTTCACCAGCCGAATCGCCTGCCCGTCCCGATACGCGACGTGCATCGGAAACGGCCCGCGCTGCCGCCGCGGATGCGCCGCCGTCAAAAGCTCCTGCAACTCGCGCACGGAATCGCCCGCAGGCGTCAAGAGCAGCATGCAGAGTTCCTCCCCGCGCAGTTCCAGCCGCAACTGGGCGCCCGTCTCCAGGCGCACCCCCGCCACCCCCTGCGCATTCAACGCAAAATGCCGCAGCTGCATCGCCTCGCCGAAGCCATGCACGGCCTGCTGGATCCAGGTTGGGACATCCATCTCAGCCATCGTTCTTCTGCTTCTCGCGCTCCTTCTCGTCCTCGCGCACCAGTTCGTCCAGGTACTCCTGCGCGGCATCCAGCATCCGAAGCCTGGATTCATCGTCACGGAACAGCCGCCCCGAGAGCGAACGGAAAATCGCCGAACTCTCCCGCATGAAATCCAGTTTCGCCAGCAACTTCGCGACGCCGCACTCGCCCGCGAACTGCGCCATCGCCTGCGCGTCGATGAAGTTGAGCTCGGTCAAGTCCAGCACCCGCCCCGTGATCGTCTCCCCCGTCAGATTCAGCGGCTGCTGGAACTCGTTCGCCATCCGCACCCCCAGCCGATCAAAGCGCTCCACCACAAACCGCAGCACATTCACGCACTGCAAATCCAGAATGATGCGACGCAGCTCCTCCGGCGGCGTCGAAGGCGTCGCCGCCTCCATGTCCACCTGGCACGACTGCAGCAGGAAGTCCAGCGCCTTGCTCAGCGAACCGTCTCCCCGCGCCACCAGCGAACGGTAGCACTCCTGCGGCGTCGTGAACCCCAGGATCTCGCTGCGGTACAAGTCGCGCATCTGCTGCAGGCGCTCCGGCGGCTCCCCAGACTGCTTCAGCGCCTCCGCCAGGTTGATGCCGACCCGAATCGCCGCCCCGTCCGTCTTCTCCAGGCTCGCACGAGCCTGCCGCACCAGCGCCAATGCCGCCGCGTCCTCTGGACGCCGCGCCTGCTCGCCGCTCCCCCTCTGGGCGCCTGCGGCCTGCTCCGACTCCTCGGGACGCCCCTCCAGCATCTCCTCCAGGATGTCCAGGGCCGCGAACTGGTGCGAGACGTCGCTCGAGAACTTCCGCAGCTGGTACAGGAACTCCGACAACTGCATCCCCCCCGCATTGCGCAGCAGCCGCCGCAGCATCTTCACCTGCTCGGCATCCGGCATGTCGGGGAACTTCTCGTTCCAGAACTGCATCTTCGCGTCGAAACGCTTCTCGTCCGCCCGCTCCTCCCCCATCTCCCAGTCCGCGAGTTCCTTGACCGAGTCCTCCTCGAACATCTGGGAGACCTCCTCCATGGAGTCCTCCAGCAACGAGGTCAAATCCACCTCCGTCTGCACCTGGAAGCCGCCGATCCGCCCCGTCTCCCGCGCCTCCCCCGCCTCCTGCGGGCGCGCTCCCTCCGCCACGCCGCCAAGCCGCGTCGCCGCCGTCTGGAATGGATTGAGGGTTCCGATGTCCATGCAGGACTTCCTTCACAGAAAAACGCATCGCCGGATTATATTGTCCGCATGGACAACTCCCCCGGCAAATTCAGACTCGACAACGGGCTGCTGCAACTCGATGGGCAGTGGGACTTCGTCTACCGCCCAGGCGCCGTGCTCGCCCGCAAAGGCACCGTCACCCCCGCCCGCATGCCCCTCCGCCCTGGAAAGTGGTACTCCTGGCCGCTGCGCGCCCTGGAGGCCGACCGCTTCCACATGCGCCGCGCCCTCCTCGACGGCCGCTGCTGGCTGGGTGCCGCGGGCCTCCCCGCCGTGACCCAGCTGCTGCCAGACCCAAGGCTGGGCGACCTGCACGTGGTCACGAACACCCTGCTCTGCTACGCCACCTCGCGGCGGCGCGGCGGGCACCTCCTCAAGGTCATCCCTGGCAGCCTGCGCAAGGCCATCGGCGTGACCGACCTCGACGCGGGAAACGAGGGTCTCCCCGTCTACTGCGCCGCCCTCCAGGAACTCCGCCCCATCGACCTGCCTGAAGACGAGACGCTCGGCGTCAATCCGCGCGCCCTCGCCGCCTGGCAAGGCCCCTCCCGTCCCCGCCCCTTCCTCAAGAAACTCCGAATGCTCGACCTGCTGCTGCCGCGCCTCCCAGGCGAACTCACGCTCACCTTCTCAGGCCCCGCGCGCATCTGGCTCCGCGTCCCCCTCCCCGAGGCCCCCGCCCAAACCACCGCAGGAGAGTAGCCCCCTCCCGATCACGGCTTCCTGGGCGTCACCGCCCTGGGCGGCGGGTCGCCGCCCGCGTCCCGTTCCGTGCGCTTCAGGTATTCCCTCCAGCGCTTGTCGGTCTCGCGTTCGGCCTTCTCGGCGGTCTCATCCAGGTAGCGGCCCTGGCGGTTTTCTTCGTTCACCGCCCCCTGCACCCGGCGCTCGACCGCCGTCGAGCGAAGATTGACCGCCTGCTTCTCGGGCAGCGCGGAGACATCCAGCGTTATCACCCGAGGCGTCAGCAGGAACATCCGCTGCGCCATCGACTTCTCGACGCCCGTCCCCCCGAAGAGCCAGCCGATCCACGGAATGTCCCGCAGCCACGGAATCCCCCACTTGGTCTCGCTCTGCACCTCGTGCATGTAGCCGCCCACCAGCAGGCTCTCCCCTTCGCGCACCCCCGCCTGCGTGTCCAGCGTGCTCGAACGCGTCATCGGCATGTCGTCGACCGTGATGCTCTCGAAGCCGCCGTCCTCGATCGACAGAATCATCCAGATCTCATAGCGCGGCGGCGGATTCTCGCCCTCCAGGGGCGGCATCGAAGACACCGCCAGATCCACGATCCTGGGCTGCACCGTCAGCCGCATCCCCGCCGTCACCTCCGCCAGTTCGACGACCTCCTTGCCGACCACCTTCGAACGGTAGCTGTGCGTGTCGCTCAAGGTCGCGCTGATATTGTCCAGGGTCAGCAGGCTCGGCCGCGAGATCGTCCGCGCCTTGCTCTTCTGCTGCAGCGCCGTGATGCTGTTCAAAAGGTTCAGGTTGCTCGTCGTGAAGACCGTCGCCGCCGACAGCCCCAGCCCCGTCACCGCGGAGGGCAGGAAGGCGTTCTGCGCGTCGATGCCCGCGCCCGCCTGGATGTGCTTGCCGTCATACAGCCCCTTCAGCCGAAGTTCCCAGTCCAGCATCGCCCCCTGGTCGATGTCCAGCACCGTCACCGCGATCTCGACCAGCCGCACAGGCACGTCCAGCTGCGCGATCAGCTCCTCGTAGCGCGGCATCATCGCCTTCGCGTCCCGCACGATCACCGAGTTGGTGCGGTTGTCCGCCATGATCGACACCTCGCTGGGACGGCGCTCCAGGGTCTCCTCCTTCTCCTCCTCGCCCTCCGCGCCTGGCACCGTCCGCGGCGCCAGCTTCGCATACGCCGTGTTCTTCGGGGCCTCAGCGACTTCGCTCTTCGGCGCCCCCTTCTTCTCCGCCCCGCCCACCGCCGCCGAGGCGCTGTGCGTGCTCGCCAGAAGTTCCCGCAGCAGCGTCGCCACCCCCTTCACCGTCTGCGCCTTGTTGCCCGTGCCCAGCGTCACATCGTCCGCCCACGCGTGCTTCAAGCGGAAAATCATCACCGTCTCGTCCCGCACCGAGCGCTGCTGCTGCAGGCGGTCGGCCTTGCCGACCAGTTCCTTGATCAGCGCGACATAGCGCGGCGGCCCCGAAATCAGCAGCAGTTCGTCGTTGTGCGTCGTGCTGATCGGGAAGCGCGGATCCTCGACCCCCAGCTCCCGCAGCATCCGCCGCACATCCCCCGCGTGGATGTGCATCAGATCCATCAGCACCGTGTCCACCTGGCTCGCCCGATAGAGATACAGGGCCGACTTGTCATAGTACCACAGCAGGTTCCCCAGCGCGCAGACCCGCGCCAGGAACTCGGTCGCGGGCACTTCCTTGAACTCGCCCGCGATCCGCCACTCCTGGTCCACCCCCGCGTCCACGATGATGCTCAGGTTCTCCGCCGCCGAAAAGGCCGCCAGGACCTCCCGCAACGGCGCGTCCTTCGCCAGATAACTGTATTTCGCAACTGGAAACGGTACCTTCGACAAGGCCTCGCGCTCCGCTGGCGGCAACTCCCCCCCCGCATACGACAGCATCGGCATCAGCAATGCCAGCAGGATCAGAATGTATCCTCGAAATTCTCTTTGCATCGGTATCCGCCAACGGCCCGCTCAGGGCCGGAAAAACATCAGTTGCGAGGTCGCGCCAGAGACAGGCGCCGCCTCCGACGGCGCGGAAACCCGCGCCGCCCACCATTCACGCGCATTCAGAAAGCCATTCACCAGACGCAGGAACTCCGCGTCCTCCCCAGGCACCTCGAACTCCTGCCACACCAGCAGCGCCCGACGGTCTGGATCGTAGCACAAAACCGCATCCTCCTTCAGCGAACGGGGCAACGCCAGCCGCAGCAAATCCGACAGCCGCGACTGCGCCTCGCCCGCCTCCGACGGCAACGGCGGCAGCGCCGCCGTCAACATCAGCCGCGCGCCGCCCTCCGCAGGCCTGAACTCCACCCGCGCACCACCGATGCGCAGCGACGACACGCCGCCCTCCCCCGCAGTCGGGGCATCTGGATATCCAGACAATGAGATGAAGCGCTCGACGGGGTTCATTGGCCGATGTTCGCCGCCAGGTTGCGGCAGCCGTGCAAAATCAACTTGTCCATGTTCACGCCGAAGTTGTTCGACAGCGTCAGCAGGTTGACGTAGCTCTGCATGTCGATGGACTTGGTCTCCGAGAGGCGGTTCAGGCCGTCGATCACATCCAGCAGCTTCCTCAGCGCCTGGTCGCAGTCCGCAGGCCCCCAGTTCACGCCGTTCGGCAAGTCCGACGACGCAATCCCCAGGTAGCGAACCAGATATGCCTTCATCTCGACCTGCGTCAGCGTCCCCGACGGCGACAGATACGGCACCGTGTCCCCCATGAACAGCCGCGAGGACGCGCTCGCCTCCACCATCGCCGCCAACTTGGACGCGATCAGCGTCGCCGTCTCCAGAATCTCCGAGTTGGTCTGGATGTCCTCCAGGCTGGTCGCCAGCAATCCGCCGTAGACGGTGCTCTGCTGGAGCGACACCAGCAGGATCAACTTCGCCAGGCTCGCGCGGTCGATGCCGTGGAAACGGTAGCTGTAGACCGCCTGCACCGAGGTCTTGCTGGAATCCGTGGTCACCTGCCGCGCGTCCCAGTCGTACTGGTAGCTGCGGAAGTGGACATGCGCTTCGCTGATTCGCTGGATGTTGCTCATCTCGTTCTTCCCGAATTAGCCGACATCCCGCGCGATCGCCACGAAGCCCGTGCCGAAGAGCTTGGTGATGTTGCTGGAGAGTTCGTAGGCCTGGTTCCGCTTGTCCACCAGCGCCTGCAGGTTGATCATGTTCTCCTGCGACAGCGAGTTCAGCTCGTCCACCTTGTTGTTGACCGATTCCAGGATCGCCTGGCAGGTCTCGTAGTTCCAGCTCCCCGAGGTGATGGTGTGGGTGCTCCCGCCCTGGGTGTACGTCGTGACCCCCAGATAACTGGTGATGATGGTGTAATACGAGGCGGTGACCGTGGTGCCGTCCGCATTGACGTAGGTCGTCGTCGTGTTGGAGTTGATCGAGGTGCTTTGACCTGGCTGGCACGTCAGCAGCCACGAACACGCCGTGTTCGCCGCGTCCAGCTTGTTGTTGTTCTGCGCGATCGTCTCCATCAGCGGGGTGATGTCGTTCTCGATGATCTGCGCATTCCGAAGGCAGACCATGATCACCAGCTGCAGCAGGCTCCCCACGCTCACGCCGTTGAACGTGTAGCTCTCGGGGATGTTCAGGGTGTACAGCGTCCCCGCGCTCTCGTAGGCGATCTTCACATCCCGGTAGAGCGTGCTCACGTCGCCCAGCCCCGCGGCCATTTCGGAAAGGTCGTAGGCGGAACCGTCCGCCTTCACCAGCCGCAGCCGACGCGCCTCGCGCGTCGTCGTCGCGATGTAGCCCGTGTCCGCATAGACGTCGTTCGCCTTCTTGATCCGCGCCGCGATGACCGCCGTCAGGCTGTCGGTGGGGCCCAGGGATTGGTATGCCATCGTCGTATGCCTCCCTTCACTATTGCGCAATGGTGCTCACGTTGCTCTCCGTCGCCTGCGAGAACTTCTTCATCAGCTTCGACGCCAGTTCATAGGCGTCGTTCGCCTTGCTGAAGATCGACTGCAGCCGCACCGAATCCTGGTCCAGGTCGTTCGAGATCGTCTCCGTCGCGATCTGGATGTACTGCATCATGATCTGCAAGTCGCCGCCCGTGTACTTGGTCTGCGTGGCGTAGTTCGGCAGCTTCGACCCGATGTTGATGTGAGGAGCCACATACCGCACCAGGTCGCTGCACACCCAGCTGGGGATCGTCGTCTCGTCCGTGATCTTCTCGCAGTCCGCCTCCTTGTGCGCGACCTCCGCCAGGCACTTGCCCAGCTCCGCGAGCGCGCTCTGGCGATTGGTCGCGCAACGCTGGATGTAGGAGATCTCCTGGTTGATCACCTGCGCCCGCCGCAGTGCCACCGACACCTGGAGGCTCTGCGCGATCAGGTTCGTGTACTCGACGCGCTTCACGCTCCCCGCGCTCTCCGCGGTCATCACGACATTGTAGCGGTAGGAGGAGAAGCCGTAGGTGGCGACATCCCCCCTCATGGTGACTTCACTGGTGGTGATGTAGGACATGTGGCTTACCCGATGTTGCGGATGGCGGTGGAGCGGGAGTCGGAAACCGAACTCATCAGGTCGGAGCCCAGGTTGTAGGCCTCGTCGCGCTTGTCCACCAGCGACTGCAGACGCGTCATGTCCGCCTGCGCCTCGTTGTTCAGATTGTCGATGTGCGACTTCAAAAGCTGCACCGCCTGCGCCGCCTCGCCAGGCGTGTAGGTGTAGTCGTTCACCACGCCGTCCCCCGACTTCGCCAGCTTGTACTTCAGCAGCGCGTTGTTCACAATCGGGCCGTTCGAATTGTCGGTGACCGTCACCGCGGGGCTCTCCTTCTGGGTCTGCGCCTGGATGTTCGACGCCGCCGACAGCGCCTTGCCGAGTTCATCCAGCTGGCCGTTGCGGTCCGTCACCGACTTGGAGACGGGCAGGACCTCGCCCTCCACTGCGTTCGCGCGGCGCAGCGAGACCGCCAGCAGCATCGTCGAAAACTCCACGGGGGTCGTGACAGTGGAGTTGATCTTCGAGATATTGTATTCCACGGCAGTCAGCATGGGCGTGTCCTTGAACAACGACCCGCGCATTTTACTCGTGATGTCCGTAACTCCAATGATGCTCATTCGGCTCCTCCTTGCCCCCCGAAAAAATGTACTATAATCCGTTTTTCTATGTTCGCCGATGGGCGCACCCCCCTTTTCACGAATGCACTGTCCTGGTGAACGCCCCGAAAATGGTGTTGCCACGGCGGCCCGCCGTGGCGGCTCGGTGAATGGACGACAGTCGATTGGGGAGCTCGGCGGACCGCCATGGTGCCTCGCCGCGGCAACAACTTCGGGCATGAAAATGTCGGCGATTGCCGCCCCGACTGGGAAACAGGGAAAATCGCAAAAGGCGGGAAGCCCCTGCCCCCTCCGTCGAAATCACTCGACGAGGGATGCCTGGCCATCCCGCCGTGTCCCCCCCCTCCCGTTTCGGGATTCCCCCGCGATCACGCCATGATGTCGCGGAAGGACTGCGTCTCGGCCTGGTAGATGGCCTGGAGGGTCTGCATGACCGTGTTGTTCAGCTCGTTGGCGGTCTGGATCATGTCCGTCTCCTGCTGCTGCCCGCTCTGGGCCTCCTTCTGCATGGCCTGCTGGGTCGTGGAGGCCGCCTGGAAGAGGCTGGTGCCGGCGGAACTGACACTGTTGAAGAGACCGCTCAAGGTCGTGCTGACGGACTGGACAATGTCGGCGGATTTGATGGTCTTCTCCGTCTTGAGGTATACTGGATCCTGCTCCAGCTTGTCCTTGGCCGCACGGTATCTCGTCTCATCCATGCGGAACGTCTCCTTGGCGTCACTCACACCGCGCTCGGCGGTTTCCAGGCGGGTCTTCTGATCGTCGGTCAGAGTCGCGCGGTCGACCTCCGTCGGAGGATTCTCCTCCAGCGCATGCAAGTCCGCCTGCGCCTGGTCGTAGGCCGCCTTGCCCTGCGTCTTCTGGGTGACATTCTGCTCCGCAGTCTGGACCCGCGTCGCATGCTCCGCCGTCCGCGCCTCGTTCTGCTCCTGCGTGACCGCCGCCTTGACCTCGGCCTCGTTCGGCTTGCCTGCGGCGTCATTCAGTTTCTGCTGCTGTTCGGGCGTCAGATGCGCCATGTCAGGCTCCTCAAGCTGCGCAGGCGGGTTGTCGCGCAGCTGCTGCAGCTCCGTCTGAGCCTGGTTGACTTGCTCCTGCGTCACCTGCGGGACCTGCCCCAGTTCGGCCTGCTTCGCCTGGATCTGCTCGCCGACGATCGTCGTCTTGACCGTGTCCAGATTCGTCTTGGCAGTCCCCACGGCCTCCAGCGAAGTCGCCGCCTGCGTGGAAAGCTGAGGCAGCTGGGCGTCCGACTGCATCTGCACCTTGGTGCCAAGCGCCTTGATACCAGCAATCGACGAGGCGACCGACATCACGCCAGTGATCGCCGCCCCCGCAATGCCCATCCCCAGCGCAAACCAGCCGCTCTGACGCATCTTGGCGGCCTCCGCAGAAATCGCGTTCTGCTCCACGAGCAGGTCGCTCTCGCGCGTCAGCCGCGCCGTCGTCCGCTCCTCCTGCGCGCACTCCCGCAGCAGCTGGAGAATCGCGAAGGCCGAGAAGAAGACCGACTTGCTGGAGGACAGCGCCGCAATGGTGGAGCCCAGCTGCGTGTGGGTCGGCGGCGTCGCGGGGGTGATGGCGGGAGCCGCGCTGGCTGGATTCGACGGGGCGACAGGGGCCGCGGCACCTATGGTCAATGGCGCTGTCGCGCCGCCCGCCTTCGTGGTCTGGGTCGTGCCGCCCGTCTGCGGCGCCCCCTGGGGCGTCTGGATTTGCGGAGTCTGATGGTTGATTCCATTAATCGGCATAAGAGTATCCTCCTGGATGAAGGGTTGCAGGGGCCGCGCCCCTCCGCGCGGCCCGATTTCCACGGACTACACCATCGCGGCGCCAGACTGGCCCATGCGGGTCACGATGTCGCGGCTGGTCTGGATCTGGGCGTCCACCAGATTCATCACCCCGCTGACGGAGCTCTGGAGCTGGTCGAGGAGCTGCTGGAGCAGATCCTTCTCCTCTTCCGTCATCTCCTGCAGGGCCTTCAGGATGCGGTCGATCTCCTTGGTGTCCGCGCTGGCCTGCGCCGCCTGGTTGTTCAGGATGCCACCCGCCAGCGAGACGCCAGTGTTGCCCACCGTCATGACGCCGTTCGCGACCTTGGTGGCAATGCCGATGATGCTCGCCGCCCGGGCCAGCTTCTCGGAGGCCTGCGCGATGCTGATCACCGCATTCGACGGAATGCACAGGGTCGCGATCGACGCCGCCAGCATGATGCCGGTGAACATGATGGTCCCC
>JAEEGL010487356.1_pt1 | contig 11520 bp, 8 predicted proteins | sample 9134231 | NCBI WGS metagenome assembly JAEEGL01 (sample SAMN16246548, study PRJNA631951) | gut metagenome | biome: gut microbiome; feature: rumen; material: fiber-attached | host: Bos | place: Iran: Karaj | collected 2018-10 | reverse complement strand
CCGATACTTCTGGATGAGACCGAGAATTCATTCTCATATACATGATCTTCATGGTGCAGGTTTATCATCGACATGGATACGGCCGGCAGATCCATAAGCCCTGCAAAGACGCTTTTCGTATCACACAGTACATCCGCTTCTTTCGGCATCATGTATCCGCCGTCTATCCTGTGTATGCAGCTTTCGGACCACTCCTTCTCGACCACATGCCCTTTTTCTTCGCACCTTGAAGGCTCGTCTATAAAAATACCGGCATCTGTTCCGGCAAAGTAATCAAGCAGGGTAGCGGTATGGTCGTACAGATATCCTATGAACGGAGAAAGGTTTATCGCGGTGTGCTCAACAAGACTTTCACATACTCCGTCCACGTGCGTCTTAAGCCTGTAAGCTTCTTCAGTCCGCATCGCTTTTCTGAGCTTTTCTGCGATCTTCTTTCCTTCTTCCTCTATCCTCACCTTTGCCCGGAGTCTGATATCACTGTCAGTGATAAGGTCGGTTGCCGGATATATCGCTGTCTCCTTTATCTGCTCTATGGAGCGCTGGCTCATGGCATCGAACTCTCTTATACTGTCGATCTCATCACCCCAGAGTTCTATCCTTACGGGATTCTCTTCAGTCAGGGGATAGATGTCGATTATGCCTCCCCTTACGGCAAACTTTCCTGCCTCTTCCGCCTCACTCTCTCTTTCATATCCAAGATCCGTGAGTCTTCGCGCCGTCTCATCTATGTCCAGTACATCTCCTACCCTGAATGTGATCACATTCCCGTATATCAGATCAGGGCGGACCATTTTTTCCATCAGTGCATCAAAAGTCGTGACTACGGTGAGATCTTCCGTCTTATCGTCTTTTTCTTCCTTCCACTCATTCAATGCCTTTATAGCCTGCATCCTGCGCTGTATCAGGAGGTTGCCGGAGAGATCGGCCTGATAGAACATCATGTCTCTCGGCGGGAAATAGTAATTGTTCTTTCCGAAAAGACTGCAGATATCCATTATCTCCTTCGCCCTGATCTCATCGTAGGTGATGAACATACGGAGATTGCCCTTATCATTACTGCTGAGTGCATACGAAAAGACGGGGCGTACCGTATCAGTCAGCCCCGTGATGTGTGTGATGCCTTTGCGTTTGGATGCTCGTTTCAGGTCATCGAATATTCCGAGTTCCTTAAGTGGTTCTGTTACAGATTGTTTTATCATCAGTTGTATTGTGACATCGTGTGTTCTGCTCCGTTTGTCAGGATATCAGCCACAGCTTCCGCCGCCGTCTTACGGGCCTCCTTCATCAAAGATACTTCCTCCTCCGGGAAGCGTGACAGCACCCAGTCTGCCAGGTCCCATTCCTCCGGCTTGGCTCCTACTCCCACTCTGACACGTACGAAATCCTCGGTACCGATCTTCTCTATGATGTCCTTCATACCGTTGTGTCCGCCTGCGGATCCGCTCTCGCGCACCCGTATCTTTCCGGCCGGCAGATCTACATCGTCATATATCACGATCAGCCCGTCATTCGGATACAGTTTGTAAAAACCGATCGCATCCGCTATTGCTTCTCCCGAGGAGTTCATATAGGTCTGCGGCTTCATGAGCATTACCTTTTCTCCTTCTATGATGCCCTTGCCGCAGATGGCATTGTGTTTTGCGAAGTCTAGCACGATGCCGTATTTCTTCACGAGCTCATCTATGACTTCAAATCCTGTATTGTGTCTTGTGTGCTCGTATTTATCACCCGGATTTCCGAGTCCAGCTATTATTATCATAAAATGTATCTTTCGCCCTTCTCCGATATGACGTCTATATTCGTTCCTCCCGTATGCTGATAGCCTGCCTTGAGTGTGCTGTGGCTCTCCACGATACAGTTTTCTATATGAGAATTGTCTGCGATATAGACATCATCCAGTATGATACTGTTCTTTATACTGCAGTTGCTCCCCACGAAAACCTTCTTGAAGAGCAGCGAGTCTTCCACGGATCCGTTGATGATCGAGCCGGTGGCGATCAGACTGTTCTTCACATTCGATCCCACGTTGAGCTTCACCGGAGGCAGATCATCGGCCTTGGTGTAAATGACGGGATAGTCTCTTAAGAAGAAGGTCCTGACCTCATGTTTCAGGAAATCCATATTGGTCCTGTAATAGTCATCAAGAGATGCCACATTGCTCCAGTACGTGTCGAGTCTGTATCCGTATATCGATTTGACATCTCTGTAGCGCACCAGGATATCGCTTACGAAATCATGTCTGTCTTCTTCTGCGCACTTCTCTACAAACTCTATGAGCTGCCTTCTGCGCAGTATGTATATACCGCAGGAGACCGTGTTGGAAGTGGCTATGATGGGCTTCTGTTCAAAGTCGGTGATCCTGCCGTCGGAGTCAAGCTTGACGCAGCCGTACCTCTCCGCCTTGAAGCCGTCCGGCAGATCTTTGACCACAACGGTAATATCTGCTTTCTTCTCTATGTGGTACTCAAGCAGCTTTCCGTAATCCACCTTGTATATACAGTCTCCGGATGCGATTATCACATAGGGTTCATGACTGTTCTTGAGGAAGGAAAGATTCTGATACATCGCATCGGCAGTTCCCCTGAACCACAGATTGTTGTCATCCGTGATGGACGGAGTGAAGATAGTCAGTCCTCCCTGCTTACGTCCGAAGTCCCACCACTTGGATGAGCTCAGATGCTCCGTGAGAGATCTTGCGTTGTACTGAGTGAACACCGCCACCTTCTGTACATGAGAATTGGTCATGGATGACAGTGCGAAATCTATGCTCCTGAAATTGCCGGCGATGGGAAGAGCCGCAACGGCCCTGTGCTTCGTGAGTTCCTTGATACGCCTGCTGCTGCCTCCTGCGAGGATCATGCCTATGGCTCTCATCTTCTCTCACCTCCCTTTATCAGAGTGCTGCCTGACGGCAGTCTCCCTCCCGGGAAATCGTCTGATGTCAGTTCCCCTGAAAGGACTGAGTTCATACCGACAGTGATACCTCCGGGTATGATCGATCTTTCTCCTACCGTTATAAGTCCGCTGTTGTAGATATCCGGTCTGGTATCGTTCGGTCTGTCTTCTCCGCCTCCGAGACGTACGTTGTCTCCGATGTATGTGTCCTCGGCTATGATGGCCTTGTCCAGATAACATCCCGATCCTATACGTACCCCGTTCATTATGATCGAATCATGTATCTCTGTCCCCTCGCCTATGACGACATCATATCCTATCACCGAGCCGTACACTCTGCCGTATATCCCGGTCATATCTCCGGATATGGTCCTCTCCACATAGGCGTTGCTCCCGATATACATCGGAGGCACTACCTGGGACTTTGTATATATCTTCCAGTATTCTTCGTAGAGATTGAACTCGGGTATGATATCCACGAGCTCCATATTTGCTTCCCAGTATGAGTGCAGGGTCCCTACATCCTTCCAGTATGAGTTAAATTCATACGCGCATATCCTCTCACCCTTGCCGTGGCAGAAGGGTATGACGTGCATGCCGAAATCAAGATTTGGCTGATCCGAGTTTGCGATCAGTGCTTCCTTCAGTATCCTCCATGAGAAGATGTATATTCCCATGGATGCCAGATTGCTGTGAGGCTCTTCGGGCTTCTCCTGAAACTCCGTGATCGTCCTGTCTTCGTCTGCAACGACTATGCCGAAACGGCTGGCTTCTTCCTTGGGTACCGGCATGACTGCTATGGAGACTGCCGCGTTCTTCTTTTTGTGAAAGTCCAGCATCACCTCATAGTCCATCTTGTAGATATGGTCGCCGGAAAGTATCAGTACATAATCCGGGTTGAAGCTTTCCATGTATTCGATGTTCTGGTATATGGCATTTGCCGTGCCCGTATACCAGTCGGTATTTATATTTCTCTCAAACGGCGGGAGCACCGTCACACCACCGACGTTCCTGTCGAGGTCCCACGGTATGCCTATGCCTATATGGGTATTGAGTCTGAGCGGCTGATACTGAGTCAGTACTCCGACGGTATCTATGCCGGAATTGATGCAGTTTGACAGTGGGAAGTCTATGATACGATATCTGCCGCCGAAAGGAACAGCGGGTTTTGCCATATTCGTGGTAAGCACCCCGAGCCTGCTGCCCTGACCTCCGGCCAGAAGCATGGCTATCATTTCTTTCTTGACCATGGTACCCCTCCTCCATAGTATATATATTTAGATTATAGCTTTTAATACCTTGAAATGCTATACTTTTTGAAACAAAGAAAAGAAGATCAATGAGAGAAACCTTAGCCCGTATCGCAAGTTTTATCTTCATATTTCTGGTAGGCATCATAGTCTTCAGTGCCACGATGAGCAGAGGCAATACGACCATGACAACGGAGATGGCTCCGGCCACTCTGCCCATGGTATATGTGCTCTACGACGGCAACGAGACCAATGCCATGCACGGTCTCCTGTATGAGCCTGATCTGACAAAATACAGAGGTGATCTCTCACCTTTGGGCGAGAACCGCACTCTCAGCATAAAGGTCGATAAATACGCGGCCGACATCACAGGCATGAAAATGGAGCTGCGTCCCGCCGACGGCAGCCGTCTCATCGAATCCACCGAAGTATACGACTACACCGAAGAGGATGACAGGATATTCGCCACTCTGCAGCTGAAGGATCTGATAGAAAGCGGCACCGAATATTCCCTGTGCATCATCCTTTCTTTTCCCGACAACAAATCCGCCAGATACTATACCCGCGTGATATCCGACGATACTCTCCATACCACTGACATGGTCTCTTTCGTCAGTCAGTTTTCGTCTCTTACCCTGAATAAGGAAGCAGCCAGAAGCCTGACCACTTATCTTGAAAGTGACTCCACCGGTGACAACTCCACATTTGCTCATGTGGATATACATTCAAGCTTCGACCAGATCACCTGGGGTGCGCTGCAGCCTGTCCCTGTTACCGGAACCTATATCCGCATTCTGGACATGGCCGGAAATATCGGCTCCTTCAAAGTGACCTACCGCATTTCCTGCGGCATAGATAATAAAGACACCTTCTATGACATCTCGGAGTATTTCCGTGTGCGATATTCGGATGAGCGGATGTATATGCTCGATTACGAACGTACGATGAATGAGATGTTTACGGGCGGCAAGTCTTCTTTTGCCAATGACAAGATACTGCTTGGTATACACGATCCTGATGTACAGATAGCGGAAAACAACGCCAAGGATGCCATAGCCTTTGTCACCGGCGGCTCTCTTTTCACCTACAGGGCTGCGAGCTCAAGGGTCGCACGTGTCTTTTCTTTTGCGGATGAAGATAACGACGATGAGCGTACCCGGTATGACGGCCATGACATCAAAGTACTTTCCATTGATGAGGGTGGCAACATCAGATTTCTGGTATACGGATACCAGAACAGAGGAGTCCACGAAGGTGAGATCTGTGCCGTGGTCTATTACTATGACAGCTCTCTTAATTCGGTGGAAGAGGAGGTCTCTGTGCCCTATCTCGGATCTGCCGACATGCTTGAAGCCAATCTCGCAAGACTCTCCTACGTAGACCGCGTAGGCAACTTCTATCTGTATATAGACGGAGGCGTATATCTTATTGACGTCGGACGTAAGACCGCCGAGCTGATAGCCTCCGGTATCGCATTCGACGAGGTCGCATCTTCATCCAGCGGACGCATCTCAGCTTATGTTGCAAATGATGAAGTCGGTGCCGGCTCGGACATGAGTAACGATGACTCCACGAGCGACATCACACTGCTGAATATGGAGAGCGGCAGTTCCACTGACATCCAGGCACCTCCGGGATGCAGCATCAGGCTGCTCGGCTTTATAGGCGAGGATCTGGTATACGGTCTGCTCAATGCCACTGACAATATCATTTCTCCTCTCGGGATCTCGTTTACTCCGATGTCATCGATATCCATAGCCGGCAGTGACGGGAACGTAAAGAAGGAATACTCGCAGCCCGGTGTGTTCATATCGTCCATCGAGATTTCCGATTCCACAATCGATATCAGCCGTATCGTGCCCTCCGACGGAGGTATGGGCTATGAGCCTCTTGATCATGACCAGATCATGAGCAGTGCCTCTGACAAGAGCTCATCCAACAAGATCATACTTGCTTCTACCGAACAGCGCGGGAACATTACGGAGATACAGCTCACAAACGAGGTCTCCCTTTCCAGGCTGCAGCTCCTCACTCCGGATTTCGCTCTGTACGAGGGCAGCAGGAGTGTAGAGATGGCCCGCAACGATAATGTCCAGGCAAAGGGTTATCCCGTGTATATCGGAGGAGATATCGAAGGCATATACTCTGACAGCAACACCTCCCTGAAAAGAGCATCCGAAGGCTCGGGTCTGGTGCTGAACATGAAAAATGCCTATATCTGGCGTAAGGGAAGCCGTGAGACAAAACATATCATATCCGAACTCGGGGATCTGAGCGGCGGCTCTGAAGAGACAGCCCTCTACGACTGTCTCGATGCACTGCTCGCATACGCCGGATCAGGCGCAACCTCCCGCTCTTCGATGCCGGACGGAAGCGGATCCAGACATCTCCTGGAAGCAAATATCGACGGAGACGTGCTGGCACTGCGCGATATTACCCTCTCCGACGTATTATATTACGTCTCCAATGATTGTCCCGTTATCGCTTCCTCTGAACATGGCCCTGTGCTGATAGTGGGATACGACACAAAGAATACGCTGATATATGATCCCGCCTCCGGCAGCACGCACTATCTGGGCATGGGAGATTCGACTGCAACCTTCGAAGCCATGGATAACGAATATCTCACATATATCAACGAAAAATAAGTGTGAAAAAAAGATCGCAGGGCTATGCCTGCGATCCTGAGATCCTCCGGATGATCGGATACACCATCATCCCCAATACCCCGCACGAGATGAACTCCCCGATAAATACCGTGAGCATCATAAACGGTATGGCTTCTTCCGCTCCGTATGCGTATCTGAGCACGAACGGTACTACTATGGTGTTTGCAAGTATCGGCGGGATGGGAGCCAGAAATCTGTTCATATGGCGTATCCTGTATGTCCCCCAGGCAGCTGCCAGGGTGGCCAGACTGCCGAAGATGATATCAGGAAGCACCGCTCCCGTTAATGTGTTGCTTATGATGCATCCGACAAAAAGACCGGGTATGGCGGCCGGTGTGAATACGGGCAGTACGGTCAGTGCTTCGGATATCCTGACCTGTATGGCTCCGTTTGCGAGTCCGAATGCATTTGAAACAAGGGTGAGTACTACATAGAGTGCGGCAATGATACCGCCCTTTGCCACCCTGAGGGCGGCTGACGTGTTGCTTTTCATTTCTTTTTTCTCCTAGTTTTTATTTTAGTGTGGTTGGGCTTTCGAACACACCGTATACGGCAGGTCAGACCTCGCCGTTTTTATACCTTGTCACCATCGACTGTATCCTCTGGTTGGGACTCAGCAGGTCACTGATCGATGAATCGTGGTTCAGCGTATCTATAATATAAGCCAGATACTTACTCATGTCGCATGAAATATACCATGAGCTTGCAAGAAGCTCCGGGCTCTGATAGACAAGATTTGTCGTGAGCACCTTGCATATCGTTCCCTCTTCTACCGCCTCACTGAAAGGCGAAAGGCCCTTTGAGAAAAGACCGAATGTTGCCAGGATGAATATCCTCCGTGCCTTTCTCTTCTTCAGTTCTCTTGCCACTTCAAGCACACTCTCGCCTGAAGCTATCATATCGTCAAGTACAAGGATATCCTTTCCGGAGACATCCGTACCCAGAAACTCATGCGCCACGATAGGATTCCTGCCGTCTATTATCTGGGAATAGTCGCGTCTTTTGTAGAACATACCCATATCAAGACCAAGGACATTGGCCATATAGATGGCACGGCTCATCCCTCCTTCATCCGGTGAGACCACCATCATATGCTCGGGCGATATATCCAGATCCTTCACTCCGTTAAGCAGTCCCTTGATAAACTGATATGAAGCCTGTACGGTCTCAAATCCGTTCAGCGGGATCGAGTTCATGACTCTGGGATCATGGGCATCGAAAGTGATGATATTATCCACGCCCATCTTCACCAGCTCCTGCAGAGCTATTGCACAGTCCAGAGATTCTCTTGCTGCTCTTTTATGCTGTCTGCTTTCATACAGGAACGGCATGATTACAGTGATACGTCTTGCTTTGCCTCCAACGGCTGCTATTATACGCTTGAGATTCTGATAATGATCGTCGGGCGACATATGGTTTTCTTCGCCGAACATATTGTAAGTAACGCTGTAGTTGCAGATATCTACAAGAAGGTACAGATCCATACCGCGGACAGATTCGTTGATCATTCCCTTGCCTTCGCCCGATCCGAATCTCGGGAGCGAATAATCGAGCAGGTAAGTGTCTCTCATGTATCCGGAAAATGCAAGAGAATTTTTATGCTCATTCTCCCTGTCTTCTCTCCAGCCGATGAGATAGTCATCCACCATCGCTCCGAGCTCCTTACAGCCCTCCAAAGCGATGACTCCCAGAGAGCCTACGGGAATGGTATCCAGCTTTCTCTTGTCGTGTGTGTGAGCCACTTATGCTTCCCTCCGTCGTTTGAGGCGAAGATCCTCGCCTGTAAACTTATACAGCTCGTAATTACCTATGATCCTCGACAGTGCCCTGTCGTTGTACTTGGTCTTTATCTCATCCAGCGTGAGATTTGTCGAGATGATGGTCGGATGCGATCCGAGATCTCTTTCATTCAGTATGTTGAAAAGCTCCGAGATGATGGCAGAGCTTATTATCTCCGTACCGAGATCATCTATGATAAGCAGCGGACATGAAAACAAAGTATCATATCCTGCCCTGTCTTTTTCTCCCCTGCTGAAATGCTGATCGGTAAGTATGTCAAACAGTCGGATCGCGCTGACATATACGACTGCCACGCCTTTATCTATCAGTGCTTTGGCGATACAGTTTGACACGAAGCTTTTACCGCATCCCACGCCACCATAGAATAGCATATTACGATAGCTGTCGGCAAACGAATCGACAAATCCTTCCGCTGCCGAATGTATCATCTCCATATTCTCAAGATCTTTACCGGAGAAATAGTCAAAAGAAAAGGTTTCAAAGTTTTCTGTCTGAAGCTTATCGTATATACCGCTGCCGATATAGTTGTTTTCTATGAGTTTCTGTGAGAGTTTCTGTATCAGGCAATGACATTTCCTGCCGCCGACATAACCCGTATCTTTGCAGTCCGGGCATTCATACTTCAGTGAGATATAGTCCTGCGGAAGTCCAGCATCTGCAAGCATCTTCTTCTTTTCATCGGATATGCGAGACAGCTCATGCATGATGAGCATGACGTCTTCCTTGAGTCCGGACGCTGCTTTTATTGCTGCCTCCGCGGAGAGATCCGCCGTTCTGTGTTCGAGTTCCTTATAGTGCGGTATCCGTGTATATACCTCCTGTACACGGCTCTTCTGTGATCTCTTATCTGCAGCGAGCTGACGCTCGTAGTCTGTCATTATTTCTCTGTATACGCTGCTTCCCATCCGTATTCCTATCCCTGACGTCTGCCAAGAAGGCTCGCTTCTATCTCGTCAAAGTCATACTGTCTTTCCATATCAAAATGTCCCTTGCCTGCGCTGCCCTTTCTCTTGGCTGCACTGCCGGCTCTGCCTCCCTGCAGTGCCGTCGATGACTGGAGTACAGGTCTGAATCCCTGCTGCATCCTGGAAGAATATGCCTCATCCAGACTGTCTATATCCTCCATGCTGTGCACGCCGCTCTCGGCCCATCCCCGTAATATACGGTCTGCATACTGGAAAGAAGGCTTTGATGTCCTCATGATCGTACGGCCTGCTGCTTCCAGTATGATATCCATCGAAAAACCACACTCGTTCTTCCAGCTGTCTATGTAGTCTATCTCTCTTGCAGCAGGTTTCCTGTCAGTGATCCCGAAGGCTCTGAGCACGGTCGAATAGTCGCTTCCGCCGAATCTCTTCTCCCTGCCTTTTGCATCTATTACGGTCTTTACCCCATCCTCTGCCCAGTTCATGGCAGTGGATTCGATATATCTCATGGATGTCTTTCCCTTACCCACACAGTATTCGATCAGATACTCTATCAGATCGGCAGAGAATCCGAGTCCGTCATACATAAAGAGCATGGTCTTCATCTCTGTAGGCGTGAGGGGTTTCTTCAGATACTGCTCCGCCACGAATATCAGCTGCTTGATGTCATCATCGGAGCTGAACTTCTTCAGATCATCGGCAGAATATACCGGTTTGCGATGCTTCTCGGCACGCCGGCGCGGTATGGTGACCTCTGTCTCCTGAGCTTCCGCAGGATCGTTTAATATGATCCCCGAGATGTTCTCCTCTTCATCAAACTCCAGGGACACGATGCCCTTCCTTGCCCAGTAGAGCAGGGAACGTCTTATATCCGTCTCCATGTAGTTGAACCTGTCTGCAAGAAGCGGTACGGATACAGGCTCATCGGCCTCTATGCATCTCATCAGGTACAGATATATTTTCAGCTGTGCGCCGTTGGCGTCAGCCAGATAATCATCGATAAAACAATTCGAGACAATGGTATTCCCCGAATAGCGATTTCCCTTTAAAACTATGCCACTCATTCTCTTTCCTAACGACTATTTTATTACGCATTTATTTCAAGCGAAGCGGAGTATAGCACAACGGATTTTAAAAGAAAATAGGCTTTTCGGAATGGTCTCCCGTAAGCCTATTAAAGTGGATAAAGTAGGTAAAGTGGATATCTGCGGAAATATCGCAATCATAACCCCCGTATACTGTTAATTATATTTTGTGGATATTGTGGATTATGCATTTTGCAGGAGTTCTTCCCCTATATTTACTACATCTCCGGCACCCATGGTTATCAACAGGTCATTGTCGACAAGTGTTTCTTTGATAAATTTTTCGATCTCCCCGAACGTGGGAAAATAATAACAGTCAGTACCTTCTTTTCGTATCTCAGAAGCCAGCGTTTCACCGCTGATCCCGAGGTTGTCGGTCTCTCTTGCGGGGTAGATCTCGGCACAGATCACATGATCCGCCACAGCGAGTTCTCTGGCAAAGTCATGCAGCAGCGCTTTGGTCCTGGTATAGGTATGCGACTGGAATACCACCCAGAGCTCACGATGGGGATATTTCTTCGCTGTAGCCAGAGTTGCCCTGATCTCTGTGGGATGGTGGGCATAGTCATCTATTATGGTGAAGCCGTTCAGCTGTCCCTTAAGCTCAAACCTCCTGTCGGTACCCTTGAAATCCCCGAGCCCTCCTGCCGTATCTTCGTATGAGACTCCGAGTTGTTCAGCAACGGCGATAGCCGCGAGTGAATTGGTCACGTTGTGGACTCCGCCTACCCCCAGGGAATATTTATTTCTTTTTTCTTCATGGACTGCTTCAAAGGTAGCTCTCGCATACTCATCGAGCACGATATTCTCCGCCCTGTAGTCTGCTCCTTCTTTCTCCCCGAATGTCACCACTCTGCATTTCAGTCCGTCCGTGATCTCTTCTATTCCTTCTATG
>JAEEGL010343690.1_pt1 | contig 11520 bp, 8 predicted proteins | sample 9134231 | NCBI WGS metagenome assembly JAEEGL01 (sample SAMN16246548, study PRJNA631951) | gut metagenome | biome: gut microbiome; feature: rumen; material: fiber-attached | host: Bos | place: Iran: Karaj | collected 2018-10 | reverse complement strand
GAGAAGAAGGCAACATATTCTATCAACAAGATGAGCGCAGAAGACCGCGCGGCACTTGTACAGCAGCTCAAGCAGGATCAGCTTGACAGACAGAACCAGCTTGCAGAGCTTGTTCAGAGGATGTTCTCCGAGCAGGCAGGAGTATCGAAGCTTTCGGAACTGTTCTCACCGGAGAACCTCAAGAATGTCAGCGCTGAGGATATAGCTCAGGCAAAGAAGGATATTGAAGAGGACGGATATTGGGGCATCAAGCAGACATCCCAGAGACTGTTCGATTTTGCATCGGCACTTGCGGGAGACGATCCCGAGAAGATGAAAGAGATGCAGGAGGCCATGGAAAAGGGCTTCAAGGAAGCGACCGGCGCATGGGGCGATGAACTTCCCGATATTTGTAAGGACACACTTGCTGCAGCAAACAAGATGTTTGACGATTATTACGCATCAAAAGGCTGACAGTATTTCAAGGAGGCGGTAAAATGTTTGATATTTCCTCAATGTTAGGAAGTTCCGGTTCGGGATCAAACAACCAGAACTCAATAGGATCGTTTAATTTTTCGGATTATGCTGCGATCAAGAACGGCAGTTACGGTAAGCTTGTAAAGTCTTACTATTCCGGAACCGCCAAAGCGGCAGACGAACAGAAGGCGGAAGCAGCCAAGGCATCCAGATCCGCATCAACAAAGAGCAAGGCTTCTGAGGATACGGACAAGACAGGACTTACACAGATCAAAAAGGATGCAGACAAGCTGAATGAAGCGGCAGCTGCTCTTGTCAAGGACGATCTGTGGAAGAAGACTGAAGGCAAGGCGGATACCGACAAGATAGTAAGCTCGATCAAGGACTTTGCAAACAGCTACAACAAGGTCATAGACCAGGCATCCAAGGTTAGCTCCAAGGAAGTTTCATCCGACGTTAAGTTTATGACGGGAATGACGGATACGTTCTCAAAGGTACTCGGACAGGCCGGTATCACGGTCGGAGACGACGGAAAGCTTTCGGTGGATGAAGACAAGCTTAAAAAGGCAGATACGGCAACACTTAAGTCACTTTTTAACGGACAGGGAACGTACGGATCCCAGATCGGTGACAAAGCTAATGCGATAAACAAGGATGCGGATATGAGCTCCAGCATTTACGGCAGCAATGCAGCTACAACAAGTGCATTATCAAGTCTGTACAACCAGTTTATCTGATAAGATATATACAATAACCTTTAACCTTTACCTAAACCTGAGAAACCCGGCTTATCGCCGGGTTTTTCATTTGGAGGGGCGTTGAAATCGTACAGGGTTACTGATATAATCATTCTGTTAGCAATTACTAACCATTTGAAGGAAGAAATGATGCAGAAATACAAAGTGACCGGTATGAGCTGTGCGGCATGTCAGGCTAGAGTGGAAAAGGCTGTATCCGCTGTCCCCGGTGTGAGCTCATGCACAGTCAGCCTTTTGACAAATTCAATGAGCGTTGAGGGTTCCGCTTCGGAAGATGCGGTGATACGTGCTGTCGAAAAGGCAGGGTACGGAGCAGGTCCTGACGTGGATCCTGCCGGATCGATACTTGCCGATACGGTCACTCCTGTAATGAAGAGAAGACTTGCCGCTTCGGTCATACTCCTTCTTGTACTTATGTATTTTTCCATGGGGATACATATGTTCGGCTGGCCGATCCCGCCGTTCATACCTAATGAGCATATATATATGGGACTTATCCAGCTCATCCTTTCGGCAGTGATCATGCTCATAAACAGAAGGTTCTTTGTCAGCGGTATCAGGGGACTTGTGCATGCTTCACCGAATATGGATACACTCATAGCACTCGGTTCAGCCGCAGCCTTCGGTTATTCAGTCGTTACGTTTGCAGCGACAGGGAGTACACAAGACCTTTACTTTGAATCGGCGGCAATGATCCTGACTCTTGTATCGGTCGGAAAAACGATGGAGGCCTACTCAAAGGGTAGAACGACCGATGCGATAAAGAGCCTTATGAAGCTCTCTCCGAAGACGGCAAACGTTATAAGGGACGGAATCGAACAGACTGTTGGTATAGAAGACGTGAGCCCGGGAGATATCTTTGTGGTACGCCCCGGAGAGAACATTCCGGCAGACGGGGTCGTTATAGAAGGGATATCGGCGGTAAACGAATCCGCGCTCACGGGCGAGTCGATACCTGTCGATAAGGAACCGGGAAGCACAGTCAGCACGGCAACCATTAACCAATCCGGATTTCTGAAATGCCGTGCCGTGCGTGTCGGAGAAGATACGACTCTGTCACAGATCATCTCGATGGTAAGTGATGCGGCGGCAACAAAGGCTCCTGTTGCAAAGCTGGCGGATAAGATATCTCTTGTATTTGTACCGGTTGTGATATTACTGGCTGTTGCAGTGACCGTTGTCTGGATATTTATCGGACAGACTGCGGGATATGCTCTAGCAAGAGGGATATCGGTACTTGTGGTCTCATGCCCGTGTGCACTCGGTCTTGCGACACCGGTGGCGATAATGGTAGGAAACGGCGTGGGAGCCAGGCACGGCATATTGTTTAAGACAGCGGAAGCTCTTCAGCTTACGGGAGCAGTTAATATCGTCGCACTGGACAAAACAGGTACGATCACGAGCGGCAGTCCTGTTGTGACGGATGTTATGCCATATGGAGATATTCCGGAAGAAGAGCTGATCACAAAGGCATATTCGATCGAGAACATGTCCGAGCATCCGCTTGCACTGGCGATAAAAGAGCGTGCGACCCTGTCAGGGATAGGCAAGCGGGAAGTAACGGGATTTGAAGCGCTGCCCGGAAACGGGCTTATGGCATATCTAGACGGGAAAAGGATCCTCGGGGGAAGTGTCGGGTTCGTATCGTCAAAAGTAAATGTTCCGAAAGAGATAGCGGATATTACGGAAGGTCTTGCAAAAGGCGGAAAAACACCGGTATTGTTTGCGGAGGAAAGTACGCTTCTCGGGATTATGGCTATAGCCGATCCGATAAAGACAGATTCCGCATCGGCAATAGATCAGCTTCGGAATATGGGAATATATACCGTAATGCTGACGGGGGATAATGAAAATACCGCAAAGGCGATAGGGGATACGGCCGGTGTTGATGAGGTCATCGCACAGGTACTTCCGGACGGGAAGGAAAAGGTGATAACGGATCTGCAGCGCAAGGGAAAGGTTGCGATGATCGGTGACGGTATCAATGATGCTCCGGCACTTACCCGTGCGGATTCGGGAATTGCCATAGGAGCCGGGACGGATGTTGCAATCGATGCAGCGGATGTGGTACTTATGAGATCGGAACTGACCGACGTTGCCGCTGCGATAAGACTGTCAAGGAAGACATATGTTAATATTAAGCAGAATCTGTTCTGGGCGCTTATATATAACGTATTGCTGATCCCTGTGGCATGCGGACTGTATGCTCACTGGGGGATCACCATGAACCCTATGCTCGGTGCCGCGGCCATGAGCATATCGAGTCTGTTTGTTGTTACAAACGCCCTCAGACTTAACTTTGCGGATATTTACGACAGGACACATGATAAAAAAGCCGGACAGGCAAAGAAGATCGTATATGAGAAAGGAGCTGTCAGAATGACTAAAACGGTAAAGATCGAGGGAATGATGTGTACACACTGTGAGGCGAGCGTTAAGAAGGCGCTTGAAGCGATCGAAGGGATAGAAAGCGCCGTCGCAAGCCATGAAGCGGGTACCGCAGTGATCGAGTTGACAAAAGACGTTGCAGAAGAGGTGATACGAAAAGCGATAGAAGACAAGGATTACCGCTTTATCGGTATTGAATAAATCAGTTGAAATGATCCTGTCAAAATGTTAGAGTAAAATAGTCGGAAGGTGAGGTAACATATGGCAATGCTTGAATCCGGAGAAGACTATATCGAGACAGTCTATCGGCTGAAGAAAAAGAACGGCGTCGTCTATTCAATAGACGTTGCAAAGGAGCTCGGTTTTTCAAGACCGAGTGTCAGCCGGGCTATGAGCATCCTTCGTGAAGAGGAGTACATAACGATGGATGAGATAGGTAAAGAGATCAATCTTACCGAAAAGGGCCGTAAGAAAGCTGTCGAGATCTATGACAGGCACAAGACGCTGACTGCTTTTTTGCAGAAGACAGCAGGTGTCTCCGCTAATGTCGCCGAAGCGGATGCGTGCAGGATCGAGCATGTGATCAGTCCTTCCACGTTCAAAGGGATCAAGAATTACATGAAGAATTATTGAAAAGGAGAAGAGATCTATGAAATGGGTTTGTCAGGTATGCGGTTACGTTCATGAAGGAGAAGAGCCCCCTGAGGCATGTCCCCAGTGTAAGGCACCTGCTTCAAAGTTCACTAAGCAGGAAGGTGAGATGACATGGGCAGCAGAGCACGTTGTCGGTGTAGCAAAGGGTGTCAGCGAGGACATCATTGCGGATCTTCGTTCAAACTTTAACGGTGAGTGCTCAGAGGTCGGTATGTATCTTGCAATGGCAAGAGTGGCATTTCGTGAGGGATATCCCGAGATCGGAATGTACTATGAGAAGGCAGCTTTTGAAGAGGCAGAGCATGCGGCAAAGTTTGCGGAGCTTCTCGGAGAGGTCGTTACCGATTCCACCAAGAAGAATCTCGAGCTTCGTATAGAGGCTGAGAACGGAGCAACGGCAGGTAAGACCGATCTTGCAAAGAGGGCTAAGGCGGCAAATCTTGATGCTATCCATGACACTGTGCATGAGATGGCAAGGGATGAGGCAAGACACGGCAAGGCGTTCAAGGGATTACATGATCGTTACTTTGGTTGATCCGGATATGAGATAAAGGGCAGATCTTCGATCTGCTCTTTTTTTTACGCCGTTTGGTGTATAATACAGTACATGAAAAACGAGAGAAACAAACAGACACAGACAGAGCTTTTGTATGAGACGGACGGTATGCTGACCGAGTTTGATGCTTCGGTCATCGGATCGGAAAAATGTACGGAGCGGGAAGGATACAGTATCATTCTCGACCGAACCGCATTCTTTCCCGAGGGAGGAGGACAGAAGGCCGATACGGGATATATTGTGTGCGCACCGGACAGGAAGATACGGGTATCGGATGTCCAGACCGTAGACGGAAAGGTATGTCATTATACCGATGAAGAGATAGGTGCAGGAACCGTCGTTACAGGGATACTCGATAAGCAGCAGCGGTTCGCGCGTATGCAGGAACACGGAGCTGAACATCTTCTGTGTGGGATAATCCACAATAGGTTCGGTTACGACAATGTAGGATTTCATTCCTCGGATGACGGGCTTGTAATAGACATAAACGGAGAGTTGACGGACAAACAGCTTATGGAGGTTGAGGAGGCTGCAAATTGTGCCGTATTTGAAAATGTCCCGTTCACTATATCATTTCCCTCGCCGGAAGAAGCCGAAGGACTCGAGTACCGCAGTAAGATAGACATCGACGAGAACATACGTCTTGTTACGATAGAAGGGTATGACTGCTGTGCATGCTGTGCCCCTCACGTTAATTCAACAGGGCAGCTCGGGGTCATAAAGATAATAAGCGTGATGCCGCACCGCGGAGGCATGCGGATCACGATGAAGGCAGGAATGAACGCGTACAGGGACTATGCCCTTCTCGACGATCAAAATGCAAGGATAATGGAGATACTGTCCTCAAAGAGATATCATACGGCGGAGCAGGCAGAGGCTTTTTCGGACAGGCAGATGCGCCTTAGGGAAGAGAACACGGCACTAAAGAAAAAACTCAGTGCTCTTGCGGCCGGATCTGTCGTTGAAGATCTTAAAGGAAAGACTAAAGACGATCATCCTTTTGAACTATTGTTCTTCGATGATCTTGATCCGACGGGTCTTAGAAATCTCGTCAATGAATGTACTGCAGTATATAACGGGATCGTATGTGCTTTTCTGAGAGTAGAGAACGGGTACAGATACATTTTTGCCGTAAATGAAGAGGACGTTAAAAGTACGGACCTTAAGGCCTTTGCGGATGATTTTAACAAAAACTGTCAGGGCCGCGGCGGAGGCAGCGATATCATGGTTCAGGGAACATCACAGGCATCCGCTGAGACGATCGAAGCGTATTTTGCGAAAAAAGCATAGATTTTGTGGATAAATCAGGCAAAAAAGCGTAAAATATAAGAGTTAATTCTTTGTTAGGAGTATTTGTCATGAGTGATAAGAAAAAGGTTGAGCAGATCACCTCGATGGAGGAAGATTTTGCACAGTGGTACACGGATGTAGTCAAGAAGGCGGATCTTATCGACTATACGAGCGTAAAAGGTTGTATGGTCTTTAAGCCTGCGGGATACGCGATATGGGAGCTGATCCAGAGACAAATGGATGACAGGTTCAAGGCATGTGGCGTAGAGAACGTTTATCTGCCTATGTTCATCCCCGAGAGTCTTCTTGAAAAGGAAAAGGATCATGTGGAAGGATTTGCACCCGAGGTTGCGTGGGTAACGCAGGGCGGGCTTGCGCCTCTTCAGGAGAGGATGTGCGTAAGGCCTACATCGGAAACGCTGTTCTGTGATTTTTACAAAAATGAGGTACATTCTTACAGAGACCTTCCCAAGGTATATAACCAGTGGTGCTCGGTAGTACGCTGGGAAAAAGAGACGAGGCCGTTCCTTCGTTCGAGGGAGTTCCTGTGGCAGGAGGGACATACAATACATGCGACATTTGAAGAGGCCGAGGAGAGGACCATTCAGATGCTGAACCTGTATGCCGAATTCTGTGAGCAGGTACTTGCCATCCCGGTGATAAAGGGGCGCAAGACGGATAAGGAGAAGTTTGCAGGTGCGGAGGCGACATATACGATAGAAGCGCTCATGCATGACGGTAAGGCACTTCAGTCCGGAACGAGCCATAACTTCGGGGACGGATTTGCAAAGGCGTTTGATATACAATTTACCGATAAGGACAACACTTTAAAGCATCCTTCCCAGACATCGTGGGGAACAACGACAAGACTGATCGGTGCGATAATAATGGTCCACGGTGATGATAACGGTCTTGTTCTTCCTCCGATGGTGGCACCGACACAGGTAGTCATCGTACCGATAAGACAGCAGCAGGAAGAAGTCATGGCGAAAGCCTGCGAGATAAAGGATGAGCTTGTAAAGAATCGTCTTCGCGTCAAGCTTGATGATACGGACAAGAGTCCGGGATGGAAATTTGCAGAGGCAGAGATGAGAGGTATCCCGATCAGGATAGAGATCGGACCTAAGGATATCGAAGAGGGTAGGGCCGTAATGGCACGCCGTGATACCGGTGAAAAGATACCTTGCGATCTGTCAGAGCTTACAAAGAAGGCACAGGAGCTTCTCGGACAGATCCAGAAGGATATGCTCGAAAGAGCGAGAGAGCGTCGCGACAGCCAGACATTTACGGCAACGACACGTGAAGAGTTCGAGAAGATATTTGCCGATAAGTCAGGATTTGTAAAGGCAATGTGGTGCGGCAATGTTGAGTGCGAGAACGAGATCAAGGAAAAGATGTCCGTTACGAGCCGCTGTATGCCGTTTGAACAGGAGAAGTTATCCGACGTTTGTGTTTGCTGCGGGAAACCCGCTAAGCACCTTGTATACTGGGGGAGGGCTTATTAAATGCTGATAGGGGGAACCACGGAGTATATCAGAAGAGAAAGGTAGATCAAACAAAATGAATGTTCTAGTTATCAACTGCGGAAGCAGTTCACTTAAGTATCAGCTTATCAATACCGACAACGAGGAAGTTCTCGCAAAGGGTCTGTGCGAACGTATCGGCATCGACGGCGGTATGCATACATACCAGCCAAAGGGTGCGGATAAGATAAAGACTAATGTTGACATGCCGGATCATACCAAGGCGGTACAGCTTGTTCTTGATGCTCTGACCGATCCTGCGACCGGAGTGATAAAGAGTCTTTCCGAGATCGATGCCGTCGGGCACCGTATCGTTCACGGAGGAGAAAAGTTCTCGAAGTCGGTTCTCATAGATGATGAGGTACTGGCTGCAATAGAAGAGTGTAACGATCTTGCTCCTCTTCATAATCCTGCGAACCTTATCGGTGTCAATTCCTGTAAAAAGCTTATGCCGAACGTTCCGATGGTCGCCGTATTCGATACCGCATTCCATCAGACAATGCCACCGAAGGCTTACCTCTACGGGATACCTTACGAATATTACAGAAAGTACAAAGTACGCCGTTACGGATTCCACGGGACAAGCCATGAATATGTCGCGAACAGGACGGCCGAATTCCTCGGAAGAGATATAAAGGACATGAAGATCATAGTATGTCATCTCGGTAACGGAGCTTCGATAAGTGCAGTATCAGGTGGGAAATGCGTTGATACATCGATGGGTCTGACACCTCTTGAAGGCCTGATCATGGGTACAAGGAGCGGAGATCTCGATCCTGCCATCTTAGAGTTCATATCCGGCAAGGAGGATCTGTCATTTAAGGAAATGCTTTCGATCCTGAACAAGAAGTCGGGAGTTCTCGGCCTGTCTGACGGGGTATCGAGTGATTTCAGGGATCTGGGCGAGGCGGCCGGATCAGGTAACGAGCAGGCTGCGACCGCGCTCGAGACATATGCGTATCATGTTGCCAAATACATAGGATCCTATGTTGCGGCAATGAACGGTGTGGATGCGATAACGTTCACGGCCGGTGTCGGAGAGAACAATATCTCGGCAAGGCAGATGATCTGTTCATACCTTACATATCTCGGCACCGAAATTGATGAGAAAAAGAATGATATCAGAGGCGAGGAAACGATCATCTCAAAAGACGGATCGAAGGTTACGCTTCTCGTTATCCCTACGGATGAAGAGATGTCGATAGCAAGGCAGACGGTCAGATTATGCAAATAAAATATCCCGCAAATGTTAAGAAGCTTATAGACAAGCTTTTGGACAGCGGATTCGAAGCATATGCGGTCGGAGGATGTGTAAGGGATTCATATCTCGGACGTACACCGAATGACTGGGATATAACGACAAACGCATTGCCTTCAGATATCAAGGCGTTGTTCAGGCGGACCATAGACGTCGGTATAAAGCACGGTACCGTCAAGGTCATGATGGGCAACGAAGGATATGAGATCACGACGTATCGTATTGACGGAGAATATGAGGACAGCCGTCATCCGAAGGAAGTGGTGTTCACTTCGGAGCTGGCAGAAGATCTGAAGCGCCGTGATTTTACGATCAACGCGATGGCATACAATGAAAGCAGCGGGCTGGTCGATCTGTTCGGAGGAGTCAGGGACTTAGAGGCCGGAGTGATAAGAGCGGTCGGAGATCCACGTGAGAGGTTCAAAGAGGATGCGCTCAGGATGTTGCGTGCACTCAGATTTTCGGCGAGCTTCGGTTACGAGATAGAAGAAGAAACTAAAGAGGCGATAAGGGAACTTGCGCCGACACTTTCAAACATAAGCGCGGAAAGGATACGTGAGGAGACCGAAAAGCTTATCTGTTCCGATCATCCCGACAGGATGCGTACGGCATATGAGCTTGGGATAACAAAAGTATTCTTCCCCGAATGGGATAAGATGATGGAGTGTGAACAGAATACGCCCCATCATTTTACGGATGTGGGAGATCATACGATCGCAACACTTGAATATACGGTTGAGCATTATCACGATATTCCCGATGAAGATAAAAGGATACTTCGGATCGCAGCCCTCCTTCATGATATCGGAAAGCCCGTCATGAAGACAACGGGAGATGACGGTGTAGATCATTTCAAAGGACATCCCGAAAAGGGAGTGGAGCTGGCGCAGGACGTACTTCACAGACTGAAGTATGACAATGATACGGTCGTAAAGGTTAAAAAGCTTGTCAGATACCATGACGAGAGACCGAGACTGACATATCCGTCGGTAAGACGTTTTATCGCAGGTGCGGATCCGTCCAACATGGAGAACCTGATGCGACTAAAATACGCGGACCTTTATGCCCACACTGATTATCTGTGGGATGACAAGATATATCAGGTAAAAACGCTTGAGGACATGTATCACAGGATAGTGGAGGACAGGGACTGTCTGTTCGTGAAGGATCTGGCTGTTAACGGAAACGACCTGATCGGGCTCGGATATCCGGCAGGACCTGCCATAGGTGATACGCTCGCAAAGCTTTTGGATATCGTGCTTGACGACCCGAAGATGAATGATAAAGAGACACTCCTTAAAAAGCTTGACGGTTACGGTTCATGAAAAATATTGAAAAAGTGATAATCCCGGTGATCATCATAGTGATCGTTACGATGCTCGGGATATATTACATTTCCAAAGAGTATGAAAAGCAGCAGGCACAGAAGCGTGCCGAGCAGATAAAGGAGAACATGCTCGAAGAGCAGTCGGAAGAGCTGGTGTCCGCCGACGATCTGATCTATGAGAGCATTGCGATGCTTGTCGGAAAAAATGAAGAGGAACATAAGCTCAAGTTCATCTCCGTTGACAATGACAAGCTGTTTGAGCTCGAGTATACGGGCAAGACGCCGATCCTCGGAAAGCACGGCAACTCCCTGACGATAGATGAGATACCACTCGGGGAGATACTTAATGTTTCCTACAGTATACACAGCAAGGATCTTACGGAACTTCGGGTGAGCGATGAAGCCTGGACGTTTACGGACGTAACAAAGTTTGAGATCGATGAAGAAGAAGGGAAGATGATCATTGCCGGAAGTACCTATAAGCTTCCGAAGACAGCTGTCGTTTCTTACAAGGACAAGCTTGCCACGTTCATGGATGTCACGAATGTGGATACCCTGATAGTTAAGGGATACGGTCGTAAGGTGTGCTCGGTCATAGTGGACAGGGGACACGGATATGTACGGCTTCTGAACGACTCTTATTTTGAAGGCGGATGGGTTGAGATCGGACAGGATATCATCAAAAAAGTGTCTGAGGAAATGCTGATACCGGTCCCTGAGGGGAATTATCATGTGAGGCTCACAAACAAGGGATATGCTGCGGAAGAAGATATCACGGTCGAGCGTGACAAAGAATCCGTGATAGATCTTGCCGATGTTGATATCAAGGAAGTGGCGATAGGACATGTCGAGTTTACCATAGTGCCTGATTATGCACAGCTCAAGGTAGATGGCGTCATGACGGATTATGAAGAGAGAATACCGCTTGAGTTCGGTGTGCATCATATTCATGTCGAGCTTGCAGGATACAAAAGCGTTGATACGAATATACGGATCTCAGACAAGTACGCGAATGTTGATATAGCACTTGAAGAGGAAGTTTCAGATTCGACCACGGAAAAAACGACCGCAACGACCACAGGGGCCATGGCAGCATCATCCGATGATGTACCGACGACTACTCCGATACCGGCGGCTTCGAATACCGAAAATGTGATGCCGCAGCTTAGAAATGCGGTAACACCGGTGCCATCATCGGTGACATCTTCATCATCTACATCAACGACATCTCAAACCGGAACCGGTAACACGAGTGTGATAAGCGATACGAGAAAGATGTTCGTAGAGTCTCCCGAAGGGGCAGAGGTGTT
>JAEEGL010228506.1_pt1 | contig 11520 bp, 9 predicted proteins | sample 9134231 | NCBI WGS metagenome assembly JAEEGL01 (sample SAMN16246548, study PRJNA631951) | gut metagenome | biome: gut microbiome; feature: rumen; material: fiber-attached | host: Bos | place: Iran: Karaj | collected 2018-10 | reverse complement strand
TTATTATTATTATTATTATTATTATTATTATTATTATTATTATTATTATTATTATTATTATTATTATTATTATTATTATTATTATTATTATTATTATTATTATTATTATTATTATTATTATTATTAATTGAAATATTTGTAATATTTTGTGTATTATTAGAATTATTATTATTATTTTTTAAAGAAAATCTATTTGAAGACATTATTGCTTTTTCATCTTTATTTAATAAAATATCACTTTTATCTAAAAAATCTCTATTAAATCTTTTATTATTAGATAAACTTCCATTTGTTAAAGTTTCTTGCATTTTTTGGCTATTAATATCTAATAAATTATTATTATTATTTTTATTATTTTTATTATTATTATTATTTTTTAATTTTTTATTTATTGTATTATTTGATTGATTATTAGAAATTGTTTTTTTTTTATTATCATTTCTTTCATCAGTGAAACAAACACCCATTTGTTTTTTTAAAAAGAAAATAAATTATTAATTAATTTAAAATAAAATAAATTATTTATTATTTTAAATGTCAACGGAAAATAATAATAATAATTCAAATCAAATTGAAATTCAAAATTTAAATAATATCAACGAAAATAATGAAAATAATGAAAATAATAATTTAGTAAATAAAGAACCAGAAAAAATTATTGAATTAGAAGAAAATAAAAATAATGAAAATATTAATAATAAAGAAAATAATAATGAAAATCAAATTGAAATTAATCCAGAACATATGAATTTTATTTATGGCAGTCAATATGACAAAGAAATTGAAAAAATCCTTAATAATGATAAATTAAAATTAATTTCATTTCAAAATAATTTAAAAACAATCGATGATAAATTTAATATTTTCAGAGAAGAAATTCATCAATTAATTATTCAAGATTATAAAAAAATTTACACTTTATTTGATTTAAAAAATTTAGATAAACAAACTGATAATAATAATTTACAAAATAATTTAAAAAATTATACAAAAAATTTAAAAAATTTTATTTATAAACTTTTTAATATAAAAGAAAAAATAATAGATTCAATTAATATTCATTTAAAAATTCTCGATAATTTTTTTGAAATAACAAAATATTTTAATTATGAAAACAATCCAATCGAAAGATTTTTAGAAAAAAATTTAGAAAAAATTATTAATAGTTGGTTATTTCCAAAAATTAATTTAGATAAATTAAATATAACAAATTTTTTAAATAAAACAAATTTAGAAGAAAATTTAAAAAATTATATTAAAAATACATTAAATAATAATAATTTATCAATTGAATTTTCTAATTTTAATATTAAAGATGAAGAAAAATTAAAAGAAAAAAAAAATGAAGATATTAATTTTTTACAAGAAAATAAAACAAGAATAAGTAAATTAAAATTAAATTATATTAATCAAAATGAAATAAAAGATTATTTAAATGATTATAATTTACCTAATTTACAATCATTAAAAATTAGTAATAGTAGTTTAATTAATTTAAATTTTAATGAAAATTTCTCAAATTTAAATAAAATTCATTTCACAAAATGTCTTGATTTTAATGTAAGTTGTTTAAATAATATTAATAATTTACAAAAATTAATTTTAAATAAAATTGGTTTAATTAATTCTGGTTTTGAAAATGTGATTAATTTTTTTATTAATAATGATAATATTAAATCAAATTTAGAAATTTTAAATTTTTCTGATAACAATATTAATAATATTAAACTTAATGAATTGGTTTATTTAAATAATCATTCTTTTTATAATTTAAAAGAAATGAATTTTAATAAAAATAAAATTTTTAATTTTATGATTAATAAAGAATTTTTCCCGAATTTAAAATTTATTAATTTATGTAAAAATAATATTTCTAGTTTTAAATTAAGAAAAAAAGATTTTTTAAATATTTTAATTTTATTAAATAGAAATAATTATTTAATTGAAGATAATTTACGAGAAAAATATTATGATGAAATTAAAGTAAAAATTAGTGAATTTAAATATAATATAAAATTTTTTTCTCTTTCTGGTTTATTTAATTTAAATAATAATTATTTATTAAATGATTTTTATATTAATAGTCCTTTAAGAATAGGTTTAACAAAATTAGATTTATCATATTGTTCTATAGATAATAAAATTTTTTTTAATTTTTTTGACAGTAATAAAGGAATGTTAAATTTAAAAATATTAAATTTAAATGGAAATTTATTAACAGACGAATTCTTTTCAACTTATATTTCAAATCAATTTCAAACAAAATTAGAAAAATTAACAAATTTACATATTAACGATAATAATTTTGAATTAGAAAATATAAATAAATTTTATGAATTTATTTTAATTAATAAAAATCTAGCTAAATTAAACATAACAAAAAATCCTTTTTCAAAAAAATATTCAGTTGTTTTACCAAAAGGAATTACTCTAAAAAATTATGATTTAAACAGTGAAAATTTAACTGATTTTTATCATTTATTATTAAAAATTATGCAAAAATACACAATAAATAATGAAAATGATAAAAAAAAAGAAAAAACTTTTATTATGAAATTTGATGCAGGAAGTAGTTATAATATATTAAGTAATAATATCGAATTTATTAGTAAAAAAAAAGTAATTATAAATAAAACTAATGAAAAATAATAATTATTTATTTATAAAATTTTAATTTATAATATTATTATAAAATTTTATATTATTAATATTTCAATTAATTTTTATTAATAATAATTTTATTTTTGACCTGAAACAGAATCCATTAAATCTAATAAATCATCTTCTTCATCTTTATTATTATCTTTATTTTCATTTATTTTAAAAGTATCTTCAAATTTTTTTTTAATATCATTTTTTTCTTCTCTTTCAATAATTATATAATTATCATCTTCTGAATTATTTCTTTCATTAGCTCCAAATAAATCTATTTTAAATGTTCCTTCATTGCTTTTATTTACAGCTAATAAACTTGCTAAATCATTATAATCTCTTAAATTTGCTTTGTTTATTATTTCTCTATCTTTTGCTGAAAAATTACTATTTGTATCATAATCAAATAATCCAGTTTCATATAAATTTTTATTTTTATTTTTTATAGGTGAATCAAAAGTATTTATAATAGTATTTTTATTTGTATTTGTATCATCATCTGTTTTATTATTATTTTTATTATCAATTGTTTTAATATTATTATTAAATTCTTTTGTTTTATCTTTTGCTTTTTTATTCTTTCCTACAATTTTAGGTTTATATTCACTACTATATAAATTTAATCCTAATTCAGTATGAAAATTTGTATTTCTTTCTTTAACATAATTTTCTTGAAATTCATTAGTTAAAGCAAGTTCAAAAGTAAATTCATTTAGAACATTTCCAAAATTATCTAATCTTTTTGCAACACCAGGTTTTTTTACAAGAGGAGGAGCAACTTCATTCATAGGTAGATATATTATACTACTACTATCTTGATAGCCATCTTGTATAAAAATACTAACTTTCACATTTTTTCCTTGTAAAAATCTCAAAATAGTAGATTTTAATATGAAATAATCATAACTATTTAATTTAACATATATTTCAACATATCTACTTATAATATTTTCTAATCTTTCAATTAAATCCTTATTAAGTTCTTTATCCATTTTAATTAAAATATCTTTAATTGAAGTTAAATGATTTAATGTTACTTGATATATCTCTTCGGGATATCTAGTTCTTACTATTTCAAGTTTTAATGACATTAACATTAATTCAAATAATTTTGACATTGAAGTTGCATTTAATCTCATTATTGAAGAATGGGCAAGATTTTCAAAAACTCTTCTAATATTTGAATGTTTTGGACATTTTTGATGTTTTAATATTTCATTTTCAAATTTATTTGAAAATAAATTTGAAACTACATCATTTATTACTTTTTTACTCTTATCATTGGGAATGTTTTGAGCTTTTAATCGAGAACATAGAATATAAATCATTTCTCCTCCTAAATTATATATAATTATTGGCATTGTCATTAAATATGTTTCTGACATTGTTTATTTAAAATAATATTTATCAGTAATATTTAAATTATTTAAAATTATTAATTATAATATTATTTATATGTTTTATTTATAATATAAAAACTAATATTATAATTTTATAAAAAAAATTATTAATTGAACTAATATTTAAAATAATATTTATAATAAAGAAAATTAAAAAATTACAATATTTATAATATTTTAAAATATAAAAACATAATTTTCAATTCTTTTTCATATTAATATTTAATTAATATTTTTATCAATTTTTATTATATTTTTTTATAATATCAGTGTTTTTAATATTATCTATATTATTAATATTTTCTAAATTTATATTTTCATTTATTTTATAATCAATATTATTATTTTCATTATTTTTATTTTCATTATTATTATTTATAATATCTTTTGGTTTAAAAGTAAATCTCTTATTATCAATACTTTTTTCATATTCTTCAATATTTTGATATTTAATATTTTCAATTATTTCAAAAATACTTTTTCTTTCTTTTTTTGGTTCAATAAAACTTTTATTATTTTTTAAAGTTTTTATTGGGAAATTATCAGCAATAATATCATAATTTATATTTTTAGAAATATTTTTTTTAAAAATATTATCATGAGATGTTAATTTTTTATCTAATTTTTTAATATTATTTATTTTTCTTTGAATTGAAATTGCTTTATATAAATATGAATTAGAATTTATATTTTTATTATTTAATTTTTTATTGGAATTAAAATTATTTAATTTTATTATTTTTGTAGTAGTTTGAGTTTTATTATTATTTAATTTATTATTATCATTTTTTGTTTTATTTATTTTTGAATTTATTTTATTTTTACTTGATTGATTAGTTTTAATTTCTTTTCCATTTGAATTATTTAATTTTAGATTTTTTTTATTTATAATTATAATATTTTTTTTATTATTATTATTATCAACTGATTTATTTTTTTTAATTAATTTTATATTACTTAATTCTTTATTTATAATTTTTTTATTACGAGATAATGAATCATTATTTATTTTAAAAAAATTTGTTTGTTTTTCATTATTATTTTCTTTATCTCTATTTTTATTATTATTATTATTAGAATTTATTTTTATTTCAGAATTTGTATTTAAATCTTTAAATTCTTCATTATTTTTTTGTTTTATTTCTAAATTATTTTCTTTCGAATTCATTATTTGATTTAAATATTTACTTTTAAATTCTATTTTATTTTTTATAGGTGAAATATCATTTTTATTATCATCTTTTAATTTACAATTTTTTAATCTTTCTGTATAAGAAGTAATTTTTTTTTCACTACTTATAAATTTATTATAATAATTATTTAAACATTCATTTTTAAATATATGATTATTATTATTATTATCATTATTTATATTATTGTTATTTAAGTTTATTTTAATATTATTTTCATTATTATTTATTTTATTTTCATCTGTTTGATTAATTACAAAATTATTATTTATTTTTTTAATATCTTCTATTTTTAAAAATAATGATTCATCTTTAATGTTAAATTTATTATTATTATTTTTTTTATATTGTTTATTTTTATCAAATTTTTCATTAGAATTATTTGAACAATCTATAAAAAATTATTTAAAAATATTACTTGATATATTTTTTTCAATAATTTTTTTATTTTTTTTATTGAATGAATTATTCATGTTCATTAATAAATTCTTTTATTAAATATTAATTAAATATATATTTTTTTAATAATATTTATTCAATATATAAAATTAAATAAAATTAATTTATTTTAAAATGAGTCAAGATAAGTTGAAAATTAAAATAGTTTATAATAAAGACCAGAGTACAGAAATAGAATTTGATAAAAATGAAAATTATAGAAAAATTAAAAACAAAATAAATAAAATGTTGTCTATTACAATGAATGATAGAGAAGTTGAATATTATTTTATGAATGAAAGTAATAATGAAAGGGCTGGATATTATACTCAAAAAGATCATAAATTATTTTTAAAACAAAATAATAAAACTATTTATGTAATAAATAAAGATCCAGAAAAAAAAACCATTGTATTTGTAATAGATGAAGATGAAAAAAAAGAAGAAAAAAAAGAAGTAAAAAAAGATGAAAAGAAAGTAGAAAACGTAGAAAAAAAAGATGAAAAGAAAGTAGAAAACGTAGAAAAAAAAGATGAAAAGAAAGTAGAAGTAGAAAAAAAAGATGAAAAGAAAGTAGAAAACGTAGAAAAAAAAGATGAAAAGAAAGTAGAAGTAGAAAAAAAAGATGAAAAGAAAGTAGAAAACGTAGAAAAAAATGATGAAAAAAAAATAGTTAAAAACGAAAAAAAAGTTACAAATGAAAAAAAAGATACAAATGAAATAAAAGTAGACAAAATAAATAAAAACGAAGATAATAAAATAAAAGAAAATATTAAAAACGATGTAAACAAAAACAAAATTGATTCAAATAAAAATTTAGAAAAATTGAACAATAAAAATTATAATAATTTACCAAACAATGACATTATAATTAAATTTGCAAAAAATTTATTTTCAATAGCTGGAAAAAAAATACGACAAAAATTTTTGAATGAATATAAAGGAAAAGAAAAAATAACAGAGTATTATAAACAATTTAAAATAGAAAGAGAAAAAAGAATAAGTAATTTGTATTCAGTAATTAATGAAAAAAAATTCATTTATAAGATGAACAATATCTATAATTTAGATAATGGCTTGTTTAATTATGAACCAAATTATTTAGTCGATAATTTTTTAATAAATGATAATAATACAAATTTGGAATTAAATATTCATGATAGCACTGTTAGAGGCAGTTCTATATTAAATTCAACTGAAAATATTTAAATTGAAATAAAATTATTTATTTATAGAATTTAATTTAAAATTTTATTAACAAATTATTTAAAATAAATTATTTTAAATTTTATTATTATTTTAATAAAAAAATTTATAAAAATCACTTTTTAATTTAAAATTTTATAATTAGTTAAAAGATAAAATTTTATTTTTTTCAATCTTAAATTTGAATTAAAAATATTTAAAAAAAATATTATTTATATTATTAATTAATTAATATATTAAATTTAAATTTTTATTCCATGCAATATAAAATCCTTTAATATAATTTCACATTCAATATTAATTTGACCAGTTGAAACACTATTTACACCAAATTTTTCTGTTATAGTATAAACAGCAGATTTATCCACAAATTCAGAAGTATTACCCAATAAAGTTTCTTCTAAAGAAGTTCCAACATTTTTAGTAGGTCTCCAACAATTAATTGTCATTCTATTATAACCTGGATTTACTGGAAAATAACCTATACCATATCCAGCTAAACATGATTTTCCATCTGAGTCATTACTAAAAACTTCAACTAAAATTTTTGGCCAACCTTTTATACTTCTACACGCTAAATTAAAATATAATGGTTGATCAAAATATATAACATTAATATTATCTTCTTCATTTAATTCTGAAACAAATGTTTCACCTGATAGAACTCCATCTATTAAATTATAATTAGTTCCGATTATTATTTTATATTTTAAATATAATCCATCTGTATCAAACCCAATTGCATTTAATATACGTCCTGTTAAATAAATTTGTGGAGTTGCAAAAGCATCAATCATTTTTAAAAAAAATATATATATATATATTATAAATAATATTTTTTATATATATTAATATTATTATTAATAATAAGTATATTTAAATTTCAATATATATAAATTTTATTAAAATTAATAAATGATATATAAATTTGTAAAATTATTAGGAGAAGGTTCTTATGGAAAAGCTTTTTTATGTACTTCTAAAGAAGATAATTCATATTGTGTTATAAAGCAAATAAATATGACTAATATGAATGAAAAAGAAAAAAATGAGACTGTAAATGAAGCAAAAATTTTAAAAAAATTAGACCATCCAAACATTATTAAATTTAAAGATGTTTTTCAATCAAAAAAACCTATTTCTTTAAATATTGTAACTGAATATGCAGATGGAGGAGATTTATCAATAAAAATAAAATCACATCAAAAAAATAAATCTTATTTCCCAGAAAACGAAATTTTAGATATTTTTACTCAAATTTGTAGTGCAATAAAACATATTCATCATAAAAAAATTCTACACAGAGATTTAAAATCACAAAATGTTTTTATGACAAAATCAGGTTTAGTTAAATTAGGAGATTTTGGTATAGCAAAGAGTTTAAATAATACATGGCAAAAAGCTTCAACAATGGTAGGAACACCTTATTATTTATCTCCTGAAATTGTTTCAAATAAACCCTATAGTTTTAAAAGTGATATATGGAGTTTGGGTGTTTTGTTATATGAAATGATGGCTTTACGTATGCCTTTTGATGCTAATAGTTTACCTATGTTAAGTTTAAAAATTATGAAAGGTAATTATACACCACCTCCTAATCATTATTCAAATGAATTAAAAAATTTAGTTAAAAAATTATTAAATGTTAAACCAGATGATAGACCAACTGTTGATCAAATTTTAAAAGAACCTATTATTGTTAATAGAATACATAAATACTTAGGAGAAGTTGATTATAATAGAGATTTTAATAAATCTTTAGTGAAATATTATAAAATCGAAAATAGAAATAGATTAAAAGAAAGTAAAATTTTAAAAGAGGAGAAAAAAGTTGAAAAAATAAATTCAAATAATAAAGTAAATAATTATATTAATCAAAATAATAATAATCAATATAATAACCAATATAATAACCAATATAATAACCAATATAATAATCAATATAATAATAATCAATATAATAATAATCAATATAATAATCAATATAATAATAATCAATATAATAATAATCAATATAATAATCAATATAATAACCAATATAATAACCAATATAATAATCAATATAATAATAATCCTAATCAAAATAATTATCATTATCAAGACAATAATCCTAATCAACAAAGACCAGTTAGTAGACATAATGCAAATAAAAAGCAAATTCAAGATTATATAAATCACAAAAAAAATGAAAATAAATATCCAAATCCTGCTCCTTTTAATGTTAATGATGAAAAAAATGAAATAAGAAACTTTATAAAAAAACGAAGAGAAGAAAATAAAAAAGAAGATCTTAATAATAATAATGAAATAAAATTACCAAATAAAAATAATTTACTTTTATCTAAAGAAAATCCTGATTTAACAATTAATTTAAATAATTTTATAGAAAATTATTTAAAAGAAAACAATGATACATTCAATTACAAAAATATGAATGAAGATCAATATAATCAAAATAGATATCTAAATAATATTGCAAAATTAGTAGAAGAAGAAAAAGAAGATAGTGATAATGAAGGAGATAATATGACTGCTACATCAGTAACAGAAAAAGAAAAAATTGAAATAAATTCTAATTTTATGGAAAAAAAAGATGATAAAAAAGAAGATGAAAAAAAAGATGATAAAAAAGATGAAAATAATATTAATAATAAAACAAATAATAATAAAAATTTAATTTCATATGAAAGTGATTATCAAAAATTAGAAGAAATTAGAGTTGAATTAGAAAAAGGATTGGGAATAGAATTATTAAAAAAAGCTTATCGTTTTGTAGATGAAACAACTGATGTAAAAGAATTTAAATGTGATTATGATAAATTAAGAGAAAAAATAAAAAATGAATTTAAAAATAAATATTCAGAAAAAGAAATAGAAAATGTTTTAGATAAAATCCCTGAAATTTTTAGTTTAGTTGCAAAAGAAAGATGTGCTTTAATTAATTAAATATATAATTTCTAAATATATTTTAATTATATTATTTTTATTTATATTTTAAACAATAATAATTTATTTTTTAAATAATAATTAATTAATGGATGGAGGAATTGGATAGTAAATAATTATATTATAAATATTTTCAATAATAATTTAAATAAAATTATAGCAATTTTTTATTTAAAATATTATTATTAGGTGATAGTGGAGTAGGAAAAAGTTGTATAATATTAAGATATACAGAAAATACATTCACACAAAATTTAATGAATTCAATTGGAGTCGATTTTAAATTAAAGAGTATAGAAGTAGAAGGAAAAAACATAAAGCTTCAAATTGTAAAACATTATTAATAATAAATATATATATTAATTTATATATATTAAATATATAGTGGGATACAGCAGGTCAAGAACGTTTTAGAACAATAACAACTTCATATTATAAAGGAGCTCAAGGAATAGTAATAGTATATGATATATCTGATAATGAGACTTTTGAACATGTTAAAAATTGGATGAATGATATAGATAAATTTGCAAAAGAAGGAGTGTTAAAAATATTGGTTGGAAATAAAAGCGATTTAATCGAGAAAAGACAGGTAAGTTATGAAAGAGGAAAAGAATTAGCTGAACATTATAATATTCCTTTTTTTGAAACAAGCGCAAAGTCTTCAGATAATATTGAAAATTTATTTGTTGAGGCTACAAAAGCGTTTATAAATAAACAAATTTCTTTAGGAAATGTTAATTATGGAAAACCAAAATCTAGACCAGATACAAGTGCTATTAATTTAACTTCAGAACAAATAAAAAAAAAAACTAAGAAAAAAAATTGTTGTTAATTTAATTTATTTTTATTAGGAAATATTTAATTTATTTATATTATAAATTCAAAATTTATATAAATATTATTATTGTTAATTTAAATATTATTTTATTATTTAATGCATTTTATTTTAAATTAATAAAATAAGGTTATATTTTATTAAAATTTATTATAAAATATATAAAAATAAAAATGAGTAAATTACCTTTAATAGAACCTATTAAACGACCTTACACAAAAACTGCGCCAACTAAATTCTTAATTTCTAATAGTGAAAAAGAAAAAATAACTTCTTTAAGAAATTATGATATAGCTATTAATTATTATTCGAAAGGAATTACAAATGATAAAAAAAATCCCAATTATTTAATTAAAAGAGCAATTTGTTATTTAGCAAAAGGATTTTATACTTTGGCATTAAAAGATGCTTTAAAATCAATAGAAATTGATAAAAAATTTAGTAAAGGTTATTATATAGCATCATTATCTTATTTAGAAATGTATGATGTAGAAAAAGCAGAAAAATATGCAAAAGATAAAAATCAAAGGTTAAATTATTTAATAGAAAAAACAAAAAATGATATAAAATTAAAAACACAAAAATTTAAATCATATCCAATCTATTTAAATTTTTTAAGAGAATTATATAAATATGATTCATTTTTTCCTAAATTAGAAATACATTTTTACTCAGATGAATATAGAGGTGTTATAGCTAAATCATTTATTCAAAAAGATGAAATAATTATGACTATTCCAAAAGAATGTTTAATTTCTTTAGAAACTGCATTAAATACAGAAATGGGAAAAGAAATAGGAAAATTTATGCATAAAGAATTAAACAGCCCAAAACATTGTTTATTAAGTGC
>JAEEGL017213883.1_pt1 | contig 11521 bp, 11 predicted proteins | sample 9134231 | NCBI WGS metagenome assembly JAEEGL01 (sample SAMN16246548, study PRJNA631951) | gut metagenome | biome: gut microbiome; feature: rumen; material: fiber-attached | host: Bos | place: Iran: Karaj | collected 2018-10 | reverse complement strand
TATTCTCATCTCGTACATCAGTAGGGCGATACCAATACACAATATCGGACAGAATGCTTACTGCAAGATGATTCGGCTTACCTGAAGGCTTTCTGATATGCTTGTACCACTCAAGATCCGTTATATTTCCTGTTATCCTTATGCTGCCCATCAGGTCAACAGCCGGATTACCACTTGTCAATACTGCCATCACTCCACCTCTTCTTTCCTTCCTACCTTCCAATCATCAAGCAGCTTAAAAATCACTTCTCTCATCTGATCAACTGTATAATCCGCAGGAAAATACGAGAACAGTTTATTTCCCTTAATAACTATCTCCTTTTCCTTCAGCCTGTTTCTGCCTTGTAATAAATCTTCAACATCTTCCTTAGTCAGCTCTTCGGTCTCAGATAAAAACCTCAGCTGTTTCGCAGTTTCAAGTTTGATGACACTGCCGTTTACAAGTTCTTCATACACCCAGTTCTGTATGTGTTTATCAACAAACGATAATTCAACTGCTGCAACCATCTGTAATCTCTTGCTGTCGACTTCAGCCAAGAGCTCCGGTATCAGCTCATTAAGCCTCAAATATCGCTGTACCTGTCTCCCTGACAGGCCATACATCTCACCCAATTCATCATTAGACCATTTATCCGATAATTCACCCCTATGCAATAGAGAATCATATTTTCTCTTCATTGCCCTGGCCTTATCTCCGGGCGATATATACGTTCTCTGTATATTTGAATCGACCATCATCAAGGCCGCTATATCATCATCCACATCCACGATAAGCCCCGGTACCTTATCCATGCCGAGCTTTCTGGCAGCATGCGTCCTTCTGTGGCCTGAGATAATCTGATATCCGCCTGCTGGATCTTTTCTTACTATGATGGCGTTGATTATCCCTCTTAGTGATATGCTTTTAACAAGCTCATCCATCTGTTCATCGTCCTTTACCCTGAACGGATGGTCCGGGAAATCATGCAATTCCTCTATATTTATCTCAACCGAATTATCAAGACCTATATCGCCCCCGCATAATTCATCATAAGAAGTCATCTTTATTCCAAGTCCGGGTCTCTTCTTATCTGCACTCATCAATCAGCACCTCCTTCACAAAAGTCGTATAGGCAGCTGCTACTTTGCCCTTTGGATCATGGAGATATACGCTGTTACCCACAGCACTTGATTCTGACGCTTTTACAGAAGTCGGAATGCATGTACTGTAAACCGTAAGAGATCCGGCATATGCCTCATCCAATACAGCCATGATATCTTTTGTGTAGTTGTTACGTGTATCGACCATTGTGCGTACAACGCCGGCTATACGTAACCTCGGATTAAGCTGCCGCTTGATCTTGTATATCGTCTTGATAAGCTGCTGGAGCCCCTTTACTGACAGATATGCCATCTGTGAGGGTATGATGACTTCATCCGCCGCTGTAAGGACGTTGATCGTCAGCATCCCAAGTGAAGGCATGCAGTCCAGGATAACATAGTCATAGTGGGCTATATCCTGTATCTGACTAATGTAATTCCGGATTATCATCTCCCTGCTTAGTACGTTAACAAGAGACACTTCAAGACCTGAAAGCTCTATATTGGAAGGAATAAAGTCAATTCCTTCTTCATGATGGATTATCCCCTTAAGATCAACCGGTTCATCATTGATTACGTTCATGAGAAGGGTTGATATGGTTATTTCAAGGCTGTCGGGATCTGTTATCCCCAGGCTCTTTGTCATATCCCCCTGCGGATCGGCATCCACAAGGAGTACCTTATACCCCTCGTGTGCCAGTCCGATTCCTAAATTCACTGTTGTGGTAGTCTTGCCGACTCCACCCTTCTGATTCGCTATTGCTATGATCTTACTCATTATCAGCCACCTCCCCGTTCACAACGATATCGCAATATGCCCTGTAGTACCTGCTTGTACCTTTATTGGGCAGTATTTTCGAGAAATTGATAACTTCACACATCCCAAGCTCCTGACACTTTTCCAGAAGCCTGTGGAAATTATCGATCTCTGTCGGAGTTGACTGAGCCCTTACCTTAACTTTTGATTTTTCCGTACCGATATAATCAATTTCTGCACCTGTCGCTGTTTTCCTCATTATTCTTCATCCTCCTCATCTTCAATGGTTTCATCACTATTGGGATCCACCCAGTGTTTCCTGATAAAAGCCTCGAACGGTTCAACCTCTACAAGAACCACCTTGCCGATCTTGTACATGGCACCGGATTTCTTGGCAATCTCATCAAAAAAAGTTCTGCTGAGACTGTATATCCGTATCCCCTCCTTCGGGCGGATAAACTTTCTCATCTCATCATCTTCTTCCAGAAGCTTTCGTATCTGGTTCAATGACTTTTCGCTTGCTGCATTCATATCGCTGTTTTCCTCCTTTGGATTATTTGATAGACCACGCAAAAAGGACACTCTCCCGGTTTTTCTTCCGAAATAGTGTCCTTGTTCATAACAATATTCAAATGACTCTGTTACTTATTGCTTTACTTAATCCAAATTCGGTTCATTGGCGTACTTTTGGCGTACCTCAGATTCTCATACCCCTTCAGCCCGCATAAATACTAGGCCGGCGCCTATCCTATCAACCAATCGTACATCTCCTGATATTTGAGGGCACTGACCTTCCATGAAAAGTCAACCGCCATTGCACGATCGATCATCTTGTTCCATTCACGCCTGTGATTGGTATATACATCATAAGCAAAGCGTATGGTTCCGAGCATCTCATGGGCATTGTAATTAACGAATGAAAATCCGGTTCCGGTACTCTCATACTTATTGTATGACTCTACCGTATCCTTAAGTCCGCCGGTCTCGCGGACAATGGGGATCGTGCCATACCTAAGGGCCATAAGCTGTGAAAGCCCGCAGGGTTCAAACAGCGACGGCATGAGGAAAGCATCCGAACTTGCGTATATCTTATGCGAAAGACCTTCCGAATAATAGATGTTTGCCGATACCTTGTTTCCGTATTTCCAGTCAAAATGCCTGAACATGTTCTCATAGCGCTCCTCGCCGGTACCGAGGATAACGATCTGGATATCCATCTGGCAAAGCTCATCCATAACATAGGCAATGAGGTCAAAGCCTTTCTGGTCGGTAAGCCTTGAAACTATACCGAGCATGAACTTCTTGTCATCCTTATCAAGCCCCAGCTCCTCCTGGAGAGCCCGTTTGTTCTTAACCTTCTCCTTGCGGAAATCACGTGCCTCATACGGAAATTCGATAAACTTATCGGTGGTCGGATTATAATCGGTATAATCGATACCGTTGACAATACCGCGGAGGTCATTGCTGCGTGCCTTAAGAAGCCCGTCGAGACCTTCGCCGTAAAACGGCATCTTGATCTCTTCCGCATACGTCTCCGATACGGTCGTGATGGCATCGGCAAATACGATGCCGCCCTTTAACATATTGCCATCCTTATATGCTTCAAGTTTATCGGGGGTAAAATAGTAATCCGGCAATCCCGAGTAGGCCTTGATCGTCTTAACATCCCATACTCCCTGGAACTTGAGGTTATGAATGGTCATGATGGACTTCATATTGCGGAAAAATTCACCCTCATGGAATCGTTCCTTAAGATATACCGGGATCAGACCTGTCTGCCAGTCATGGCAGTGTACGATATCGGGCCTGAAATCCACAACGGGAAGGATGGAAAGCGCTGCCTTACAGAAGAAACAGAACTTCTCAATATCCCACAGTACATCACCGTAGGGTTTGGGACCCGCGAAGTAATGCTCGTTATCAACAAAATAGTAGGTTATCCCAAGATACACAAGCTTCATGATACCGACATATAATGTCTTATTGTCCATATCCATGTAGAAATGACCTACATATTCCATCTTCTCAGAAAACTCGATGGGAATGCACATATATTTGGGAAGTACGACCCTGCAGTCAAAATACTTCTTATCAAGGCACTGCGGAAGGGAACCGACTACATCGGCAAGTCCGCCGGTCTTTACAAAAGGTACACATTCGGATGCAACAAACAATACTTTCTTCATATAGCCCTCCAAATACCCTGAATCGTCACATTTACAGGCATATTATACTAAATTCCCGCCCTGATTTCCACACTTATCTGTACTTACCCGGGTCAAGCTTTTCTATCCTGTAATCTCCCTCATATTTTGTGACCACGTTCTTTATGATCGATGAATGGTTATACGAAACTGACATTATCGTCGGCTCGCTCATATCATAAACAAGTATTCCCGCACTGCTCACAATGAAGTTGCTGAACCTGACAACAGCATGGCACGGACAGGTAACTCCGTTAGCCTGTGTTATCTGAACATTATAGATAAGATCCAGCTCATTGTAATCATTTCCCGTCTTGCCTGCCTCACTCTGATTAACCACCTTAAAGTACATCTCTTCTATCGAAGGAGAAAGATAGGAAAATGTTGCCTGCTGATTTATGTAAACCGGAACCAGATTGGCTTCACAGAAAACCCTCACCCCGTATTCATTGGCATCCTTAAACGCTTTGCGTCCCTCACTCACTGCCTGGGATATCAGCGTATCCGGAATTTCGGATATATCGGTAACGTAACTTCCGCAGTTGCCCACCGTATAATCCTTTACACAGTTTTCGGAAAGAGCATCTATATAGTAGTTGTCATGAAGGCGCGCCCCGTCTTCAAAAAAGCATCTTATGCTTACGGTATCGCCAACGGAATATTTTTCTTTATATTCAACAGGCGCGAATGTCAGCGTCCGTATAAGCGGATTCTCGCTGTTATTTGTGATCGTCATCGTGATCTCCGGCGATATGCCTTCGAATGAAACCTCTATATCCTCAAACAGATCCTCCACACTCAGCGGACGTGCACTCGTAAGTCCCTTAACCGTATATACGGCCTCGGATGCATTAACGTTTATGTTAAGATGTCTCGCAAGATCCTCATCATACAGATACGATACTGTGATCTCGTCACCGTTCTTGAGTCCGCCGCTGTTATCGGTCATCGCCTCAATACCTGCAGCAAACCTCAAAAACTCTTCATCCGTGACTTTCTTATCCTTGATGACGGCTTCCTTGCGGGCTGCCATTATTGCCCTGATCTCTTCAAACAGCCGGTCATCATTTCGCGTAAAGACCGCTTTCCCGCTGTTATTGTACCCCTCGTAGCTTATCTGGAAATAGTCGCTTAATACGATCGTATCCCCTTCTGTAGCATTCACTGCAACAAACAGCGCAACTCCGCCGATCGCTACGATCAACGGGATCAGTAAAAACAGTAAAACCTTTTTCATTTCCCCTTATTCGATGCTCTCCGCCAGCATCTTCATCTCCCTTGCATTATTTATCACACTATCCGTTATCTTAGCGCCGCCCAGCATCCTTGCAAGCTCCTTTACGGAAGCCTCAGGATCAAGCTTTGCCACATCCGTTTTAGTGCGTGTCCCCTCAACACCTTTGCTTATCCCATAATGGGCATCTGCCATCGCCGCGATCTGCGGAAGATGCGTGATGCAGATTACCTGTTTATCCTTTGAAAGCCGCTTAAGCTTCTCAGATACCTTCTGTGCCGTGCGCCCGCTTATCCCCGCGTCTATCTCGTCAAAAATAAGCGTACCCACTTCGTCCCGGCCCGCAAGCACCGATTTGAGTGCAAGCATGACCCTCGAAAGTTCACCTCCCGATGCCACGTCCTTTAACGGACGCAGTTTCTCACCGGGATTCGTGCTTATCAGAAAGGTGATGCTGTCATATCCCGTAAGAGAGATATGTTCCTCATCGCCCTTTACCTCTATCTCAAACCTTGAATCAAGAAAGTTAAGATCTATCAGTGCTTCCCTGAGCTTATCAGACAATACCGCGGCCTCACTGCTGCGAATTTCGGAAGCCTTCTTACACAACTTAAGCAGTTCGGATCCGGCCTTATCATGTTTTGCCTTAAGCTCTGCAAGATAAGTGTCATAATCGCTGTACTTCTCAAGCATGGCCTGCCGTTCTGCAAGGTATTCGTTTACCTTTGCTACGGTATCACCGTATCTTGCCTTGATACGGTTTACGATATTCAGGCGCTCCTCTACGGCCTCAAACCTCTCCTGAGACTGCCCGAGTCCATCCTCGTATGCGGCGATGGATCGGTTAAAATCATTCAGAAGGCTGTCTATATCGGTAAGTTCGCTTATCAGCGGCCCAAGTTCGTCATCATATGCTTCAACCGACTTAAGACGCGATAATGCGTGGCCTATAAGTGATCCGGCCGATGCAGCCCCTTCATAACCGCTGCTCAGATGGGCAAAAGCTACGGCCTCCTCAATACCCCTCGCATTAGACAGCTTGCGGTATTCAGCTTCCAGCGTTTCATCCTCGCCTTCCTTTAGCGCCGCACTTAATATCTCCTCGACCTCGAACCGTGCAAGCTCCTTCTCCTTCTCGATGTTCCTCTCGTCGGACGAAGCCTCCTTAAGTTCCCGGGACAGTTCCGTATATTCACGGTATTTCTCCCGGATGCCCGCAAGTACGGGGGCTAACTTCTCTCCGCAGAAACCGTCAAGGATCTCCCGCTGCTTATCGGCATAGAGCAGAGACTGATGCTCATGCTGCCCGTGTATGTCTATGAGTACCTGCGCAAGTTCCTTGAGAGCAGCTGCCGAAGCCGCCTCGCCGTTTATGCGTATGGTATTCCTTCCTTTCATGACCCTACGCTGCATTATAACACAATCATCGGGTGCAGGTATATCAAGTTCGTTTAATTTGTCTCTTATTTTATCGGAATCTATGCTGAAAGTGAGTTCGCAGAGGGCATATTCGGCATCATCCCTTACAACATCGGCCCTCATCCTCTTGCCCAGCGCAAAATTGATGGAATCGATGAGTATTGACTTTCCGGCACCCGTTTCACCCGTGAGGATGTTGAGTCCGTCGGAAAGATCAAGCTCCACATCATCTATCAGCGCAATATTCTTAACATGCAGGTTTAATAACATTTCATTCCTCAGCTTATAAGCTTCTCTATCTCGTTCATTACCTTTACGGTATCTTCTGTCGTCCTTACCGCGCACATAACGGTATCATCACCGGCGATGCTTCCCACTATCTGCGGAAGATCCAGCGCATCTATCGCAGCCGCCACCGCCATCGCCATCCCCGAATATGTCTTGATGACAAGGATGTTCTGCGCCATGTCCATCGACTTAAAGCCTGCCTTCAGGACCCCGGGATACTTATCGTCGATGCCTCCGGCCATATCCGCATGTGCGGCATATTTCTGCCTTCCGTCCCCGGCCGGTATCTTTATAAGGTTCAGCTGCTTTATATCCCTTGATACGGTCGCCTGGGTAACGTGATAGCCCTCACTGTTGAGCCTGTCTTTAAGCTCTTCCTGCGTCTGTATCATATTATTGGATATTATCTCAAGTATCTTGCTTCTTCTGTCTGTGCTCATCATGTTGCTCCCAGTTTCCTGCTGAGTACGTCAAGGAAACCTTCTCTGCTCATCTTTATGACCTTGGTGACCCCTTCAGCCTTTCTGATATCAACGGTGTCCCCGACCTTCAGAGCTATCGCCGTGGCACCGTCGCAGGAGAGATGTACCTCATGCTCGTGACTGTACTTGCTGCTCAGTATCTCTATCCTTATCTCATCCTCTGCCGATAATACCACCGCCCTTGTGTTCAGGGTGTGAGGACATATGGGCGTTATCAGTATAAGGCTTGCGCTCGGCTCCACTATCGGCCCTCCCGCCGACAGGTTGTATCCGGTGGAACCCGTGGGAGTCGACACGATAATACCGTCAGCCTCATAAGTACTCAGGCATCTGTTGTTTACGTATATCACATATCTGACTATCCTCAGGTCGCCGAGACGGGATATTACTATATCATTAAGCGCCGTACTGACGATCCCGCCCGTTTCGGACCTTAACATCATACGCTCTTCTATATCGTAATCATCATTTATGATGCGGTCAAGCGTTGGAAAGATATTATCCCGCTCAACCTCGGCAAGATAACCGAGTGTGCCCAGATTAATGCCAAGAAAGGGAATATCCCTGCCTGCAAGCGCACCGGCCACCTGTATGAGGGTACCGTCACCGCCAAGCACCAGCACGCACATATCTTCATCTGCCGCTTTCTCGTTAAGTTCCTTTGCCGGGATGGCATCATGGGTAACACCCGCGGTAACACAGGTGCAGCCCCTCTCTTCCAGGTATTTTTTGATGGATCCGGCTACCGCTCCGCCGGGATCCTTATCCTTGTTGTATACTGTAAGAAATTTGTTCATATGCATGTCACCTCATCAGATCAGGGAGAATCACCCGTCAGTTCAGCTCACCGGCCGCTTCCCTGACCGTACGGACTATCAAATCATCCGTGACCGTACCGTTTTCGTTCGCCTGGTTTACATAACTGCATTTATCTTCATTCAGTCCGCTTTCATTCCGGGGATCATCGTCATTTTGGTTTACATAATCTACGGAATTCTTTCGAAGCCATATGAGATACTCTATATTTCCTTCAGGCCCTTTTATCGGGGAATAGGTAAGCCCCAATGGCGTAAATCCGGTCTCAACCGCGATATCCGTGACTTTGCGTATGACCTCCTCATGTACCGCACTGTCCCGTACAACGCCCTTTCTTCCAACCTTATCCCTGCCGGCTTCAAACTGGGGTTTGATCAGGCAGACCATCTGTGCCCCATCCCTCAGCAGTTCATAAGCGGGCGGGAGCATCTTGTCCAGCGAAATAAAGGATACATCACATGACGCAAAATCAGGCCTGTCTTCGATATCCGCGGGAGTCATGTATCTGAAATTCGTCTTCTCCATGCAGATCACCCGCTCATCGTTCCGTAACTTCCAGTCAAGCTGGCCGTGGCCAACATCTATAGCATATACCTTCGCCGCCCCGTTTAAGAGCATGCAGTCGGTAAAGCCTCCCGTAGACGCTCCTATATCCATGCACACGGCGCCGTTAAGATCTATTGGGAACTTTTCAAGGGCCTTTTCAAGCTTAAGTCCGCCGCGGCTCACATATTTAAGCGCCGCGCCCCTTACCTCGAGTTCGATGCCGTCCTCTTCAAACGACGCACCAGCCTTGTCTTCCCGCTGGCCCTTAACAAAAACGTTGCCTGCCATTATGATGGCCTTGGCCTTCTCCCTCGAAGACGCATAGCCTTTGTTCATAAGGATAACATCCAGTCTCTGTTTCATCTTATCAAGTGACCGCTCATTCCACGACAGCCGCATCCTTACGGTGCTTGTTGCCCCAGCTCACATACTGTGCAACTATCCGCTTGACTATCGTTTCCCTGTCTATTCCCACTTCCTTCTTAAGCAGATCGACGTTTCCGTGCTCCACATAATCATCGGGAAGCGCTATCACCAATACATCGCATTCATATTTATTTTCAAATACATGGTCCCTTACCTTCTCTCCGTAGCCGCCGCTTGCGACGTTTTCCTCAAGCGTTACTATGAGCGAATGGGTCCTGCATATCATATCCACCGCCTCAGTATCCACGGGCTTGGCGAACCTCGCATTTATAAGGCTGCACGGATACCCCATGTCCTTAAGGGTCCCTCGCACCTCCTCAGCCGTCCTTACCATACTGCCGAAGGCAAACAGCGCGATGTCATTCTCTTCGTATATCACTTCGCTCCTGCCGTAAACGACAGGTGCCCTGAATTCCTCAAGTCCGTCGTACGCCTCTCCGCGGGGATATCTTATCGCGATGGGGCCTCCGTACGTTACGGCAAACTTCATCATATCGGAAAGTTCCCACTTATTCTTGGGTGACATTATCGTCATATTCGGTATCGACGATAAGTAGGATATATCAAATATACCCTGGTGCGTCTCACCGTCGGCACCGACAAGTCCCGCCCTGTCTATCGCAAAGATCACTGGAAGATTCTGTATGCATACATCATGCAGGATCTGATCGTAAGCACGCTGCAGGAAGGACGAATATACGGCCACTATTGGCTTGAGCCCTCCGGCTGCGAGCCCTGCGGCAAAAGTCACGGCATGTTCCTCGGCTATGCCCACATCGAAAAACCTGTCGGGATACATGTTCGCGAACCGCTTAAGTCCCGTACCGTCCGGCATTGCGGCCGTAATGGCCACAACATCTTCATTTCTTGCACCGAGTTTGGTCATTACAGTTGAAAAAATGTCGGTGTAATTGGCTTTCTTTCCCCTCTTAAGAGGAATACCCGTCGTTATGTCGAAGGGTTCGGCTCCATGGAACCTTGCCGGATGACGTTCGGCAGGCATATAGCCCTTACCTTTCTTGGTTATGACATGGACAAGGACGCATTTGGGAAGCTTGCGTGCTTCCTTTATCATCCTCACCATCGCACCCACATCATGTCCGTCAACGGGGCCCAGATACGTGATACCCATATCTTCAAAGAACATTCCGGGCACCACAAGCTGTTTTACGCCGCTCTTGTATCTCTTGAGAGTATCCACAAGCTGCGGCCCCTTGGGAAACTTATTGAGGCCGTTTTCAAGAACTATCTTGAAGTCCTTGTAGGCTTCGGCCGTACGTATCTTGCGCAGATATTTGGACATGCCGCCGACATTCTCTGCTATGGACATATTGTTGTCGTTAAGGATTATCACATAATTCGTATCCAGTCTCGCGGCGTTGTTAAGCGCTTCGTAGGCCATGCCTCCGGTAAGGGCACCGTCACCGATAACGGCAAACACCGCATGATCCTCGCCTTTTAAATCCCTGGCTTTGACCAGACCGAGGCCTGCCGAAACCGAGGTTGAACTGTGTCCGGTATCAAAGCTGTCGCACAGACTCTCCTTACGTTTGGGAAAGCCGCTCATCCCGCCGTATTTACGCAGGTTTTCAAACCCCGCCTGCCTTCCGGTAAGGAGCTTGTGCGTATAAGACTGATGCCCAACATCCCAGATTATCTTATCCTTTGGCAGATCGGCGCAAAGATGCAGTGCCATCGTAAGTTCCCCCGCTCCCAGGTTAGAACCCAGATGACCGCCCGTTACGCTTATCCTGTTTATAAGGAATTCCCTTATCTCCCTTGCAAGTTCATCATACTGCGACGGAGGGATGTTCTTTATGTCATTTGGTTTCTTAATACTGTCAAGTACCAATTTATTACCTCTTACCGATCATCTGTCCCTGTCTATGAGGAACTTTATGAGTTCTTCCAGAAATCCGTTCTTCTTATCCAGCTTCCCGAGAGACTCCACCGCCCTGCGTGAATACAAATCCACATCCTTAGCGGCGGTTTCAAGACCCTTTATGGTCACATAGGTAGTCTTGTGATTCTTAGCGTCCGACCCAACAGGCTTTCCGAGTATCTTGGGATTTCCGGTCACATCCAGGATATCATCCTTTATCTGGAAGGCTATGCCCACTGCCTCACCGACGATCTCCATGACATCCGTTTCCTCCTCGGTCGCTCCGCCGAGCACAGCGCCTATCGTAAGCGCTGCCTGTATAAGGGCTCCGGTCTTCAGCCTGAATATGAACAGTATGCTGTCCTCACTTAACTCAGTCCCGCGGTC
>JAEEGL015325333.1_pt1 | contig 11521 bp, 8 predicted proteins | sample 9134231 | NCBI WGS metagenome assembly JAEEGL01 (sample SAMN16246548, study PRJNA631951) | gut metagenome | biome: gut microbiome; feature: rumen; material: fiber-attached | host: Bos | place: Iran: Karaj | collected 2018-10 | reverse complement strand
CACCTGACAGACAGTCAGTACAAGACGATGGTGACCTGCTTCAAGATGCTGCAGACCCTCAGCGAACTGGACCATCCCGACCACGACGACATGCTGACCATGCAAATGGACATCACGGCCCGCATCGTGAAGAACATCCTGCGCGAGAACGGCAAGCGGATGATTCACAAAGACACGGCAGTGCAGCAGCTGCTCACTCGCTTCCACGAAGACGTCGTGCGGTATTATCGCGAGAGTCGCGAGGTGCGTTTCTATGCGGAGCGTCAGAACCTCACGCCAAAATACTTCGGTACGGTGGTCCGTGACGCCACGGGCATCGGCGTCTGCGATTGGATAGCGAAGTACGTCATCACCCAGGCGAAGTTCCTTCTCCGCCACAACCCCAGCCTGAGCATACAGCAAATCAGCAGCCAGCTCGGCTTCCCGGAGCAGACCACCTTTTCGCGCTACTTCAAGACCCACGCGGGCGTGTCGCCGAAAGACTACAGAAACGAATGAGCCAGCCTGCAAAGGCAGGAGGCGCCGACCAGGGGATGAAAGTCCCTTCACGTGGCGTTAGCTTTTCCTTCAGCAAGCATCGCCCCTTCCCACAGCAAGCATCGCCCTTTCCTTCACGTGGCATTTGAGATTCCCTCTGAAGAGGGTTAGGGGGGCCTTATGTGGTTCTCCGTCGCATTTCCATATTTATCGTATTGTCACATCTTTCTGCGACAAGAATAGTACTATTTTACTATCCTCTTGCCGCTGAGCACGTTTTTTCTCGTTTTTCTTTTCACTTTTTTTGCTTTTTCGTACGAAGCAACGAGAAAAAAGCGTAAATTTGCAACGGTATAGCTAACCTTATATATGAACATTATAAATTAACAACTATGATTTACGAAGCATTCAAGAAAATGTTTTTGGGCATCGCCATGCTCGCACCGTTGACGCTGGCTGCCCAAGAGTACGACGAAGAGTTGCAGATGAGCACCGACATCGTCTATTGGTACCGCATCTGCAGCGCCGTGCCCGGCATGGAAGGATATGCCATGACGGACCTCAACGGAGAAGTCGAAGGCGAAGACCACGAAGATGCGCTGAGGATGTCAGTGTACCTGCTGCCGACAGAGACGGAGGATTACCGCTCGCAGTGGAAGCTGACGGCAGGCGAGGACGGCAAGGTCGTCATCACCAACCGCGCCACTGGTTTCCAGATCAGCAACACCTCGCGGAGCGTCGGCGACCACAACCTGACGTGGCTCACCGGTTCAGGCGCTCCGGGCTTCACCGTCACATCCCTCGGCGACTATGCCTTTAAGCTGGAGAGCGTGGAGGACGACGGTGTGAACCGCTGTCTCGCCCTCGCGGACCGGTCCGCCGAAGCCATCACCTATCCCGAGGCCGGCGAAAGCACCTCCGCCATCGGCTGGAAGTTCTTCCCCGTGGAAATCGACACAGGCATCGGCTCCATGCAGGCCGGACGCATGGTCGTCCAGGTGATGAAGGGCCGCATCTTCGTGAAAGGCTGCCCTGAATGGCAATTGTTCAACGCCTCCGGCGAGGAGATGCCGCGCACCGTGGCGCTGCCCACTGGCGTCTATTTGGTAAAGACACAGCAGAGAACCGTCAAAGTGCTGGTGCCGTAACGACATCGGAATAACGGAACATCGCAAGAACGTCATAACTGAATAACGTCATAACGAAACAACGAAAACAACGAACCATCAAAAGATTAGCAACGATGAAAAAACATATACTCCTTATCGCGCTGCTTGCTGCCTGCTGCATGCCTCAGGCAGTGGCACAGAACTATGTTGTCACCTCGCTGGCAACGCCCGGCGCCGCCACATTCAGCTCCGACAGGATACAGGACGGCGTCGTCACGCTTCCCTTCGCCGCAGCCACCGACACCCTGCACATCCAGACCAACCAGCAGCCGACCGCGACGAGCGATGCCGACTGGTGCGAGGCCTCCTTTGCCGACGGCATCCTCTCTCTTACCGTCACGGAGAACACCGGTGAAGAGGCACGTACCGCCATCATCACGCTCCGCAGCAAAGACTTCCACCCGCTCCTCATCACGGTCAAGCAGGAGGCGCGCCTCGTCTTTGGTGTCATCTCCGACACCCACGTCGGCAACACCTGTGGCGCCGGCTACAAAGTGAAGATCCCACAGGCGCTGCAGCACCTGACAGGCTATGGCAAGCTCGACGCCATGGCTGTCGTTGGCGACCTCACCGACGGCGGTAAGCCCGCCCAATACACCGAGTTCGTGCAGTTCTTCGGAAGCGAGGAGAACATCCTCAACCCCGTGGACAACTTCCTTTTCATGATGGGCAACCACGACAACTATCCCAGCGACGGCCAGGGGCAGACGAACTACAAGACCGGACTGAAGAAGTTCAACCGCAACAGGAATTATCCCCTCGACCAGTACGTCCTCATCAAGGGCTACCCATTCATCACGATAAGCCAGCGCGCCGGTGCCAACAACGACGACAACACCAGCAACGGCACGGCCTCCTACCCGAACACCGTAGTGACCACGCTGAAGCGCTATCTGAAGCAAGCTGCCGAGGACGCTCCCGGCAAACCCATCTTCGTCTTCACCCACGTGGCGCCCCGCAACACCTGCTACAGCACGTGGGGCGACCTGGAGGGTGCCGCCTGGGCCATGTGGCGCCTGAACGAGACGCTCAATCAGTACCCGCAGGCCGTCGTCTTCTGCGGCCACAGCCACTACCCGCTGGGCGACCCGCGAAGCATCCACCAGGGCGCCAACCCCAACAGCGCTAACAATAACTACTACACCGTCATCAACACGGCCAGCACGACGTATTCGGAAATCAATCCCGGCGCAGTGGAAGCCGGCATCCATCCCGAAGGATATACCTACGTGACAGAAGGCATGATTCTCGTCGAGCAGCCGAACGGCGACATCGAAATACGCAGGTACGACACCTATCGCAATGTGGAAATCGACCCCGAGCACCGCTGGGTGCTGAAGGCTCCCTTCGACGGCAGCCAGTTCCAGTATGCCGACGTCCGCGACAAGGACGACAATCCCAACAACGTACCGCTGCGCACCGGCCTGCCCGCTCCTGAGTTCATCAATCCGAGCGAGTCGTCCATCAGCGCCGAAGTGTATCCCGGCGACGCGAAGATTACATGGGACCAGGCCGTCGACAACGAGTGCGTCTTCCGCTACAAGGTCAGCCTCTACAAGGGCGAGCAATTGGTGAAGAGCGCCTTCGTCTTCTCGCAGTTCTACCTTACCATCGACACGCCCGAGCAGATATCTTACACCTTCGACGGCCTGCTGCCGGGCACCGAGTACAAGGCCGAGGTCTATGCCTACGACTCGTATGACAACGTGTCCGAGACGTCCCTTTCAACGGTCTTCACTACGCCTACCGACGACGCTCCCACGCCCGAGCCCATCGGCTGGTGGACGTTCGACAACCCCGACAACCTGCTGGAGAGCACCGGCATCGCCACACTCCAAGCCGCCGTCCACAGCGCGGGCAGCGCAGAGCCAGTGGAAGGACCGTCCTTCGCCAACATTATCCCCGTCGAAGGCCCGTCGATGAGCAACCGCGCCGCCAGCGTGCCCGTAGGCTCCAGTCTGCTGATGAACACCAACCTCAACACCAACAAGCTCTCCACCTACACGTGGCTCATGGACATCCATCTGCCTCAAATCAGCGGCTACACCTCTCTCTTCCAGAACGACCTCACGAACACGAAGGACGCCAGTCTCTTCGTCTATAACGGCACCATAGGTAAGGGCGCTGCCGACTTGGGCTACCACGGCATGATCACCTCTACGGGATGGCACCGCATCGTCTTTGCCGTCCGCGACAACAAGGCGAAGCTCTACATCGACGGTACGCTCGTCAGCCAAAGTGCATCAGCCAGCGAGCTGAACTGGCAGCTGACCACCGGCGCCCTCTTCTTTGCAGACCAGGACGGCGAAGAGCATACGATCGAGATTGCCGACCTGCGCTTCTGGGACAAGATGCTGACGAGCGGCCAGGTGGCTGAGCTGGGAAAGGCTGAGACCAGCGAGCCCGTGGAAGTCACCATCCCCGATGCCCTCGGCGTCTGGACGTTCGACAATCCCGCCGACCTGCTGGCAGGCACGGGCACGGCAACGCTGATGAGCACCGAGCACGCCACTGACGGCACGGGCGGCGTGCGCGTCTTAGCCGACCCCATGAGCCAATCCTGGATAACCCAAGGCCCGACGGAAGGCAACGGCGCTGTCCGCATCCCATTCGGCTCAAGCCTTTATATGAACGCCAACCTCGGCACGGACGAGATAGGGACTTACTCCATCCTCTGGGACGTGAAGGGTGAGGACCTCTCCACCTACGTGCCGCTCCTGCAGAACGATCTCGAGAACAAGAAGGACGGCAGCCTATTCTTCAACAAGAACAAGGTGGGACTGGGCGGCTCGCTCAATTATAACGGCCAGATCAACAACAACCAGTGGTACCGCATCGTCTTCGTCGTGGAGGCTCCGAACAAGGCAACCCTCTACGTGGACGGCACGATGGTAAGCTCCTGCGAGCACGACAACGCCTACAACCTGCACTGGAAGCTGACCACCGGCGCCCTCTTCTTCGCAGACAACGATGGCGAGGAGAAAGACATCGAGACGGCCGAGATACGCTTCTGGAACGAGGCGCTCACCCCGGCGCAAGCCGATAAGCTCGGCGCCGCCGGCAGCGACTTCGTGCCCACTCCGCCCGAACCCATCGACCCCGATGCAATTCCCGAGGCCCTCTGCTCCTGGACGTTCGACAACACCAGTGACCCGCTCGTGGCGACCGGCGGCACAGGCTCGGCCATGCTCCACGCCTACGGATACAGCGAGGCAGGCGACAGCTGGATGATCATGACGCAGCAGGACGCCCACATCTCCTCCTTGCCGGCAAGCGAAATGGGCTTGGAAGACGGCATTCTCTACGTTCCCGTGGGCAGCGGCCTGCTCATGGCGCCCTCCGTCGAAGGCCCTCTCACCACCTACTCCTTCCTCATGGACTTCAAGCTCGAGGACGTAAGCGGCTTTGCTTCCCTCTTCCAGAACCACATCACCAATAAGGAGGACGCGAGCCTCTTCGTCAAAGACGGGCAGATAGGCCTCAACGATGCCGGCATGGGCTATAGTGGCACCATACAAGCCAATACGTGGCACCGCCTCGTCGTCGTCGTCAAGGACAACTGCTGCACCGTATATGTCGATGGGCAGAAAGTGGTGAAGAGCATCACGCCCAGCGAGCAGCACTGGCAGATGCAAAGCGGACTCGTCTTCTTTGCCGACCAGGACGGCGAGGAGAAGCCTATCTATATCTCCAACCTGAGCTTCTGGAAAGAGGAACTCACCGATAAGAACGCCTTCAAGCTTGGAAAGGCAGGCGACGCCGAGGCACAGCCCGAGACGCTGCCCGAGGCTATCGGCACCTGGACGTTCGACGACCCCGACAACCGCTTCTCCGGCACAGGCGAGGCAACCCTCACGGGCTGGCAAAAGGTGGATGGCGTGGTGTCCACCGGCTACTTCGAAGAAATCCCAGCCATCTACGGCTACAAGGACGACGACCTCTGCCTCGTCGTTCCCGTGGGCTACGGCCTGCTAATGACGCGCCCCGACGACGGTGACCTCGAGAGCTACACCTGGTCGATGGACGTCCGCCTCGACGACGTGAGCGGCTACGCAGCCCTTTTCCAGAACGACGATACGAACGCCAAGGATGGCAGCCTCTTCGTCAAGAACGGGCAGGTGGGCGTAGCAGGCTCGGCCGGCACGGGCTACAACGGCTCCATCCAGGCCGGCGACTGGCACCGCATCACCTTCGTCGTCAACAAGCTCTTCGGCTTCGTCTATATCGACGGCGTAAAGGTGGGCAGAAGCGTCAGGGCCAACGATGTGCACTGGAAGCTGGCGAAGAACCTCCTCTTCTTCATCGACAACGACGGCGAGGAGAAGGAAGTCCGCGTCTCCGAGCTCCGCTTCTGGGACAAGCCACTTACCGAGGGCCAGATACAAGTGCTCGGCACCATGACCTTCGAATAAACCCCCACGCACCCCACACGTGGGAAGTGCAACTCCCACACGTGGGAAAGTCGATTCCCACACGAAGGAAAAGCGATTCCCTCGTGTGGGGATTTTTTTGCACCCTGCGACACCACGGCGCGATTGTAGTCGCGGTTCATACAGCGAGAGGGGCGGTTCGTACAGTCGCCCTCAGAATCTTTGTGCGCCTCATTTTCTTTACATACTTTTGCAGCTGAAATCATCGGTCAACCTATTGTTTAACATCTAAAAAGGAAAAGAAAATGGAAAAGGTTTCAGCAAAAACGTTCTTCGCCGTACTGTGGAAGGGCGTATGTCAGGCCCTGGGATGGCTCCTGGGGCAGTTCGGTTACAAGAGAGACGGCAAGTTCGCCCGCTGCGTATGGGGTCTGTTCGCCACGAGCGCCGCCGTCGTCATGGCCATCGTGGCGATAGGGCTGCTCCGTGAGGTGGGCGGCAATGTGTGCCAGTGGGCCAGCAAAAGCGTGATGGGCTGCCGCGACAAGGATTGCGGCTACTGGGAGTACGTGGCCGGCGACATCTACTACCACGACCACTACGACGGCAAGGGCTACATCTACAACAAACGCACGGGCAAGAAGCTCATCAAGCGCGTGGAATGGATTCACGAGGCAGCGGGCAGCGATACGCTGGTCTGCTTCAGCCAAGGAGGAAAGCGCGGCTACTTCGGCAAGAACTCGGGCCGGGTCATCGTGAAACCCAAGTACGACCACGCGTGGGTCTTCTCCGAAGGGCTGGCCTGCGTGGACGACGGCGGAACCATCAAGTTCATCGACACGACGGGACAAGAGGTCATCAACACCAAAATGGCCTACAGTCCCGAATGGTCGTGCTACGTGTTCCACGGCGGCTACTGCATCACGCACTCCGACGACGGCGAGAAGCAAGGCCTCATAGACCGCGACGGGCGGACGCTCCTGCCCGCAGAATACGACGACATCGAGGGGAACGACGAATACAACCTCTGGCGCATACAGCAGGGAAAGAAGATGGCGGTGCTGGACAGCAAGATGCAGCCCATCGTCCCGCTCACAGAATGCGAAATCTACATCGGCGGAGGCTCCATCGACGTCACCATGCCCGACCACACCATCCGCAAATACGACATGCAGGGACAGCTCATGGATCAATTCTATATCAACAGCGTCAGCATGCTGGAATACGAGAAAGAAGAAATCGTCTATGTAAAGGATGAGGAAAGAAAAGAACGAGGGGAGAGCGACGAGGAGTACTGCGACGAGAGCGACAGCGAGGACTACTACCACCCGAAGGCCACGGCACGACTGCGCTCCTACAACTCGGCCGGTTACGAAGGCCTGATAACCGCCGACGGCCACATCGTCACGATGCCGCTCTACAAGGACATCTCCGCCATCGGACCCGACCTCTATCTCTGCGAAACGACAAACTGGGACTACGTGATAGTGAACGGCAAAGGAGAAGTGGTCAGGCAGGAGGGAAGGTTAAGTGAAGAGTGAAGAATGAAGAATGAAGAATTTGCTACCGCGCTGTAAATAGCTAAATTACTAAATCGTAAATAAATCGGACTCCGAGCATTAGAAGCGCGCCTTAGTTCTAGAGAATCTAAGAAATAGTAAATCGTCAAATCGTAAATTACTTAAATCGTGAAGATTTTACTCCTTCACCCTTTCTCCTTTTTAACTTTTTTCGTACCTTTGCACAAGAATGAAACGTCAACTCGTCGTCTGCAACTCCATCGAGCACGTTCGCCTCTATCCCGAAGACATCGTCTGCATAGAGGCGGACGGCAACTACTCCACCTTCTACCTCGTGGGCGGAGAGAAGCGGCTCGTGCTCCTTCAGCTGGGACAGCTGGAGAGCATGATGGGCGAGCAGCTGGGAGGGGAGGCGAAAATCTTCTTCCGCATCGGACGAAGCCTCATCATCAACCGCAACTACATCTACTACATCAACCTCAGCCGGCAGCAGCTCTTCATGCGCGACACCACCTGCCACTGCCACGAGACGCTGAAGGTGTCGCACGAGTCGCTGAAAAAGCTGAAGGAACTCCTCGAAAAGGACGACGAACAAACAAACGATGACAATGAACAAGGAACTCTTTGATATCGGCGAGGACGAGATCCGCGTCGTGGGCAGCACCTCCGAGGAAAGCACCCCAGCCGGAAACCCCTCGCCAAAGGGGAAAAAGCGCTGGTGGATATGGCTGTCCATTGCCCTTCTCCTGAACCTCGCCTGCCTCGCCTACTGGATTATGATGATGTCCCGCCCCACGTTGCCGCCAAGCACGTGGTCGGCCGAGCCATTCGTCGACTCGACACAGAACGTCACCTACGAAGCCACCGTCGAAGCCAGCGCGTACGTCGAGATGTCGCGCGACTCCATCAACGACATCGCACTCAGGATATACGCTCCCGTCGGCGGACACGCAGAGCTCCTCGTCGGACCGCTGCCGCACGACGACCGCAGCATCATCCTCGCCGCCCAGGCCGCCGACTATCGCGCCGACAACGGGCAGATAGTCGGAGCATTCGTCTATCGCGGCGAACTGCTCTCCAGAGGACATCCCAAATACGGCTTCTGCGCCATCATCGGCGACAAACTCACGATGGGGATGAGCAGCGAGACAGCCCTCTTCGAGCGGGCAGTGGAGCAAGAGGGCTACTTCTTCCGGCAGTTCTCGCTCGTCCACGACGCTGGGCACGGAGAGAGTGTCCCAAAAGGGAAAAGCGTGCGCCGGGCACTCTGCTATTACCAGGGGAGCATCGTCATCATCGAAAGCGTGGAGCGCGAGTCGATGCACGACTTCTCCACTGCCCTCATCGACCTCGGCGTGCAGGAAGCCATCGCCCTCGTCGGCAACACCGAACTCACCCTCTACGAGGACGAGGCAGGCAACCGCTTCACCGGCGAAACGGGCAACGAGCCGGGCGTGCAGGAGACCTACATCATCTGGAGGAGATGAATTCGCAAGTGAAAAGTGAAAAGTGAAGAGTGAAAAATCAAAGTAACTTGCCGCACTGTAAATAACTAAATTACTAAATCGTAAATAAATCGTAAATAGTAAATCGTCAAATCGTAAATTACTTAAATCGTAAAATTATGAATAAGGTCTATTTCGTCAAGCGGGTGCTCTTCAGCGACGATTTCCTCGCCATCTGTCTGTGTGGCTTCATCTTCGCCGTCCGCCCGCTCGACAAGGTGGAGCTCAACCACGAGCTCATCCACGCGGCACAGCAGCGCGAACTCCTCTACCTGCCCTTCTTCATCTGGTACGGCATCGAGTGGCTCGTCCTCTTTCTGAGGTACCGCGACTGGATGACGGCCTACCAACACATACGCTTCGAGCAGGAAGCCTACCGCCATCAGCACGACCTCACGTATCTGAAAAAGAGGAAGCACTATCACTACCTTTCTTAATTCATAATTCACAATTATTAATTCATAATTCATAATTCATCGCGGCAGCAAACTATTCTTTCTTAATTCATAATTCACAATTTATCGCGGCAGCAAATTCTTCATTCTTCATTCTTCATTCTTAATTCTTCATTTATAATCCATGCCAATCATTCGGACCGCTCTCACCATTCTATTTCTTTGTTCTGCGCTTCTGGCGAACGCGGAGGGCCAGCGGCGCTATGTCAGCCCGACGCTGGGCGGCCTCGGCGATGCGTCGTCGTGGGAAAACGCCTCACCGCATCTGCAAAAGGTCATCGACGCTTGCCACGCCGGAGATACGGTGTGGGTGGCAAAGGGAACATACACCGGAGGCTTCGTCATGCGCGAAGGCGTCACCGTCATCGGTGGCTTTGAAGGAAGCGAGACTCAACTTGAAGAACGCCGCGTGGCACTCGATGCCGACTCGCTCTCCGTGCTCTCCGGAGGCGGCAAATACCGTGTCCTCCTGCAAGAGAAAGCCTTCGCCATCCCCACCGTTTGGGACGGCTTTATGCTGACCGGCGGTGTGGCGAGCAAAGGCGCCGGCATCTGGCTGCGCGAGGGAGGCGTGATGCGAAACTCCCTGATAGAAGACAACACGGCGGGCAAGCTCTCCATCGGCGAGTTGGCCGAGGCAGAAGGCGGCATCGTCATCTCGATAGCTGCCAGCAAGGCTTGCATCCTGTCGCTCGAAGAAATAGGACGCAACTACCAGCACGAGCGCGCCAAGGAGGTCGTCGGTTCGTACGAGGGCGCAGGACATGCCGACTGGCGTCTGCCCACGGCACAGGAGCTGAGAGCCTTGCTGCCCACGTCGGACGCAGGCTATGCCACGTTGCGCTTGACATCCCTCGCCCTCGACGCATCGGGCGCCTCGCCGTTGGAAGGCAAAAGGTGCTGGACGTCGAATAGCGCCTCATCCGGCGGAATGGCCGGCGCCGGCTGCTGCGACTTCCTCTGCATGCAGTACTTCCCGCTGAACATATACCAATATAATAAGGTACGTCCCGTTCGCGAATGCCCACGCCCGGAGGTGGAGGGCGCGGGGGCTGGCGTCTATGCCGAGGGCGGATGCCTGGCGAACTGCCTCGTGCAGAACAACCAGGGCGGCACGGACATCGAGAGCACCGGCACGCTGCTGATTGTCGATTCCGACGAAGACGCCATCCGTCTGCCCGCAGCAACGGGTACGATGCGTCGCGTATGGAGGGCCGGCGAGGTTGTCGAGCTGAAGGGAGCCAGCCTCTCCGCGCTCTACGACACCTTCGGCAAGACCGTCAGCAAGGGAACCAACCGCCTGCAACTGCCCTCGGTGCCCGGGCTGTACATCCTGCGTTGGCAAGCGGGCGAGAACACATCATCCATGAAAATCTCCGTCATCCCCTGAAACGACCTATGAAACGATACAGCTTTATCCTCCTGGCGGGACTGCTCTCCCTCCTCCCCACCCTGACAAAAGCGATGCCGGCAGAGGTGACGTCCGACGGCTCGCCCGAGGCCATGACCTGGCGACTGGAGAACGACCGCATGCGGCTCGACCTCAGCTACAGCACGGGTAAAGGCATCGCGCTGACCGAGCTCTTCAGCAAGGAGGCCGACACGAAGATAGCCGGCACGAACAGCAGGCTGTTTGAGTACTTCATGCGCCTGCTCCCCCTGCATCGGGAGACGAACACGAAGACGATGACCTTGAGGTCGGGAGATGCGGCATGGGAACTGCAGTCGAGCGACGTGCAGGACATCCGCCTCTCTGCCGCGCTGCCCGATAGCGTGATTGGCAAGCGGCTGACCGTCCGCCTGGCTGGGGAGGACGTCGCCATCGCTCTCTGCTTCGAGCTCTACAACGACGGCGGCGGCCTGCGATACCAGACCATCATACGCAATCTGAATGAAGACTGCTCGCTCCTCATCGAGCGCGCCACCGTGCTGAAGCTCGACGTGGCAAACAAGTCGCACAACCTGCACTACGTCATGAAGAGCCAATGGGAAAGCACGCGCGGCACGCTGGCCGAGCCTGCTGTG
>JAEEGL015313878.1_pt1 | contig 11521 bp, 11 predicted proteins | sample 9134231 | NCBI WGS metagenome assembly JAEEGL01 (sample SAMN16246548, study PRJNA631951) | gut metagenome | biome: gut microbiome; feature: rumen; material: fiber-attached | host: Bos | place: Iran: Karaj | collected 2018-10 | reverse complement strand
TATTGATTTTGACATCAATAATTATAACACAGTTCAAGAATTTATTGATGATATTGTTTGGGACAATAATAATTGTCGTCCAAGTTTTGCATTAAAATATAAAACCCCAGTCGATTATAAAAATCAACTAGGGTTTAAATAATTCTTTTTTAGTGTCTACTTTTAATTGACAACTTCAAATTTAGAATTAGCTCTTTTTTATTTTTACATAATTTATAACTAACTGAATAATAAAGAATATAATAAAAATTATTAAAGAATCTCTTACTTTTCATAAAACCTCTTATAAAAAAATGAGCGATTATACGCTCATTAATTCATCATTCTTAGCTTTAACTGTTTCTTCAACTTTTTTATTAAACTTATTAATAAGTTCTTGAACATCTTCTTGAAGTCCTTTTTCTTGGTCTTCAGTTAAACTATCATCTTTTTTAATTGTATTTAAAACATCTTGTCTGATATTTCTTAATTGAACTTTAGCATCTTCTCCCATTTGAGAAGCTTGTTTAACATAAGCTTTTCTAGTATCTTCAGTCATTTGAGGAATAGTTAAAATAATAACTTCTCCATTATTAGATGGAGCAATTCCTAAATTAGCTTCATTAATAGAATGTTCAATATCTTTGATAATAGTTTTATCAAATGGTTTAACCATTAATTGTCTTGCTTCTGGAACAGTAATATTAGCTACTTGGTTTAATGGAGTTGGAACACCATAGTATTCAACTTTAACTCCACTTAACATACTTGGATTAGCTCTACCTGCTCTAATAGTTACAAGTCTTTTTTCTAAATTTTCGATTGCTTCAAGCATTCTCATTTCAGTTTCTTCTAAGTAATTCATTATTACACCTCTTCGATTTCATATTATATATTATTGTATATTATATATCAAGTGATAAAAACATCATGATTATAATTGCTACAGTTAAAATTTCTAAAATAATAGTTATAGTAGAAATACCATGATTCTTATTTGCTTTAGGTTTTTGTAATGTTCTAGCTTTTGGTTTATCTTTAGTTTCTTCTTTAGTAGTTCCTTCAATACCAAATTCATCTATTTCTTCTTGAACTTCTTCTTCAACACCTTTTAAGCTAGTTCTATATGCTTCATCCATTTTAGAAAGTAAATTATATTCTTGAAGATTCATTTCTTTACCATTAATCATAGTTCCACTTCTTTTAACATTTTCAAATTCACTTTTATTTTCATTATAGAAAATATTAATACATTGAATTAAAGCAGGACTAACTTCTTGTACATAGCAAAGATCAAATAATGCATTCATTTGATTAATAAATTCATTTTGTAAATCAGGATCATCTCCATCCATAATTACTTTTCTAACTTCAAATAAATCTCTAAATCTATTTTGATCAAATGTAACTTGTACTTCCATATTACCAACCTCTTTATTTATCGGATCTTTAACATTCATTGATTCATCTTGAACATTGTCTATCTTTTGTGGTTCTTGTGAAGGTTCTTCAGGCACATCAGTTTTTTCATTTGATATATATCTTGAAGGAACTTGAATAAATCTAACTTCTCTTCTTCCATCATTTGTAGTTCCTTTAATAATACCATCTGCTACTCTATAGAAAATTTCACCATATTTATCAATTGAAATATAAATATCTTCATTTGGTAAGAATTGTTCAGCAAGTCTTTTTACTTCTTCATATTCATAACCTAAAACATTATTATCTTTAATTAAAGGTTCATGCATTCTATTTCTTGTATCTTGATCAGTTAAATAAGTTTCAAGTTTTACAAAATCTAAAGTGGCTTCAGTTGATGCTTTTAAAGTATTAGCAAATTCAGAAGCACTCATATCAGATATTTGAGTAGCAAATTCATCAACGAATCTTTCTAAATAATCAGGATCACTAATTTGTACCATCTCAGCTTCTCCCTTTTCATTAGTAATAGATAAGTATTCTAAATGATTTTTACTATCAGTTTCATATTCTTTTAAAGAAATTAATTTAACACTAGCTAAATTATTGTTATGAGATTTTAATTCATCTAATGCAATTTGATTTGAACTAAATTCAGCTTCTTTAACAACATGATCATACTCATTAATTTTTTTAAAAAGTGGAGCTATCAATGCTTCTTCATTAAGATATATATTATCATTAACATTATCACTTTCTAATTTTCTATATAAACTTTTAATAAAATTAATATCATTTTCATCCATTTGATCTACATCAATCATTTTAATCATTTCAGAAACTTCTTCGACTGTATAAGTTCTCATTTCATCTGGTTTAAAGATTGCTCTATTAGAATCAGTAGGTTCTATATTAAAAGATAGTTCTAATTGATCTCCTCTTTCAACTTCTCTTTTATTTGAAACTATATTTTTTAAAAGTGCTATTATTTTCTTCGTGTCCATTATTATCCACCCATAATCTTTCTAAATTCTGATCTATACTTTCTTTGTTTATTTTCAATAACTACTCTTTGACATAATGAAAGTAAAATTATTAAATTAAACATATAAGAACCACCATAACTCATAAATGGTAAAGGTACTCCTGTTAAAGGAATAAGTGCTAAGATTCCTCCAAGATTAACTACCATATGTAAAAGTAAATATGAGAAAGTTCCAAATGCAATAATTGATCCGCTTAAATCTTTTGTATTTCGTGAAATACTTAATAACTTAAATAGTATAAATATATATAAGAATAATATGAAGAAACCTCCAACTAATCCTGTTTCTTCTACTATTACTGGAAATATAAAGTCTGTATGTGCTTCTGGTAAATATAAATACTTTTGAGTAGATTTACCTAAACCCTTTCCAAATATTCCACCATTATTAATTGCAATATAACCATTACAAACTTGATAACCAGTATCTTCTTGATATCTATCACATGGATTTAAAAAATTAAATCTCTTTGCTTGCATCTCATTTAAGAATATTTTACTATTCATAAGTGCAAATACACCAAAGAAGAATACCATTATAAATATCATCTTTGAATATGTAATTGTACTACTTCTACCAAATGGAACACTATAAAAAATCAATACTGTAATACCACCAATAATAAGTGCTGTTCCAAGGTCAGGTTCTGCAGCAACTAAACCTGCTACCATAAGACATGGAACTAAAGGCATTAAAGCATCATATTTACCTTTATAACTTTTTTTATTTCCATAAGCAAATGCTAAATAAACAATTATTGCAGTCTTAGCAAATTCACTTGGTTGTAACGTAAATAAACCAAAAACATTTAGCCAACTCTTTGCACTATTAGTAATTGATCCATATGATTTTAATATAAATAAAACTCCAATCATACCAATAATAAATAACCTTGAAGATCTTTTATATTTACTTAAAGGAATATTCATTATAACAATAGATACTAGTAATCCAACTAGTACAAATATTAATTGTCTTTCAAAGAAATAATATTCTGCTACTTTATATTGTAAAACAGCAGCAACTGATGAAGCTGAAAAAATCATAATTAAACCTATTATGATTAAAATAATACTAACTAAAAATAAAGGAATATCTATTTTCTTAAGTATATTCTTCATAGTTTCACCTATAATAATTTTATCATAAAAAAGATATATTACTGAGTAATATATCCTAATATTGTAAATATAATGTTAATTTTTCTTTAATAATTTATTAGATAACTTATCTATTACTGTATGAAATAAACTAGTAATCAGAATTGCAATAAATGGAGCTAAAATTGGTTCAATAAAACTTAATATAAATGTTATTATTCCAATTAGTAATCCATATATTTTTACTCCTTTAAGAGTATAACTTGATGATATCGAATCACTAGCTATATAAAGGAATATAAATAAATATGAATTCATAAATACTAATTCATAAAAATTAGTATCCGTAATACTAGCTGATATTAATGTAAGAATAGCATAGCTTATACTTGCATATATACTTATATCAGTCTTACTAGAACTATTAACTCTTAATATAAATAAAGATATTAAGAATGGTATTAAACCAGTACTTAGTAAACCACCAGTAACACTACCGATAAAGAAATCTTTATCATTTAAAGTGTCTCTAATTACATATTCAAATCCACCGCTCATTTTAGTAATTATATAAATAATTATAAATGCTAATGCCATAGTATTTATCTTAATATCAACAAGTTTACTTAAAATAAATAATACTAATAATACTCCACTAAAGACAATTAAGTTAACAGATGAACTCATAAGACATCCAAGAATTATTCCATACTCAACATGAAAAGACGAAAATAATAAATCACTTAGTTTATCTTTCTTTTGTTTTTTAGTAAATAAAATATTAACAAGTATTCCAATAATCATACCTACTAAAGAATAAACTAATGGATATAAGAATCCTTTTACTGTTATATTATCAATTTTAAAAGTATTTAAATATATACCAACTAAAACAAACGGTAATAAAGATAATATTCTAACTAATGAAATAGTAAAAATAGATATTTTACTTCTTACAAATACTGTATTATTCATGATCATCACCTAAATACTTTTTAAAATTAATTAATGATGGACATACATAAGTGCATGCACCACAGTGAATACATTTACTTTTGTCTGCTATACCAGCTTTAATCAATTTTGGATTTAAACCAGCTGGACATTTAAACATACATAGTCCACAATTAATACACTTTTTCTCTTTTCTTGTATCTTTAGTATTTAAGAAAATACTTCTTGTATTTTTAGTTACAATATTATTAAGTTCTGATAATACTATTCCATTTATTAAACCATTTTCAACTACCAAATATTTTTCATTAGTAATCTCAACACTATTCTTTATTATATCTCCTATCTTAGTACCATATTTAACAGAGATAACTTTATATTCATCAATACAATTACCACCAACAGTTATAAACTTATCACTTATTGGTTGGTCTTTTTTTAGAATCTTATAAATATTTAAAACTTCTTCACAAGTTAAATAATTATAATTCCATTTAATTTCTTTTTTAGTAAGTATTTTATTAATAAGCACACTTTCATATCCTAATGGATAAGAGTTTTCTAATACTTTTAATTTAACATTTGGATAAGTTCCTATATTTGAAGTTAGATTATAAACTACTTCTTTATCATTATTTGTTACACAAAAATATGTTTTTTCAAAATGAAATATATTTATTAATGCATCTATTGTTTCTAATATTTTAGAAGAATAATTATTAATAATAAATGTATTATTTCTTTCAAAAGGATCTACTTCAATTCCACTTATTACTAGTGTCTTAGCAAGTGGATTTAAAGGTATATCAAGAATATTATATTTATTAATAAGTTCAAGTACTTTTTCAACTTTTAAATCATCTATATATTTAGTAGCATACTTTTTCTTTTTAACTTCTTCTTTAAAATCATTTTCAATTACAATTGCTTTGATTGGTTCATTATCAATATAAACATCATCATCTAATCTTTTTATAACACCTGAGATTGGAGAATAATAATCAAAATCTTTACCCTTAAGTAATAACTCATCTTTATAAACATTTAGATTCTCATTTTTTGTTATTATCATACCTTTAATTAAAGGAATATAAATATTATCAGGATTATAAAAATAATTAATATTTTTATCTATATTAATATTCTTAGCTTGAACTACTTCTAGATTATTATTCATATTATTCTCCTTTATAATATTTATAAGCATCACTATATAAATTCTTATTAAACTCTTTATTTCTAATCATTTCAATTTCAAACTTATATGGTGGTATTTCTTTATCAATATATGGAGTTTCTAAGATTTTAGGAATATTTTCTAATCTCTTGTTATATAAAACACCTAATAGATTATCAAAACCAATAGTTCCAAATCCAATGTTTTCATGTCTATCTTTGTGAGAACCTTGTTCATTTTTTGAATCATTAACATGAATACATTTTATTTTATCTATACCAATTAATTTATCAAATTCATCTAAGAATTCATCAAATTTAGATATATCTATTCCTGCATCATTTAAATGGCAGGTATCTAAACATACTCCAATATTCTTTTTATTATTTACTCCATCAATGATAGTTTTTATTTCTTCGATTGAACCTATCTCAGTTCCTTTTAAAGCCATTGTTTCAAGTAATATAACTATTTCATCATCATCGATTAATACATTGTTTAATCCTCTAATTATATTGCTAATAGCATACTTTCTATCTAAACCTACACTTGAACCAGGATGTAATACCATATATTTAACGCCTAATTGATTACATCTATTGATTTCTTGTCTTAAGAAATTACAAGTAAATTCCCATTTACTAATATCTATATTATTAGCAAGATTAATAATATATGGAGCATGTACAATAACATTTTCTAACTTCATATTATTATCTTGCATTAGTTTTAAACCTTCATATGTTTTTAAATCATCAATAGTGCTTCTTTGAGTATTTTGAGGTGCACCTGTATAAAACATAAATGAATTAGCACCATAAGATAGTGTTTCCTGAACACTTCCAAGTAACCCAGTATCACTTTTAAATGAAACATGACTTCCTATAAATAACATCACTATCACCTTATAAAATTATAACATAAAAAAAGAATGATTTATATCATTCTTTTCTAGGTAAAAACTAAATATTAATTTTGCCAAGATCCAGCGTAACTAATTGTAGCACCAGATGCAATACCGTAATCATCAGCTCCACCGTTTTGTAGGTCAAATTCTTCACCAACAGCAGTGTAGTTAATCCATCCATCAGTATGATAGTTACCATCTTGAAGTCTAACTAAAATATTGATTTTTTCAGTAGTATCAGTTCCAGGACAAACTAGAACAGCACCAGTATAAGAACCAACTGAACTTAATCCTAAGCCAGTAGCAACGTCATAACCAGTACATTTACGAGTACCAACAGTTAAATTAGAAATTGCATGTCCTCCACCAGAACCAGATAAAGTAGTGTCACTTAAGTAACTGTTTTGAGCCGCAGTATAAACTTTAGTAACATACTCCTTGAAAGTTTTTTGTCTAGCAGATTGCATTGTTTGTAATACTGCTGGGATAGCAATAATCATAATGATAGCTAAAATTACGATAACTGCTAGTAATTCTACTAATGTAAAACCTTTATTTGTCTTTTTCATTTTTTCTTTCTCCTTCCTTATCATAATTAAATTATAATATTACTCAATTCTAGTTTCAATATATTTTTAATATTATTTACATTTCAAACAAATAAAAAGAATGATATAAAATATCATTCTTTATTAAAAAATTCAAAAAACTAGTTAGCCCAAGCAGAACTAATTGTTAATGGTGTAGTAGCTGAATCAGTAGCAGTTTGAGCAACAATACCATAGTTATCTTCTCCACCATTACCTAAATCAAAGTCTTCACCTTTGTCAGTATAGTTAATCCAACCTTTAGTATTGTAATTACCATCTTGAAGTCTAACTAAAATATTGATTTTATCACTAGTATTAGCTCCAGGACAAACTAGAACAGCACCAGTATAAGTACCAACTGAACTTAATCCTAATCCAGTAGCAACGTCATAACCAGTACATCCACGTTGATTATTTGCAGAATCTTTTACATAAATAGTTTTGATAGCTTTTCCACCACCAGAACCAGATAAAGTAGTGTCACTTAAGTAACTGTTTTGAGCTGCAGTATAAACTTTAGTAACATACTCCTTGAAAGTTTTTTGTCTAGCAGATTGCATTGTTTGTAATACTGCTGGGATTGCAATGATCATAATAATAGCTAAAATTACGATAACTGCTAATAATTCTACTAATGTAAAACCTTTATTTGTCTTTTTCATTTTCTTTCTCCTTCCTTATTATAATTAAATTATAATATTACTAAATTTTAGTTTCAATATATTTTTATTATTAATTTACATAACTTTCTATACCAATATTATTCTTTTCTTTTTTCTTTAGCTTAATAATTCCCTTTTTCCACAATAAATATAGAACTAAAGAACTAATTGCTAGCAATAAAATTATAATAATTGCAATAATTAATATAGTGTAAAGTAACTTAGAATTAGAATATCTTAAAATTAATTTATATTCCCTTTTAGAACCATCTTTGGCTGTACATGTAACAGTTACAACCGAACCATTAGTTAAGTTATCAGTTTGATCTACATCAATATTAGAATATAAAGAAGCTGTTCTATAAGTTAGTTTAATACTATCTGTTTTTGGAGGTGCAATTACTTCATATTCAAATACATCTGGATCAAATGCAGGTCTTAATTCATAATCATATACAAACAAGTATCTTATTCTTGTACTATTATATGCAGTTGGAGATAAGTTTTCTCCTCTACTCTTTACTCCAGCGTTTATTATTGATACTCCAATAAAAAATGTAAAAATAACAGTAATAAACAAAGTAATTCTCTTAAAGTGTTTCATTTTATCACCTATTCTTATATTAAATTATAAGGAAATTAGTATATTTTTTCAATAAAAAAGAAGAATTTAATTATATCTTAAATTCTTCTATAAATGATTGTTGAATCTCCTTTTTAGTAGGTTCTTTTTCTTTCTTAGGTTTTTCTTCTACTACTTCTTCAATCTTTACTGGAGTTGCAAATACAAATGCTCTTAAGAAGTTTTTCTTAGAAACATTTGAACCAGTAGATGCTAAATCCATAATTGAAATAGCAGTATTCTTTAGAACTTCAATATCTTCTAAAAGTTGTAACCCTATCTCATCTTTTTGATTTGCAATGAATGCTGTAACTATTTCATATTTAGTAGTTTTAACCTTCTTCATTAAAGTACCACCACGTTTAGCTCTGCTTAAAGTTTGTAAATCGCTAATCTTAATACGTTTAGCAGTCTTTTGATTTGTAAAGATATCTAAATAATCATCAGTTTCTTTATATCCCATAGCACTTACTACATTATCACCGTCATGTAAAGCAATACCTTTAACACCTGAAGATTTAGTAGAAGCTAGTGGAATTTCTTCATTTAAGTAACTTAAATAATATCCATCTTTAGTAACAAGTAATACTTTATCATCTTCAAGACAAGCAGATACTAAAGAATCTCCATCTTTTAACTTCATTGCTGTATAAGCTTTGTTGTATCTTGATACAATGAAATCTTTTAAGTTAGTACGTTTAACCATACCTAATGCTGTAGTCATTAATATGTTAGGATTTTCATTATTTTCATCAATTATGTATGATGCAACAATTTCATCATTAGGATCCATTGTTACAATATTTGAAATATGTTTTCCTAAATCTTTCCACTTAGAATTTGGTAAAACATTAACAGGTACATATAAGTAGTTACCCATCTTAGTAATAACAAGTAACTTAGTAAGTGTTGTTGTTTCATATAAATTAATTACATAATCGCCATTCTTAAGGCCAGTTTCTTCACCATTAGCTGCACTATAACTCTTAAGTGGTACTCTCTTAACATATCCTTGTTTAGTAGATACTACCATTACATTTTCTTTTTGAATTAAATCATTTTGATCAATTGTAATATTAGTAACTTCATCTACTACTTCAGTCTTTCTTGGAGTAGCATAAACTTTCTTAATTTGTCTTAATTCTGCTTTGATGAACGAATCTAATTTTTCTGGATTATTTATAATTTCTTCTAAAGCAGCAATTACTTTATGTAAGTTATCTAGCTTTTCTTGTAAGTCTACAATATCAGTATTAGTAAGTCTATATAATTGTAATGTTACAATTGCAACTGCTTGATCTTTAGTAAATCCAAATTTTTCTACTAAATTATTTTCAGCATCTGCTTTATTCTTACTTGCTCTAATAGTTGCAATAACTTCATCAAGAATTGAAATAGCTTTAATTAAACCTTCATTAATATGAGCTTCTTTTTTAGCTACTTCTAAGTCATATTCACTTTTTCTTTTAACAACTTCTCTATCAAATTCAATATAAGCATCTAGAATACCTAAAATACCTAATTGTCTAGGTCTTCTATTTACAATTGTAACCATATTATAGTTATAGTTAGATTGTAAATCAGTATTCTTCATTAAATATTTAATAATTAAATCTTTATCAGCACCTGGTTTTAAATCAATGGCAATTCTTACAAATGCATCTTTATCAGATTCATCTCTAACTTCTGCCATACCAAATACTGAATTATTGATTCTAATATCATCTATTCTTTTAACTAGTTGCTGTTTATTAACTTCAAAAGGAATTTCATTAATAATGATTTGTTCTTTACCTTTAACTTTTTCAAAAGTATATTTACCCTTTAATATTACTCTTCCTTTACCTGTTTCTAAAGCAGTTCTTATTTCATTTTTACCTTCAACTACTCCACCAGTAGGGAAATCTGGTCCTTTAACTATTTCAAGAATAGTATCTAATCTGCAATTAGGATTATCAATTCTCTTTATTGTAGCATCAATAATTTCTCCTAAATTATGTGGAGGAATATTAGTTGCATAACCCGCACTAATACCAGTTGTACCATTTACAAGTAAGTTTGGAAACTTAGCAGGAAGTACAGTTGGTTCAAGTAATGTATCTGAATAGTTAAGTGCCATTGCAACTGTACCCTTGTTAATATCTTTTAACATTTCTTCAGCTGCTTTTGCAAGTCTACATTCTGTATAACGCATGGCAGCTGCAGGGTCTCCATCTATAGATCCATTATTACCATCTACAAATACTAAAGGTAAATTATTCTTCCAATTTTGAGATAAATGAATAAGTGCATCATATACAGAAGTATCACCATGTGGATGATATCTACCTAAAACTAAACCAACTGCATTTGCACATTTCTTTAATGGTTTATCATATGTATTTTTATCTACAAACATAGAATATATAATTCTTCTTTGAACAGGTTTTAATCCATCTCTTACATCAGGAATAGCTCTATCTTGAATAATATATTTAGAATATCTTCCAAATCTATCACCCATGATTTCTTCTAATGCATAATTATGGATTTTCTCGATAACTTCAGTAGTTTCTTTTCCCATTGTAATCACCTTAAAGTATTATAACATAAGAAAATAAAAAATAGGTTAAAAACTAACCTATCTAATATCATTTGTTTTATTAAAATTATTATTTGGACATTTTAAACCACTTTTTTCTTCTCCATTATCATCAAAATAATTACAAATACAAGTTGCTTTATTTTGAGAACAATCGCATTTAAAAGCAGATGAGCAAGGTGTACTTCTACAACCTATACAATTATATGTACTATTATAATATTTCCATATTCCATAAAATAATAGTGCACCAGCTAAAACAGCTATTATTATAAATACTATTTCTTTATTTTTTATTTTCTTTTTATTTTTTTCCATCTTTCTTACCTCTATAATAATTATATCAAAATCCAAAAATAAAAAAAGCGATTACTTTTCGTAAACGCTTACTTTTTTCTTATCTTTTCCACATCTTTCGTATTTAACAACACCTGCTACTTTAGCGAATAATGTGTGGTCTTTACCCATACCAACATTAGTA
>JAEEGL015001865.1_pt1 | contig 11521 bp, 12 predicted proteins | sample 9134231 | NCBI WGS metagenome assembly JAEEGL01 (sample SAMN16246548, study PRJNA631951) | gut metagenome | biome: gut microbiome; feature: rumen; material: fiber-attached | host: Bos | place: Iran: Karaj | collected 2018-10 | reverse complement strand
GGTAGTATGGATATAAAGTATTATAGTATTACAGCTTTAAATAGAGCTATTAAAAATATGTTTGATAGTAAACCAGAATTACAAAGAGTATATATCAAAGGTGAAATAAGTAATTTTAAACATCATAGTAGAGGGCATTTTTATTTTACTTTGAAAGATGAGAATAGTAGAATTGCAGCTGTTATGTTTGCATCTGCTGCTTCTAAAATTAACTTTGAACCAGAAGATGGTATGAAAGTTTTAGTAAGTGGTAGAGTAACAGTTTATGAAGCTACTGGAGGCTATCAAATATATGTTGATGAAATGGCTATAGATGGTATAGGTAATCTTTACTTAGAATTTGAAAAGTTAAAGAAAAAGTTAGAAGCTGAAGGTTTATTTGATGTTTCTCATAAAAGACCTATTCCGAAGTATCCTAAAAGAATTGGTATTATTACTGCACCTACAGGGGCAGCTATTAGAGATATTTTAAGTACCATTAAAAGAAGATATCCAATATGTGAAACAATTCTATTTCCAGCCTTAGTACAAGGCGTGGGAGCTAAAGAAAGTATTGTAGAACAATTATCACGAGCTCAAGATTTTGACTTAGATGTTATTATCTGTGGACGTGGTGGAGGATCTATAGAAGATTTATGGGCTTTTAATGAAGAGATTGTAGCAAGAGCTATATATGCTTCTAATATTCCAGTAATATCTGCTGTTGGTCATGAAATAGATTTTACTATTGCTGACTTTGTAGCAGATTTAAGAGCACCGACTCCAACTGGAGCAGCAGAAATGGCTGTACCTAATTTATATGATTTAGAGACTTTAATAAATCAATATCGAATTAGATTAAATGAAAATATTAAAAATATTATTATTTTTAATCAAAAGAGAATAGATAATATTAAAAATAGTTATGTATTAAAGAATCCTTTAAGTTTATATGAAGTTAAAGAACAAAAATTAGATAATCTATTAGATAGAACAAATAATTTTATTATTTCTTATTTAAGAAATTGTTGTACAAGACTAGATAATGTTAAAAATGCTTATGTATTAAAAAATCCTTTAGGAGCTTATGAACCTAAGGTAGAGAAATTAAATAGTTTAAAAGTATTATTAAATAAAGAAATAAGGAATATACTAGATAAAATAAATAATAATTATAATTTATGTTTAGAAAAATTAAATTTATTAAATCCATTAAATGTATTACAAAAAGGTTACAGTTTAGTTACATTAGATGGAGTAGTAATTAAGAGTAGTAAAGACTTAAAAGTAAATAATGAAATCAATATAAGGATGCATGAAGGTAATGTTAATGCTATAGTAAAGGAGATTAAGTAAAATGGCAAAAAAAGATGAAGAAAAAACATTTGAAGAAAGTTTAAATGAATTAGAAAGTATTGTTAAAGAGTTAGAATCTGGAGATGTAGATCTAGATAAAGCTATTGATAAATATAGTACAGCTATGAAGTTAGCTAAAAGTTGCAGTGAGAAATTAAATAATGCAACTGAAAAGGTTAATCAAATATTAAAAGAAGATGGTTCGCTAGAAAGTTTTGAAATAGAAGAATAAATCTTCTTTTTTATTTATATAAATGATATAATTGAAATGATAAAGAGGTGTTGTTATGGCAAAGAAAAAAGAAGAAATCGTTGAAGAGGTTGTTGAGACTCCTGAAGTCAAAGAAAAACCTGTTATTAATGAAGAGCCAAAACAAGAGAGTTTATTTAAAAGAGTACTAGGAGAAGTTAAAGCATTTTTAATTATTATTGTTTTAATTGGATTAGTTGGATTAGGTACTTGGTATTGGTATACACATGTTTATGATGGTGGTAAATCAGGTAATAAAGAAACTACTACTAAAGATGGTAATATTTACTCTTATGCTTCTAAAGAAAGTCATATTGATTTATCTGTAGTAGGTAATTACTTAGTAGAACGTAATGATAGTTTTGTTACTAGGATTATGGATTTAAAAACAGAAGTATTATATGAAGGTAAGATAGAATGTAATTCTTTTGCTATAGGTCAAGATAATAATCTATATTTTATATTAAGTGAATATGGTGAAGACGGTAATGAAATAATACTTTATAGATTTGATGGAGAAGATTTAGAAGAATTAGATCCAATTTCTAAATTAGGGGTTTATTTTGCACCATTACTATTACATAAGGATGATAATAATATCTTATTAGGTTTTGCTGGAACATATTATACACAAGATGATTTTGGTGATGATGATATTACTACTTATATTGAATTCCTTGATGGTAAAGAATTAGAACTAAAAGGTAAGGAATTATATGGTAATTACAATAGATTAGATGTTGAAAGTGACATTATAACAAGTAATGAAAAATATATTATTACTTATAAGTCAGCAAATGATAAAAGAACATTTGGTTTATACGATTATAAGGAAGGCAAAGATGTCTTTGAACCATCTTATGAAGAATTAAAAGAAATTGGTAATGATACCTTTGTAGCTCAAAAGAATGGTAAAGCAGGTATTATAGATATTAAAAGAAAGATACTTGTAGATTTTAAATATGATTATATTGATGTAAAAGATGGATTCTTTGCAGTAGTTAAAAATAATAAGATAGCTATTATGGATAATAAGTATAAATTAATTACTGATTTTGCATTTGATACTAAAGATGATTTCTACTTTAATTATTATTTATGTTGTGCCAACTATAATTCAATGGATTCATATAAGATTGGTAATAAATATGTACTAATAACTAATATTCATTATGAAGATGAAGAAGGCACAATAACATATTTAATTGGTGAAGACGGTAAATATGAAAGAGTTAATGGAGAAAACTTTGTTGTTAATGATGGTTTAATATATTCAGTATTAGAAAATAATAAATTTGTTATATATAACGATAATTTACTAGAAAAATATACTTTAGATTTAACAAGATATGATTTTGACATATTTGCTTTAGAATTAATAAATGATAATACTATTGTAGCTTTAGCCGACAAATCTAATATTTATGTTGATTATGAAACTGGAGAAGAAATAGAAAAAGTTAAAGAATTTGATGAGGAAATAGATGGTATTAATTTAAATTACTATGATGGCAAATTAACTATTAAAGAAAACAATATAGAAAAATCATTTGATATAAGTGAATTTGATTATTCATCATTTAAGAAGGTAGATAATGGCTATTACTATATAAGTGAAAGTGATAATAATTCAATTTATATATTTGTTTTAAAAGAAGAGTAAATCTTCTTTTTTTATGGTATAATTTTATTGAAGTGATTTAAATGGATGAAACAAGAAAAAATCAAATAGTTTTAGTATCTGTAATAGTTATTTTACTTGTTGTAGTAATAGGATTTATTGTTGTTTCTACAATGATTAGTAAGAATAAATCAAATATAGATATTATATTTAAACAAATATATTCTTCTGATTATGAATTAAGAATATTAAATGATGATTATTACTTAGGTTTATATGATGACAAAATCAATGTTGTAATAGATAAAGAAGGTAAGGAAGTTCTAAGGACTAAATCTGATCTTGCTTTTACTGATTACTTTGATATGGTAGATGGTAATAGCTTAATATATGAACAAAAAGAAGATCAAATTACTACTTATTTGTTTAATGGAGAAAGTATGGATCTTTATGATGTAATATCTGATATTAACTATGGTAAACCATTATTAACAAGCAATTATAAAATAATATCTATTGTAGAAATTAAAGATAATGGATTTGATTTATATGATGTAAGTAAAAAAGAAGTAAGAAGTATAGAAGGATATTCTTTTGTAGCTGATTATATGAATGATAAAGATTATTACTTTACTAATAATGAAGACTTTATTGTAGTTAAAAAGAATGATTTATTTGGAGTATTAGATTTATATGGTAAAGAAGTAATACCTTGTATATATAAGAATATTAAAGGTATAGGTAATAATCTATTTATTGCTCAAGATAAAAAAGGCAATTATGGTGTTATATCTACTTTAGAAGAGAAATTATCTTTTAAATATAAGGTTGTTTATTATAACAACGGATATTATTTAGTAGTTGATAAGAATAATAAAATGGCTTTATTGGATTATGAATTTAATAATTTAACTGGTTTTAAGATGGATTATGATACTTTAATTGAATATAATCTTAGAACTGATAATAGTATTAAATTAGTTAAGAATAATGATAATATCTTAATAGTTAATAATTATTTGGAAGACGAGAACAAAACCGAGTATAGTAAACATACTTTATATGTATATAACAATGGTAAATTAACATCATATGATGAATATGGAGTATTAGTAGATAAAGATATCTTCTTATATGATAAAGATTATAATGTTGTTATATATAATGATTCTTTTAGTGAATTAGGTAGATTTAAATTAAATGCTAGTAAAATACATTCTATTAGATTGATTAATGATTATATTATGGAAATAGTATATGATTATGAAGATGGAGTTAGTACTTTAGAATACTATGATTATAGTGGTAAAAAGCTAGAAGAAAATTATGGTAAGACTATAATTATAGGAGACAAGTATTATGGTGCTGTATCTGATAAACAAAATATTTTAACTATTATATCTGATGGTAAGGTAGTTAAAGAATTAAAAGAAGATAATATAAGAGTTAATAATGGAGTTATTGTTACTAAAAATAGTTTATATGTAATTGAGACATCTTAGGATGTCTTTTTTAGTTTAAAAAAGTGATTATTATGGTATAATATTTTTAGTATAGGAGAATAGCATATGAAGAATAAAAGGTTGTTGAAAAGTATTCTTTTTATAATAGCTTTAGCAGTTGTTTGCGCAATTGTATTTTTCTTGTACTATCGTATAACAGGAAAGACTAATCCTTTCTCAAATATATTTAAAAATGATGAAACTATAGCTTTTTCTGATAACTATAATGGCTTTTATGTTTATTCTGAGGAATTAGATAATAGTTATAATATTTATAATGGATGTATCGTTAGAAATATAGATTATCAGATATTGGTAATGGGAGATAAATTTAAACTATATAAAGAGAGTTGTATTGGTACTTATTATATGAAGTCTGGCAATACAGAAGATTTAGAATTTAAAGAAGATCCTGAAAATAAAATTTTATATTTTGAATATGAAGGTAATAGATATAATAAGAAAAATGAAATAACATCTGTTGTGTTAGGTAATACATTTGTTAAAAATACTAAGAAATTAGATTTGAGTAATTATAAGTTTTTAGCTAAAGAAACAGAATTTGAAGGCAATTACTTTGATATGTTAAATTTTGATATAGATGGAGCTTCAGGATTTAAATTTGAATTGAAACATAATGAAGATGATTCGTTCTATATTGTTATTAAAGCAGGTATTTTGAATACTATATATACTTCTAATAGTAGTTATGATTTCGATAGGTTACCAGATGTGTATCCATATGGAAAAATTATTGCTTTAGTATTTCCAAATAAATATGGAAATGATTATAAGTATAATCTTATAGCTTATAGTAAGACAAAGATGGTATATTCTTTGTATGATAAATTTCCAATAGAGGTTAATGGATATAAATTAACTTCGGATGATAATTTTTATATTTCATATCAAAAGAATTCTAGGTCATTCCTTTTATTAGTAGCACCTAAAGATTCTACATTGAAAAACGTATTCTGTGAAGATGATAAAGAAGGCAATGAAATTGCTTATTATGTATTTTCTATGAAATATGATTATGCTAATGTTAGTTTTGAAGATCCACAATATGAACGTGTTGGTTATGTTAAAGATGGATGTAGCTATGTTAACGAATTAATGGGAGGTTAATATGGAAGGATTTTTAGTTATTTTAGGACTTATTTTAGTCTTTGTACCTTTTATACAACTTTGTCATTATTTGTTAAAACATGTAGTTAAAAAGACTAAATTTGATTTACATATAGAGAAAGTTAGAAGTAAAGGGCCAATAGCTATTTGGTTAGCATATGCTGAACGAATTATATATGGCTTGTTAGTATCTAGTTTTGGTTTTTGGATGAGTGAACTATTTGATAACAGTATAGCTTTTATTGTAGTAGTATTATCTTTTGTTTTATATGTAATTATTAAATATTTTGATGTTAAAAATGATGTTAATAATGAGTGATATATTATTGTATTTATGATATAATTTTAAATGATAGGGGATGGAAAAATGAGATTCAAAGAGGATTTTATTAGAGAATTAATTAGACGTTTAAAAGAGAATATAGATATTATTGAATCTAGTTTTGATTTATGTAGTAAAGATCTTATTAAAAATAAGTTGTTTGATATTAATCCAATAGAATTTCATTTATCTGTATTATTTGAAGATGATCCCTATATATTTCTAAATAAACTTGTTTATGCTGTTGTTAATAAACAAGAATTACGAGTTAGTAGTACTAATATAGCTTGTGATTTATTATTAGAATTGGTTAATTTAGTGTTAAAGGAATTTGGTATGGAAAGGATTGGTCGAATTGAAAAATAATGATAATTTTAGAAAAGATTTAATTATTAAGTATTTAGTTAAACTAGCTAGAATTGATAGTAGAGATACTTTTAATAAGTACTATGGTGAAGTAGAAAGTTATATTGAAGGTATCGTAGCTAGTCCTACATCTTCTGAACAATTAGAAGATGTTCGTACAATACTTGCTTATAAAAAGAATGAAATGGTTATGGGAATGTAGGGTGATATTATGAGATGTCCTAAGTGTGGTGCGTTTTTAGATCCTGGTAAAGATGTATGCTTTATGTGTGGAGTTAATATTAAGACATATGTTCCTGATAGTAATTCTTTTGCAAGCCAAAATAAAGATTTTGGTTCTGGTAACCAATATGCTAATCCAACTCCAAATTTTACACAAAATACTGACAATACTCCTAGCTGGCAACAAAATAATAAAAAGACTCAAGACAAAGATATATTTGATATATATGGTGAGCATAAAACTTTAATTCGTATTGTTTTATTAATTATTTTGATTGGAATTGTAATATTTGCTGGTGTTAAATATTATCAACATAAAACAAAACAAAAGCCTCTTGTTCCTGTAGTTCAAGATTTATATTTTGAAGTTGATGACAATTTTGATGATATTTCTCAAGGTGGTAGAGAAGGCTTGATATATTCTTTATCTGGTGATAAAGGAAATGATTGTTCTATTTCTGTTTTTGTGGATACAAATTTGAGTGATAATTTTGTTGAAGATTACTTTGAATCAGCAAAAGTCAAATTGAATCCAGAGTTAGATCAAGAGGGTAAAATCATAGATGAAATGAAAATATACTCTCCACAAGAGAATGAAATTACAATAAATGGTTCTAAATGGTATTATTTAAATATTTTTTATCGTAAAGATTTAGAATCTGATTTTAACATATTAAAATATAAATATATGGTAGCTATTAAAAATGGTTTTTCATATACTATTATCCTTAATAATAGCTCAAATAATAATACATGTAATTCTGGACTTGATAATTTTGTTAAGTCACTTGAATTTGTTGAAAAATAATATATAACTCTAAATAAGGAGGTGAAATTATGAAAAAATGTCCTAAATGTGGAACTATTCTTGATGATTCTAAAAAGAAATGTTATATGTGTGGTACTGAATTAAGCAAAGCTGTTGGTAATTTTGCTGAAAACTTTGATGTAAAAGTAGGTGCTCAAACAACTGCAGGTCAAGATAATGTATTCAATAATGGTAAAGATTTGAATGCCAAAGGAAAAGATATGTTTGGTAAATCTCAAAAAGGTGTATTCTTTTCAAATAACAGTTCTGCATCAGGTGTTTTAAATAATTCATCTCAATTCGATAACAAGAAGAAAGGTAATGAAGTTGGTACTACTAGTTTCTTTGATTCAAAAGGTAAAAATAAAGGAGCTAATGTAAGCGGACCAATTGCACCTGCTAATAATGCAAAAGTAGATGCGCCTAAGCCTGTTAAAGAAAAAAAAGCTAAACAAAAAACATATGTTAAAAAAGTTGTTGAGAATGATTCTTCAGATAAAATTAATTTTAATTTAATATTTAATATATTAAGTATTATTATGTTTTTTGGCTTATTAATATTTGGTTATGTTAAATTTGTTAAACCTAAGAATGATGCAAATAATGTTGTTCTTGGAGAACTAAGTTATGTTATGGATAGTAAGATGGAACTTACTCAAGATGAAAAATATGATAAGTATTACACTAGAGGAGATTCATGTGCTATTAAAGTAAGTTATGGTAAGACTGCTGATGTTGATGGCTTCGTTGATAATTATTTTGATAGAATTAGAGAAGAGTATTCAAATGATAGTAAACATTTAACAAGAACTGATCAATATAAGTTAAATGGTAATACTTGGGAAGCATTAACAGTATTAGAAATGGTAGATAATCCTGCTTCTACTGGAGGATTCTCTACATTAACTAAGTATAGATACATTACAATCGTTCAAGAAGGTAAGTATTATACAGTTGTATATGCTAATACTGAGGATGATGCTGAATGTTCTAATATATATGAGAAATTTATAAATACATTAAAGTTTAAGAAATAATGGGGTGATTAGTGTGAATATTAGTATTAAGGAATTATCTACAATGCGTACTTCTTTAGAAAAAGAGTATGAAAAGATGGAGAGAGAAATCAATTCTTTACTAGTTGAAGGCAATAATGAAGCAGCTGATAAATTAATTAAAAAACAGGATATTATTGATATGAAGATTGATTTAGTTAATAAAATTATTAAGAATTTACAGGAAACTCCTAAATTATATGAAAAATTAATAGAATTATCTAATTAATATATTGTAGGTGATTATATGGCAAAAAAAATCGAAAAATTTTCTGCTTTTAAACTCTTTTATGATGAATTTATCTATAAAAGAGATTTTAATGTGGGAGGAATTTCTCGTAATTTAGATATTATTAAAGATGAATTATTTAAAGTAAGAAAAACTCCTAAATATGATACTAAAGAATATATGTTAGTTTTAGATAGAGCTAATAGTAGAATTAAATTACAATTAAATGAGATATATGAAATAAATCAAAATATTTATGAGTTTTATTATTTGTTATATAAAGCTAAAACTAATTTAGATAATAATCAAGTTAAAGATATGCCTTTTGTTATTTCGTGTTCATTCTATGATGATTATAGATTGGATGATAAAACAGCTGAGGAATTAGAAAATAGTAGTTTTGTTATACCTAAATATAGTAGTTTAGAGAAAAAACAAATAAGAGATGAAGCTGAAGGTAAACCAAAATTGTTATTTTTATTAGATTTAATTAGAAATAGTGATGAATTCTATAGATATTCATTAGAATTTGAATATATTGATAATCTTTTAGTTGATTATAGACCTTCTAAAATAAGTAGTAGAGAGTATTTTGATAGAGTTAGAGATAGAATTAATATAGAAAATCATATCTATGTAAGATTACTTAATAAGATTCAATATTCTAAATTAGCAGAACTAATTGATGAAATGTTTGTAATAGTATATAGAAAGAAATTTACTTATTCTATAGAAGAGTTTGATAAGTTATTATTAGATTATTTTGATAAATTATTTAGTGATAAAGAAGAAGATAACGCTATTATTAAAAAATATCTTACTCATAATGATATTTCATATGAGAGTTATAAATTATTATTAGATGATTATACTAAAGAAAAAAGTACATTTAAAAAGTTATATGATGATAGTAAATTTGAACCTATCGTAGTTTATGATGATAGTGATATAAGTAAGTTTAAAGCTTCTTTAGCAAATATGTATTACGATAGAAGATATATTAATGAATTTACTAAATATAAGACTCCATCAGATTATGTAAGTAGAGCAATTGAAATATATAATTTAGCTAATGATTTAGATGATCAATTATTTGAAAAATTAATATTTGATGCAGGACATTCCAAAAAACTAGGTAGATATGCTGATGTTAATAGTGCTTTACTTAGTAAAATATATTTCTTATATAATCCATTTGATTTATTAAATAGATATGAGAAAGCTCGTAAAGATTTTGAATTAAAAGTAAGCAAGATGGATGAAGATTTCTTAAAAGAATATCAAGTTGAATTAAACGATTTAAAAGTTAGTAGAGATTATCATGGACCAATTCCATCTAAGGAATTTGTAATGGTTAAATTAATTGAAAAACAAAAAGATTTCTTGTTTGAACATTGTGTTACTGATTTAAAGAATACTAATTCTTCTGGTACATATGATACAAGAAATTATGATTTAGATATTATGGCAAGTGGATTATCTCCAGATGATTTGGTTGATGTATATGAAAAAATGAAATATAGAATCAACACATTTGATTTCGATAGTTTAACTTTCTTAGATAAAACTTCTAAAGAAGATGATTATACTAAATCCGAATTATTAAAAGAATTACAAAAATTTATTGCTGAAAATATTCTTATCTATTTAAAATTTGGTAGTTTAACTGAAGAACAAAGAAATAATAGATTAAAAGATATTTGCTTTACTTATTTAAATGAAAAATGTTTATTTATTACAGGATCTAATAAAAAGAAAAAAGAGAATATTGTATTTAATGATGTCTTAGATAAGTTTAATAAGAAGAGTAAATGGCGTTCTATATATAATAAATATGGTATTAAGTAGGTGATATTATGAATAGTTTAATTGAAGAATATAAGAAGTTACCTCTTAATGAAAAAAGAGAAGTATTACTTTCTCAAATGGAAGAAATAATTAAAGTATTAGAGATTGTAAGTAGAAAGAAAAAAATAGACTTTGATAAATTTAATAATAAGAAATATAAGAAGACAGACAAAATGTTAGATGACGATTATTGTGATTTAATGTTTGCTTATATTACTTGTATTAAAGAAGATTTAGGCAATTTATTATAAAAGCACTATAATTTAGTGCTTTTTTTTGATATACTTAAAAGGGGAGTGGTTTTATGAATCTTGAAGATATTTTAGAAAAGATAAAGAGATTAGAGAATGGCGGTAATGGAACAAATATGGTTTGTTTTATTGTGGCATTCGATTTTTTATATTTTATAAAAGATAATGATAATAGAGAAAGATTCATCCATGAGTATTATAAAAACGATAATGGTATGTTTACTTCTAATTTTAAGAGAATATGTAATTACTGTGAGTCTATTTTAATTCAAGATAAAGTATATGATAATATGCTTAAATCTATTGAAATGGAAGTTAGAAGAGATGAACTAGTTAGCATGTATAATTATTATGATGCTATTGATAGAATAGAAAAAGCTAATAATAGTACTAAGAGTATGATTAGTGATGGCTTTAAGATTAGACTTTTAAAGAATGTATTTGATTCTAGTAATGCTGATTTCCAAAAATTAGATAATAGTGTTAAAGAATTAAAGAGTAGATATGATAGAAATATAATTGATATTATTACTATTATTGCTGTATTTATAGCTATTACTATAGGTATGGTAAGTGGTATTAGT
>JAEEGL013976012.1_pt1 | contig 11521 bp, 11 predicted proteins | sample 9134231 | NCBI WGS metagenome assembly JAEEGL01 (sample SAMN16246548, study PRJNA631951) | gut metagenome | biome: gut microbiome; feature: rumen; material: fiber-attached | host: Bos | place: Iran: Karaj | collected 2018-10 | reverse complement strand
TGTCGGGCACATGGGATTGATCGCCCAGCTGGAGGAGCAGTTCGGCATCATGATGGAGCCGGACGACATCATCGACTTGAGCAGCTTCGAGAAGGGCAAGGAGATGCTTGCGGCGAAGTACGGGGTGGAATTCTGATTTTCAACCACGGAATACACTGAATACACGGAATAATGAGTAGTTCGGTTTTCAGTCTTAATGTTGATGGGGTTGCCGTTGTTACGGATGACGGTCGGACGGTAAGTTATGCCGAACTGAAGCGGATGACGGACGAGTGGGCGGCGAAGGTGCCGGCGCGCTCGCTGGTGTTCCTGCTCGTCGGGAACAACCTCGATTCTCTTGTCGCATACGTCGCGTGCCTGAACCACGGAATCGTGCCGTTGATGCTGGATGCGAAGATTGACGGGCAACTGCTGCAACGTTTTATCGACGTGTACCATCCCGATTTCATCTGGAGGCCCGAAAGCGACGGATATGTTTTGGAACCACGAAATACACGGAAGGAGGAGGGAAGTGTTCCGTGTGATCCGTGTCTTCGGTGGTTTGAAAGAAAGACCCTCTATCCCGATCTTGCGTTGTTGCTCACAACGTCGGGGTCGACGGGATCGCCGAAACTGGTGCGGCAGTCTTACAAAAACATTCGTGCGAACACGGCGAGTATAGTTGAATATCTTAAATTGGATTCCTCAGAACGGCCAATCACGACGCTACCGATGAACTACACATACGGCCTCTCAATTATCAATTCACATCTTGCCGTTGGCGCGACCATCCTGCTCACCGAGAAGAGCATCATGCAGCGGGAGTTCTGGAACTTCTTCACAGAGCAGGGAGCGACAAGTTTTGGCGGCGTCCCATACACCTACGAGATGCTGGACAAGTTGATGTTCTTCCGGCGCAAGTTGCCAAGCCTCCGTACGATGACCCAAGCGGGGGGAAAGATTCTGCCCGAGCTTCATAGGAAGTTCGCCGAGTATGCACAACGCGAGGGGAAGAACTTCGTCGTCATGTACGGGCAATGCGAGGCTACGGCGCGGATGTCGTATCTTCCGCCAGAGCGTGCGCTTGACAAGGTGGGCTCGATGGGCATCGCGATTCCTGGCGGGCGATTTGAATTGGTTGACGGCGAGCTTGTCTATTATGGGGATAATGTGACGCTGGGTTATGCTGAATGCGCAGAGGATCTTGCGAAGGGCGATGAACGACATGGACGGTTGGAAACCGGCGACATGGCGCGGGTAGACGAAGAGGGCTTTTATTACATCGTCGGCAGAAAGAAGAGGTTTCTTAAAATTTTCGGCAACCGCGTGAATCTTGATGAGACGGAGCGGCTTGTTAAGGGACGGTTCCTCGATCTTGATTGTGCGTGTGGTGGCGTAGATGATAAGATGAAGATCTTCATCACCGATCAGGCTCAGATACAGGCTGTTCGTGATTTTGTCGCGGAGAAGACCCACTTGAACTTCACGGCGTTCGACGTTCAGTTCCTCGCTACCATCCCGAAGAATGCGAGTGGTAAGACCCTTTATTCGGAGTTGCCATGACCTTCCTTCGGTACGGCGATATTTTTTTGGCTGAAGAGGTAGGTGCTACCCCAGCTGAGTGGAATTTTGAGGAGGCAACGCATGCGCGCGTCGTGTTGCCAAGTTGTGCGGATACAGAAGTTGAGATGCAAAGAAGAGGTTTCTTTTTTGCCGACCGATCTTTGAAGGTTTCTATTCCACTGTCAAAAGTAACGATAGACTTGAAGCGTTTTCAACGGATGCCCATTGTCGAGACGAAGGACTATCAAGAAGAGATATTCCGCATTGCCCATGAGAGTTTTACGCGTGACCGTCGTTTCCACGTAGTGCCGAAGTGCGATCAAGATGTCAGTGCAGTCGTCTTGCGCCAGTGGATTGATGAACTCGGTCCAACGTTCGTATGCTTGTACCATGGCAAGCCAATTGGTTTCTTGAATCTCAAGGAGAACGTAGTACATCTTGCGGCTGTCGAGGCGAAGTATCGTGTGACGGGCGCGGCGATGGGGTTGTATGCAAAGGCGATTGAAGTTGCACGCGAACGAGGGTTCAAGACGCTTGAAGGACGAATCAGTTCCCTCAATGCGTCGGTGATGAATGTCTATGCGACATTCGGTGCACAGTTCTCCGAACCTCAGGACATTTTCTTAAAGGACTTGAGACATGACGCTTGATGAACTTTGGGCGCATTCGCCCTATGATCTGACCGCAGCAGAGAAGGAGGCGGTCCTTTCGGATATTCTATCTGAGAGAACACGCAGCCATTACGTTCACTGCGAAGCCTACAGGAGGATTCTTGACAGCCTTGGCTTTGATCCACAGACAAATCATGCTACAAGTGACTTGCCGTTTGTCCCTGTTCGGCTTTTCAAGACACTTGAACTTAGGAGCGTCCCGAAGGAATCGATTGTCAAGACCCTTACATCTTCCGGTACGAGCGGTCAGGCCGTCTCGCGCATCTTTCTTGATGCCGAGAATGTCCGTAGTCAGACGAAAACGTTGAATGCCATCATTTCATCCTTCATCGGCAAGGGGCGTCTGCCGCTTCTCCTGCTTGATACGGAGATGATCAAGAAGGACCGGTCGATGTACTCGGCCCGCGGCGCCGGTATCATCGGTTTTTCCATATTCGGACGTGACAGCACATTCGCGCTGGATGCCGATATGAAGATCGACGTGGAGAAGGTCGCGGCATTCTTTGAAAAGCATGCAGACGAGCCGATTCTCATGTTTGGCTACACCTACATGATCTGGCAGTTCGTTGTTCGTGCGCTTGAGGACGCTGGGAAGAAATTTAACGCATCTAACGCCATCCTCTTCCACATCGGTGGTTGGAAGAAGTTAAAAGACCAACAGGTGGACGCGTTGGAATTCAATTGTCGTGTGCAGGGGGTCTTAGGGAATGTAAGGGTTTACAATTACTACGGGATGGCTGAGCAACTGGGTAGTGTGTTCGTTGAATGTGAATATGGGTACATGCATTGCTCTAACTACTCCGATGTCATCATCCGCCGGTCATTTGATTTCTCGGAGGCAGCGGTCGGAGAAAAGGGCCTGATTGAGTTGTTGTCGGTCTTGCCGACAAGTTATCCTGGACATGTTCTGCTGACGGAAGACGAGGGTGAGATTCTGGGCATCGACGACTGCCCATGCGGGCGAAAGGGCAAGTACTTCAAGATACACGGTCGCATCAAAGCGGCGGAAGTGAGAGGTTGCAGTGACACTTTCGAACGTAAATAACACGCCGCTCCGTCCATTCGAGCCGATGGTCTTGGATTGCCTCGGGGAAATCTCCGTGGCGATTCTGAAATCTCCTGTCGGACGTCAGTACCCGGACTTGACGGCCTTCGCCTTTTACATCCGTAAGGCGAATCTCCAGAAACTGGAGACGGCATTTACATCTGATGAGATTCGAATCGGTCGTGGGCTCTGTTTCCACATCGCACCTGCGAACATTCCGGTTAATTTTGCGTTTACCTGGGTGTTCTCGCTGCTGGCCGGCAATGCGAATGTCGTGCGTTTGCCAAGCAAGGACTTTCCGCAGGTGGATGCGCTTCTTGCTATCATCAATACGGTGCTCGACAAGTATCCGGAACTGAAGGAGCGTAACGCATTCGTCAAGTACCCACGCACGGATAATGAGACGACGGCGGCCTACTGTCAGATGGCGGACTGCCGGATGATCTGGGGCGGTGATCGCACGATTGCGTCCATTAAGGCGTTGCCGACGATGCCGCGCTGCGTCGACATCTGCTTTGCGGACCGCTATTCGGTCGCCCTTATAAATGCCGATGCGGTCAAATCGGCGGATGAAGCGCAGATGGCGAGGCTGGCTGAAGGCTTCTACAACGACACGTATCTGATGGACCAGAACGCCTGTTCGAGTCCGCAAGTGATACTTTGGGAACATGATTCACCAGAGGCCAGGGAAAAGTTTTGGGATGCAGTAGAGACCTTGGCGCGAAAGAAATACGTCCTGCATGATGCAGTGGCCGTGGATAAATATACGCTCTTTTGTGAGGAGTCCGTCGGAAACGAGAGTATTAAATCGGTTGTCCATAAGGGTAATTTGCTTTATCGTGTTGAGTTGAAGTCTCTTTCACCCGACATCGTTTCGCACAGGGGTAAGGCCGGGTTCTTCTTTGAATATGCGCTCGGTAGCCGGCAGGAACTTTTTTCTGTCATCACGGAGAAGTTTCAGACAATCACGCAGTTCGGGATTGATGCGGCTGAGTTAGCGCAGCAAATTGCCACTGCTCATCTACGTGGAATTGATCGTATCGTGCCAATTGGCAGGGCGATGGACATTGGCGCGTTCTGGGACGGCCATGATTTAATTCGTGAGTTGTCGCGTCGTGTGGATACGGGCAAGTGAGATTGCCGAATGAAAGAAGTTCAAACATACTACCGAACGGTTGATGAATTGTCATCCCATGGGCGGTTCGCAGAGTTTGAGGATTTGAACGCGTATCTTGATTTCCCGAAAGAGAAGGTTGCAGTCTTCCAGAATAATCCCTACTTGGCCTCTGGCAAGGTTACGGCTCAGATTTTAGGCGTGGTGGATGGGAAGATCATGGGGGCTGTTGGGTCATTCCCTTTTCACGTCATTGCAGACCAGAAACAATATGAAGTTTGTGCGTGTCCATTGACGCATGTGCATCCTGATTATCGGAAGACGATGTATGGTGTCGAGTTGGGGCAGAAATCGTTGGATATGCCAGCAGACAAGGCGACGCTCGACTATGGCCTGTCGGAGAAATCCGCTCGCTTGTGTCGCTATTTGAATGTTCCTCTTTTTGATATAAAACAATTTGCGTTTGTGAAGCGGAGTAGGCATTTTTTCAAGCAGCGTTTGCCGAAGGCGGTTAGCTGGTTCGTTTGTCCAATGATGGATATTGCATTCTGGTTCCATCGTGTTTTTGTTGGGATTGTGGTTTGGGCCCGTACGTTCAGATGGAAGATTGAGCGAGTGGAGGTAGATGATGAAGAAGCTTTTCGCTCGTTTAGTGACATGATTGATGCCGATGAACATCGCTTTCGCGAAGAGGTGGACTCGAAGTGGATGCGGTGGGTCATGACTTCTGACTTCTTCCCCTTATCGATGGCGGATAAAAGAATGTATCGTGTCAAGATCAAGGGAAAGACGATTGGTTATTTCATGACGCGTCGTTCAGTGAAGGGGGCGCGTGGCCGAATTCTGGAATGGCAGACCGTGAAGGGCGCGGAGTCGGCCATCCCGTGGATGTTATTGCGCGCGGCGAAGTTGCTCATTCGGAATACGGATGCCGTGGTGGTGTCAGTGGGGGCAGAAGAGAAGGCAATCATTAAAGTTCTTAAAAAGATATTGGTTCCCTTTACCACGCAGCATGCAGTCGTGGGGGCGCGCGAGGATTCGCCCTTGCGGACGCATGAAGGGTGGGATCAGGCTGTGAACTGGCGGATACGTCCCGCGATGGGGGACGGATGTTTTTATTGATTGATGGCCGTTAGGAAGTTGCAATGGCTGTGATGTGCTGGCCAGTACTGCCTGTTTATGCGGCACGCAATTGGGGCCTTTATGAAAGTGAATGTGGTTTAGGTGTGTGCTATAGCCGGTAGATATTTATACGGAGATTACAGGTGAAAACAGATGTAGTAGTTATTACTTGTCGAAGAACCGGTAGCGCGTCTCATTGCTTGCCAGCACTTGTGAACTGTCCTTCCGTACGGGTTGCAGCTGTCGTCTTGGCGACTGGGGGATCTCCGCGTACCCTTCGTTTTTATTGGCGGCGACTGAAGAAGATCTTGAGTGTTGGGCCTCTTGGCGCTTGGAATGGAAGGAGAATGCGCAAGTGGTATGATATGGCAAAGCCAGATATCGAGGAGCTTTGCAAACAACATTGCATTCCTTTCTATACAGTTCCATTCTTGAACGGGGTTGAGACAGAGAAACTCTTGCATTCGCTTTCACCCACGTTAGGAGTGTCGCTCGGGAACGGATATATTGCTCCTCGGATTTTTTCCATACCGAAACTTGGCATGATTAACATGCATAGCGAGATACTTCCTGCTTATCAGAATGCGCAGTCGATTATCTGGCCAATCTATAAGAACGATCCCTATACCGGATTCACTATTCATGAGATTCAGCGACAAATCGATGCAGGTCGAATTCTCTTCCAAAGGAAGTATGAATTGGAGTTTTATCCTACACTTGAAGAGACTGTACGTCACAACAAGGCACGCGTTGACGCTGACGTGCCAGACGCCATAAGCAAGGTCTGTGCCAATATTCTGGAGATGCGTGAAAAGGCGAAGGCGCAGGGGGCCGGAGGACATTATACCACACCGACGATTTGGCAGTACATCAGGATGGTTCGGAATAATCGTCGCTTTTATATTGCCCAACAGAGACAGAAGGAGGGCAAGGTGTGAAGGGTTTATCTCGTCGTTTGGCTCTCGGTTTTGCAGCTTTGCTGCAACGTGATCGTCGTGGAAAGGTCTTATTTTATCACGACATTTATTCAAGTCGACGTTATACGGACATGGGAACGCCTTTGCCTCGCTTTATGGAACAGATGTGTGCTGCTGAGCGCGCCGGGTTTAAACTTGTATCGCAAGCGCCGAAGGGCATGAATGAGATGCAGATTTGCCTTGACGATGGCTTCCGGGGAATTTATGATTGCGCGGAATGGTTTGAAACAAAAGGTATTTATCCAACGATCTTTATTGTACCTGAACTTATTGGAAGCGACGGGTTCCTCACATGGGAGGAGATACGGGCCTTCAAGTAAAAAGGCTTTTCCTTCCAATCGCACACTTGGAGCCATCGTTCGCTTACGGAAATATCAGACAGTGAATTTAATCATGAACTTAATGACAGCAAAGCCATTATATCAGACAAACTTGGTTGCGATGTGACAGATGTCTGTTTTCCAAGGGGACGGTTTTCTGATCATGTCGTGGCTGCTGCACTTGCCGCTGGGTATGTTAATCTTTTTACAAGTGTGCCAGGCGCATACTGTGATATTCTTCCGTTAACATGTTCAGGCGTCGAGGCGCTGAGGACGCGAAATCTTGTTCAGTTTTTTTCTCCAGGAGAGACGGTAAGTGTACTTAAGGGTGGATTGCGCCTTTTTCAGCGCCGTTATCTTAATATGCAGTATGTACATGGCTAAGTGTTATGTACGTCTTTCTTGTCATTTGTTTTTTGAAAGGAGGATAAAATGATTGTCATTTGTTGGCAGATGTTGCCGGTCTACGCGGCACGTTTGATTCGGGAATTTGTTAGAGTATGTGGTGATGAGGTACGTGTCTTACGCGTACCATCCAAGCGATTCAGTAGCGTGGGCACGTCCGAGATGACAGGGTGTCCCGTGATTGACGTTGAGCGTGATGACCGTCGGTCGATTGTCGAAATAGTCGGTAAGATGCCGGATGCGATTGTAGCCGGTGGCTGGGCGAGCCCGTGTTTCATGCGGTGGGCGAAGGAGGTGCGCCGGGCAGGGGGAAAGACGGTCGTCACGTCGGACGAGCCATTCATGAAGAAGAGTTTCAAGCAATTCATCCGCAAATGGCGTTTCCGCCTGTTGATCGCGCCGGTATTCGACAAGATGCTGGTTGCTGGGGAGGGAGGCAAGAAGCAGTTCATTGACTATTATGGTTTGTCACCTACACGGGTGTTCACGTGCATGTATGCCTCCGACCCGAAGTTGTTCTTCAACGGGCCGCCCTTGAAGGAGCGCCCGAAACGATTCATCTACGTCGGCCATTATGACGCCAACAAGAACGTCCTCCCGATGTGTACGGCGTTTGAACAGGCGGTTGCACATCTGGGTGAGGTGGAGGCCGGATGGACGCTCGATGTCTATGGCGGTGGTGAACTTGAAGGCGAATTGGAAAATCGGGAATCCGAACATGTCCACATCCATGGGTTCATCCAGGCGGAGCAGCTGGGGGCTCTTTACCGGGACGCTCGTGGGTTCGTACTTGGAAGTTTCTCAGAGAAATGGGGTGTGGTCGTACACGAGGCGGCGGCGAGCGGGTGCCTGTTGTTGCTCAGCACGGCGGTGGGGGCGCATTACGACTTTGCGCGTCCGGAGAACTCGGCGCTGTTCGATCCAGCGAGCGTGGAGGAGTTTCAGCAGGGTTTTGAAAAGCTCATGACGATGCCCGAGGAGAAGCTGGAGACCGCCCAGGCGTTGAGCGTGCAGCTTGCGCAAGGTTTCTCGCCGGAGATCTTCGCCAAATCCCTGATGGCCGCGTTGCGGTAGGTGATGCCTGCGGCGCTCACACGGAGAATGGGAGGAAACACGGAGACACGGAGATTGTTCTTGAGGTATGCTTGTACACCATTCTCCATCAACCTCCCTGTCTCCGCGGCTCTCCGTGATCTCCGTGTTGCCGCCGGCAGGCCCGTATGGTGAAGAGAAAGATGCTCCTTCGGTGGAGTACGTCCCTGATTTGTGCTATACTAAAGCCCAACGAAGGAAAAGAAACATGAAAATTCTGATAACAGGTGGATGCGGTTTCATCGGCTCGCATCTGTGTGATCTGCTGCTCAAGAAAGGGCATGAGATTACGGTCTTGGACGACCTGTCCACGGGTCGGTTCGAAAACGTGCAGCACCTGGACGGAAACCCCAATTTCCACGTGATTGTCGACACGGTGCTGAATGCGACCGTGGTCGATCGGGCGGTCCGCGAGAGCGATGCGGTCTATCACCTGGCGAGCGCCGTGGGCGTGAAGCTGATCATCGACGAACCGGTCAAGACCATTGAGACAATCGTCGGCGGCACGTCCACTGTCCTTGATGCCTGCCGCCGTTATCGGCGGAGGGTTCTCGTGGCATCGACGAGCGAGGTCTACGGCAAGGGCGCGAAGGTGCCGTTCTGCGAAGATGACGACCGCGTCATGGGGGCGACCTCCATCCGTCGTTGGTCGTATGCGAATGCGAAGGCCACGGACGAATTTCTGGCGCTCGCGCATTACAGGGAGACGAAGCTTCCCGTCGTCGTGGTCCGGCTTTTCAATACCGTCGGGCCGCGTCAGACCGGACAATACGGCATGGTCGTGCCGCGTTTCGTCAAGAACGCGCTTGCGGGCAAGCCGATCACGGTCTATGATGACGGCGAGCAGAGCCGGTGCTTCTGCCATGTCGCAGACGTCGTGCAGGCTCTTGAAAAGATCCTGCTTCAAACGCCCAAGGCGTTTGGCGAGGTGGTCAATCTCGGCAATCCGACGGAAGTGACGATCAACCAGTTGGCGGCACTCGTCAAGAAGTTGACAAAGTCCAAGAGCGACATCATCCACATTTCCTACGAAGAGGCGTACCAGGACGGCGGCTTCGAGGACATGCGCCGCCGCGTGCCGTCCATCGAAAAGGCGAAGAGACTCATCGGCTTCGCGCCCAAGAAGACGCTTACGGACATCATCCGTGACGTGGCGAAGAGCCTTCGTAAGTAAGAAGCAGTCGTACATTTTTACTCGAGATAGAGGCGCGTGCGCGTATTACACATAGTCCCTACGATTGCACGAGAAAGTGGTGGCCCTGCGCGTTCAACGCAGGGGCTCGTTACTGCTTTACGGGCGAACGGCGTTGATGCTTGGTTGCTATCGATGACGTCAGGGGAGGCGCCATGGTTGTCGGGCTTCGATGATTCCGCCTTCTTGTGTGCGGATTCGCGTGGTTATTTCGTATGGAAACGCGTTGTCCGGAATGCGATTGAAAAGCTGAAGCCCGATCTTCTCCACCTACACCAAATCTGGACACTGGATCTTCATGCGGCGGCCGTTGTGGCCCGTGAAAAAAAGATCCCCTACATTATTGCACCACGGGGCTCTTTGGAACCGTGGGCGCTTGCCCAGAAGGCATTGAAGAAGAAGATTGCCATGGCATTGTACCAGCGGTATGACTTAAATCATGCCGTTGCACTACATGCCACTGCGGAAGTTGAAGCAAGACAGTTTGAAGCATTGGGTTTGCGCGCACCAATCTTCTTGAGTGTAAATGCCGTGAATGTGCCTGACCACTTGCCCAATTGGAATCAGCATGCGGATGGTAAGCGACGTGTGTTGTTTTTGTCTCGCGTACATTACAAGAAGGGGTTGTTTGAATTGGTGCAGGCATGGGGGCAGGTTCGCCCATGTGGATGGGAGGTCGAAATCGTGGGTTTTGATTCAGATGGATACCTTGCGAAATGTCTGAATGAAGCAAGGCGTTTGGGTGTGGAAGAAGATTTTATCTATACCGGACCTCTTCAAGATGAAGCGAAATGGGCCGCCTATAGGCGTGCAGACCTTTTTGTGCTTCCGACGTACTCCGAGAACTTTGGCATTGTCGTGGCGGAGGCCCTGTATGCCGGATTGCCTGTAGTTACCACAAAGGGTACACCTTGGCGTGAGATTGACGGGACATGTGGTTGGTGGGTTGACCTCGGGGTTGAACCGTTGGCGAAGGCACTTCAGTGTGCCGTGGAGTTGTCAGATGAGGAACGTGGTGCAATGGGGAACGTGGGGCGAAGGATTGTTGAAGAAAATTACATGTGGAAGCCAGTTGCGATAAAGTTGCGAGAGGTCTATCAGAAAATACTTGAGCACGACGACTCGTTCAGGAACTTCTAGGAGTGTTCATGTATATCGCTGGCGAGTAAACCAGCAGAATGTGAGGAGATTAATTCGACGATGGACAAGTCTTCAGGATTTTTCAAAGATACAGGTATCTATAAGCTGACGTTGCGGATGACCGTAGTAACGGTGCTCATGATCGCCCTCAATTGGTTGACCCGTGGGTACATCATGCCAGTATATGCGCTCGTGGGGATTTTCTGCGCTCTTGCCAACCAGCTTGGGTGGTCTCTTGTGTTCTTTGTGATGATGCCGTTCTTTGTCATCTTGAATCCTGCTTTGGTGAATAATGAGTCGTCGCTTTATGGGCTCTCCGTCCGGTTGGGGCCGCTCTTGATTGGCTTAATCTTGGCTTTGCGTGGGGCGTCTCGCCAGGGACGGCACCGGTTGCCACTTTCCGGTATCGTTCCATTTCTTATGATGGCCATCATTTCCTCGGCGGATGGATGGGCGCCGAGCGTAAGTTACATGAAGCTTGTCAACTTTACTGTCTTCTTGTTAGGCATTTGGTTTGGTACGCAGAATCTACAGCACCGTCCGAAGGACGTATTGTTGTTGCGAAGTTTCTTTCTCGCGCTTTCATGTATTGCCACTTTCGGAAGTGTTGCGACGATTCCATTCCCCACTATAGGATATGCGATTGGTTTACGTTATGCCTTGATGCATGGAGATATAGCTCTCGCGAAAGAGATGTTTGAGCAACGTCAGGCCGATGATCTCACAACGTTGTTTTGTGGCATTACAAACCATTCGCAAGCTCTGGCTCCGCTTCTCGCCCTTGTAGTAGGTTGGGTCATGTGTGATATGTTACTGTTGGAACGTCGTTTCCGGTGGCTTCACACGATGATTATCATTGTCGCTTTACCGCTTGCCTACATGACGCGTTCGCGCGTGGGGT
>JAEEGL013753904.1_pt1 | contig 11521 bp, 9 predicted proteins | sample 9134231 | NCBI WGS metagenome assembly JAEEGL01 (sample SAMN16246548, study PRJNA631951) | gut metagenome | biome: gut microbiome; feature: rumen; material: fiber-attached | host: Bos | place: Iran: Karaj | collected 2018-10 | reverse complement strand
GTTAAATTTTTGAATATATATTCAGAAATAAATGGTGCAAACGGTGCCAAACATTTACACAATGTTACCAATACGTAATGTAATGTTTCGAATGCACTTGTGTCTTCTTCCCAGAATCTTGTTTTATTCAAACGTATATACCAGTTGTTCAATATATCTAAAAATCTTACAAATTCTTTAATCGCAATATCTGGTTTATATTCATCCAAAGATACAGTTGTCTTTTTTACCAATTCATTTAATTCAGATAAAATATATTTATCCATTAAATTTTCAGAATTTGTTTCTTTTGTTACAGTTATATTTGACGCATTTGCATATAATGTAAAGAAATGATACGCATTCCAAAGCGGGGTCAAAATTGTTTTAATTGTTTCACTAAATACCTTGCCATCTTTATCAACACCAACCATTTCTGCTTTCATAAAATTGCTTCCTTGCATAAACAAACGTACCGCGTCAGCACCATATTTTTCCAGTTGTTCGGTTGGTTCTACAAAATTCCCAAGTGATTTTGAAAATTTGCGTTTTTGATCATCTACCACTAAACCACTAACAGAAACTGTTTTAAATGCAGGTTTATCAAACAAAGCAACAGCCATAACCATCAAACTGTAAAACCAACCACGTGTTTGATCTTGTGCTTCTATTATGTAATCAGCAGGAAATATTTTTTCAAATTTGTCTTTGTTTTCAAATGGATAATGCACGTGTGCAAACGGCATAGATCCACTTTCAAACCAACAATCCAAAACATCTGTTATTCTGTGCCAACCATCTTTGGTTAATTTATCCAAAGTCGGACGATGTAAATCGTTAATCTTGACACCAAAGAAATCTTCAATTTCTTTGATTGAACCAAATACTTTGTATTCACCATCTTTTTCCCAAATTGGTAACGGAACCCCCCAATATCTGTTTCTGGATATACCCCAAACACGTGCATTTTCAATCCAGTCCATAAACCGATTGCCAGCAGATGTCCATCTTGTATCGCTTTTGGTTATTTCGACCAATCTGTCGCGAATTTTTGGAACATCAACGTACCAGGCATCTGTTGCACGTTGTATCAATTTTTCTTTACTGCGTGGACCGTATGGATAACTGTGTTTATGTTGGTCTTTTTTAACTAAAACACCATTTTGTTTTAACCAATCTATAACCTTTGGGCTTGCTTCAAATATATTTTGTCCCGCCCAATCACGCACAGTATTATCAAAATTACCGAAATCATCTACATTAACAATAACTGGAAATTTTGGATCAAGTGCTTTTGCGGCCCAATAGTCTTCATCACCAAAACCAGGTGCAATATGAACTATGCCGGTACCATCGCCATCACTGACATAATCAGCAGATATAACCGTATATAAACTTTTATTTTGGTTACTTATATTTGTGTAATAATCAAATATAGGTTTATAATGTAATCCGACCAATTCGGAGCCCATGATTTCGCCAAGTTTTTCAGATGTTTCAAATATTTTTTCGTATGCTTTTAAACGACTTTCTGCCAAGACATAGACGTGTCCATCATCATGTTTCATACGAATATATTTCATATTTGGGTTTACAGCCAAAGCAGAATTGGCAGGCAAAGTCCAAGGTGTTGTTGTCCATGCAATTGCTCTGTCCCCGTTTTCAAGTTCAAACCAAACTGTTACAGTATCATCAATAACATCACGATAATCTTCACTTGCTTCGCTGTGAGATAAAACCGTTCCCATTTTCCAATCATATGGATTAACTTTGAAATCTTTATAAAGCAAACCTTTGTCATACAGTTGCTTTAATGCCCAAATTACAGATTCCATATAGTTTTTATCCATTGTTTTATAACCAAAACCTTCACCGATTTCAACCCAACGACCAATACGTTCAATGAAACGCGACCACTCATTAGAATAAGTCATGACACCAGTACGACATTTATCACAAAAAGATTCGATACCATCAGATTCAACAATATCTTTTGCACTTTTTAATTCTTTTTTTTCTACGGCTTGTTCAGCTGGCAAACCATGACAATCCCAACCAAGTTCACGTTCAACATGTTTTCCACACATTGTTTTATAGCGTGAAACCATATCTTTGATTGTGCTGATTCCCAAATGCCCAAAATGTGGCAGGCCATTTGCAAACGGCGGCCCGTCATAGAAATTAAAAGGTTCACCCATCTTTGTCTTGTTTAAAGATTTGTGAAAAGTATCATTATCCCGCCAAAATTGTAAAACTTCGTGTTCAAGTTTTGGGAAATTAGCCTTTGGTTCTGTTTTTTTGTATACCATTTGTTTCAAGCCCTTTGTTATATAAAAAATGGCGCCCCAGCGCCCCAGCCACCGCCAAAGCGCAGTGTCTGTCATCTAATAATAATTATTGTTTTCGTTGTCATGCTTTCATTTATACAATGTTTTTCAGAAAAAATCAAGTCAAATACAATAAAACTTGAAAAAATACAAAGGTTTGTTTATACTCTAACCCAGTTAAGCCGGTTTAGCTCAGCTGGTAGAGCATCTCATTCGTAATGAGGGGGTCGTAGGTTCAAGTCCTATAACCGGCACCACCAATTTTCACCAAGGTGAAATGAGGACTGAAAATTGAGTGTTACAGATGTTCTTGCAAAACAACAGACGGACATCATGTCAAAGCGTATCAAATTCTCGGAAAAAAATTTTTAGTTTCAAGTACTGCGAAAACAGACGGAAAAGGTTTATGTTTTTATCTTGTAAAAGATGTTCTTTTGTCATATTTTTAAAACATAAAAAAGGAGAAATTAATGTCTGTTATAGAAACTAAAACAAAATCTTTTGAAAATCAAAAAACACTTTTGGTTCTTGCTGCAGGAATGGGAAGTCGATATGGTGGTGTAAAGCAAATTGATAGTGTTGGTATACACGGTGAATGTTTGCTTGATTATTCGGTTTTTGATGCACGTCAAAGTGGTTTTTCAAACGTTGTTTTCATAATAAGAAAAGATATTGAAAAAGATTTTCGTGAACGTCTGTTTAATCGTATCGCACAAAATATAGATGCAAGTTATGTCTTTCAATCGCAAGAATCACTTTTAACAGATTTTGAAATAAAAAACACAAAAGAACGTACCAAACCATGGGGAACACTTCACGCAGTTCTTTGTGCAAAAGAAAAAATTCAGAATGCACCGTTTGCTGTTATTAATTCGGATGATTATTATGGACGAAACGCTTTTGAACAACTTGGTAGATTTCTTTCTGCCACCACTAATGATAGTACAGAACATGCGATGGTTGGTTATATTTTGGGTAACACCATCAGTCGTAATGGCACGGTTAGTCGTGGTGTTTGTACATTAAAAAATGATTATCTGGATACAATTGTAGAAAATACACAAATTGGTTATGAAGGTAATGAAATTATCAGTTATGTTAACGGTGAAAAAATCAAAATGTCTGGTAAAGAGCCAGTCAGTATGAATTTGTTTGGTTTTTCTCCAAGCGTATTGGGGATATTTGAAGAATATTGGGCAAATTTCAAAACAGTAAATATAAATGATTTAAAAGCAGAAGCTTTTTTACCTGTTGCGGCAACTAGTATTATAAAATCTGGTCGCGGATCAATAAAATTTTTGCAATCAACAGAAAAATGGTTTGGAATGACTTATCCAGAAGACAGAGAATTTGTAAAAAATGAAATCGCAAAGAAAATTGAATCAGGTTATTACCCCGAAAAATTATGGGATAAATAATTAAAATATAAATATATAAAAAACACCGGCATTTGCCGGTGTTTTTTTTCTTTATTTTCCGCATTTTAATTTACGAACCACAACCATAATACCTGCTGGTGTTATACCAGATATTCTTGATAAAGATGCGATGGTTTCAGGTCTGGTTTTTGTCATTTTTTCAATCAATTCATTTGTTAAACCAGATAAAGATTTATAATCAAAATCATGTGGAATTTTTAATTCAGTATCTTTTTTATAATTGGCAATTTCGCGTTCATTTCTTGAAATATATCCGGCATAAAATTTATCATTTTCAAGTGCTGTTTTTTCACGTAAATTTTTTATCTTGTTATGCAAATCTTTTGTGATTAAACCCAAAGATTCTGCTGCACAACCCAATCTTAATATCGCATTATCTGCACGCAAATTTAACCGATATTCAGCGCGCGAAGTAAACATACGATATGGTTCATCAACCCCCAATGTTGTTATATCATCAATTAACACGCCAATCATAGAATTTGTTCTGTCTAAAATTAATAATTCTTTGCTTAACGCGAATGCAGCGGCATTGGCCCCCGCAACTATACCTTGTGCAGCGGCTTCTTCGTAACCACTTGTCCCATTGATTTGACCTGCAAAAAAAAGTCCCGATACATCTTTGGATTCCAAAGTAGATTTTAATGCACGTGCATCAATTGCGTCATATTCAATTGCATATCCATACCGTGCAATTTTAGCGTGTTCTAATCCGGGTATAGTACGAATCCATTTGTCTTGAATATTAGACCCAAAACTGGTTGAAATACCGTTTGGATAAATTAAATCACTGTTAAAACCTTCTGGTTCTAAAAATACATGGTGTGAAGTATGTTCTGGAAAACGCATAACCTTATCTTCAAGTGATGGACAATAACGTGGTCCAAGACCAGTTATGTCACCATTATACATCGGGGCATCTTTGATATTTTGACGAATAATTTCATGGGTCGTTTCGTTTGTATGAGTAATAAAACATTTCTCACAATATTTATTACTTTCATCACCTAAACCAAACCAATCATGTGGATAATCGCCAGGTTGTTCTTCACACACTGAAAAATCAATACTGTCGCGATATATGCGTGCGGGTGTACCAGTTTTTAGTCTTAACAAATCAAAACCAGATTTTTTTAATACACTTGAAATATGTGTATCATTTTCTTGATATTCGCCATTATCCATTAAACGACCAGATTGAATTTTTTCTGTCCCTCGTGTAACAAGTCCACCCAGAAAAGTTCCAGTTGTTAAAACAATCGCTTTTGCAGAATATTTTTTATTTACAATTTTATTTTCAATATCTAAATCAAAGACTGCTTCAAATATAACTGTTAGCTTGTCTGTCATACGTAAAATATTCATAACAGCATCATGATAAAATGTTCTGTCTATTTGTGCACGCAAAGCCTGGGTTGCAGCACCATGTGTTGCGTTCAGTGTGCGCCAATGAATACCAGATTTATCTGCTGCAAATGGCATAACACCGCCCAGTGCCACCATTTCAGCAACCATTTGTGATTTGCCAGGCCCACCAATAGATGGATTACAAGACATTGCACCAATATCAGATTTACGCATTGTTATTAATAATGTTTTTGCACCACGACGGCTAGAAGCAGCCGCAGCTTCTACACCAGCATGTCCACCACCAATAACAATCACATCATAATTTTGCATTTTTATTTTTCGTTTATTTTTGCGTACAAAGCCATATCTTCACGTTCATTTAATAATTTATTAAATACCCAAGAACGCAGAATACCTTCGCGTTCAAAACCACATTTTTCAGCTACCCCGCAAGATGCTACGTTCTTTACATTCGCTCTGATAATAATGCGTTTAAAACCAAGTTTAGAAAATTCTTGTTCAATAGCTTTAACAGCTTCGCTCATAAAACCCTGTCTTGCGAATTTTGGGTTCAACCAATATCCTATTTCACCACGTTCATGTGACCAACTTATACTCATAAAACTGCATGTACCGACAAAATCACCAGTTTTACGCAAATATAAACCATAAATTGCTTCGGTTTGATTTTTCCAGCCTTTCTCTGCACCACGTAAAAAATCAAACTCTTGTTCTGGTTGTTTTATGTCTGACCAAGGCATAAATTTGAAATATTCGCGATTTTTATCAATTATATCGAAAATTTCATTTGCAAAATCAAAAGTCGCAACCAATGGTTTTAAATCAAGACGTTCTGTTTGTAAAGATTCAAATTCTTGTGGTTTCATTCTTAATCCTTTATTTTTGCAAATAATACTGCATCATCTAATTTGTTCAAGTTTGGGTTAAACCCAGATTTACGCATGATACCTTCTTGTTCAAAACCGCATTTTTTTGCAACCCCGCAAGATGCTAGATTGTTTGGACTTGCGGTCAAAACAAAACGGCTAAATCCAATATCAAAAAATGATTGTGTAACTTTACTTACCGCTTCGCTAATGAAACCTTGTCTTGTATATTCGGGTCTTATCCAATATGCTATTTCACCATTTCCGTCACGCCAATTTATATGTCTTAGTGTACATATACCAATAAATTCACCGTTGTCACGCAAATATAAACCATATACTGCACGTGTTTGATTTTTCCAACCAGTTTCAGATTGACGTAACCAATCAAATTCTTGCTCTGGATTTTCGATTTCAGTCAGAGACGGAACATATGTAAAATAAGTTGGATTTGTTGCTTTGATTCTAGAAATAATATTAAACAATTCGTTTGCAAAATCAAAAGTCGCAACCAATGGTTTTAAATCAAGACGTACTGTCTGTAAAGGTTTGAATTCTTGTGGTTTCATTAAAATCTCCCCATACCACCATTTACATGTATAGTTTGCCCATTAATATAAGATGCTTCATCACTTGCCAAAAATACACATGCATTTGCGACGTCCACGGGTTCACCAAAACGACCGGCTGGTATTTGTGATAAATAAGTTTTCTTTAATTCATCACTTAAAACATCTGTCATAGGTGTTTTTATAAATCCAGGTGCGACACAATTTGCGGTTATGCCACGTGAAGCAACTTCGGCTGCGATAGATTTTGTCATTGCGATAATTCCACCTTTTGACGCTGCATAATTCGTCTGACCTGCCCCGCCAACAACACCAATAATAGATGCCATATTTATAATACGACCATATTTTTGTTTCATCATTGGTATAATTGCTGCACGACAAATTTTAAAGGTTGCACGTAAATTAGTGTTGATAACTTCATCAAATTGTTCATCGCTCATTCTCATTAACAAAGTATCTTTTGTAATACCTGCATTGTTAACCAATATATCCAAACGACCCGCTTTTTCAATTGTGTTGCCAACCAATTTGTCACATGCACCATCCACAGATAAATCAGCAACAATTTTTATAAAATCATCATTAAAATCTTTGTTTAATTTTTCAGAATTGCGACCAGATACAACAACAATTGCACCGGCTTTTTTCATCTGTTTTGCAATTTCGCCACCTATGCCACCTGTGGCACCAGTGATTAAAACAACCTTGTCTTTTAAATCAAACATTTTATATCTCCAATTTATGTGTTGTTATTTTATCTGTTATTCGTGAAACTAAGCCGATTAAAGCAGAACCAGGTCCGATTTCTGTTAAATCTGTTATGCCCAAATCAACCATATTCAAAACAGATTCACGCCAACGTACACCATGTGTAATTTGATAAATCAAAGCATCTTTGATTTCATTGACATCCGACATTGGTTGACATGTTTTATTTGAAATCAAAGGAACAACAGGTGTTTTTATTTCTATGTTATCCAATGCACTCTTCATTTTATCTGCAACAGGTGTCATCAATCTTGAATGTGGTGGCACAGACAATGGTAATTTCATAGCACGTTTTGCACCATTGTTTTTTGCAATTTCCATAGCTGCCTCTATAGCAGCGGTTGCACCAGATATAACAATTTGCCCATCACAATTATCATTGGCGATATCACAAACAGCATCAGTTTGTTTTTCTGCCGATTCACAAACTTGTTTTAATGTATTTATATCAAGCCCCAAAATAACAGCCATTGCACCCTGTCCCGCTGGTACGGCTTTCTGCATTTCTTCGCCACGAAGACGAACCAATTTTATTGCATCTTCCAAAGATAAAGCACCAGCAACACACAATGCAGTATATTCACCCAAAGAATGTCCAGCCACATAATCAGGAAGTTTTGGATTAGCAGCCCGAAACATAGCAACAGATGTTGTCAAAATCGCAGGCTGAACATTTGCTGTTAAAGTCAATGTTTCCATTGGACCATTAAAAATAATGTCTGATAATTTTTCGCTCAATACAGAATCTGCCGTATCAAACACATTACGTGCGGCGGCATTGTTTTTATATAAATCTTGTCCCATGCCAACGGTCTGTGAACCCTGACCTGGAAAAACATATACAGATGACATAATTGTCCTTTTGTTTGTTTATCAGTAAAATTATAGGAAATTAAAAGCAAAAAACAAGTTTTTATATATTTTATATATAAAACTATTTTCGTATTGAAAATTCACAACCACAATAATTTTGACGATAAAAATCAGATTCATGGTTGATTGATTGACGTAAATTTTCGTCCCAATCAACTGGTAAATATTCTATTTCTGTACAAGATTTTTGGCCAGCAGTATCAACCTGTGCCTGACTTTTGTGCTTTGATACACCAAATACTGATGTAATCGCGTTAAATCCATGCTTTTTAGCATAATCGCACGCATAACAAAAACGATACGCAAAACATTTGCTGCATCGTGCACCGCGTTCTGGTTCATTTTCAAGACCAGATATTTCTTTTTTCCATTTATCATGGTCATAATCGCCAACAACATATTTTACACCCAATTTTTCACAATATTTTATTTGTTCATTTAATCGCTTTTGATATTCGGTTTCAGGAAAAATATTAGGGTTAAAAAACATAACAATAAAATCGTCTATGCCGCAGATTTCACCGTTTACAAGCTGCTTAATAGCACCACAAGAGCATGGTGCACAACAAGACATCAAGATTAATTTAACGCCGTCCATTTTGTTTTATATCTTTATAAGGTATTCTTGGTCTTGGTACATTAAAGGTTATAATTTCATTATTTGTATAATTTTGTGATATTTCTTTTAATGTATCCTTTGTGTTTTCTGCATCGTTATCATGAATCATATCAACAAACAATTTGGTTGAATCAGTTTCTATTTTTGCACAAAATTTATAATCAGGTAAGATGTCGGTTATTTCATCGTTTACAATGCATTGTCCGCGTTTTTTTTTTGATTTTAAACATATATTATATTTTATACAATTTATACAAGAAAGATTAAACATAATAGATTGGCTTATTTTGTCTAATTTATTCATATCTATTACTTGGATTCTATTATTCATTTTTACTTTCATTTTAATACCTGTCCATATTTTTTGTCATCAGTAATTTCATAAATTTCTTTATCATCATCAGATAATTTTAATTCTGCACCACTGCAAAGCATACCTTTTGATTCTACCCCTGCGACAGAACGTGGTTTAATAGGTTTGTTTGTTTTTGGTATAATTGCACCAACTGGTGCAAATACAGCCAACATATCTTTGCGAATGTTTTTTGCACCACAAACAATATCTTGTTTTTTATTGCCATCATCAATCGTTACGATATGTAAATCTTCGCGATTGGGATGATTTTTTATATCAACGATTTTCACAACAATCAATTCTGGTTTATCAGATTTATTTGAATATTTTTCAGTTAATTCTTTAACCTTGTCATCATCAATTTTTTCAAAAAGATTTTCTGGTATAACAAATCCTGTGCCACTTTTGACGCGTGCTTCAAATTGTGTTGGCCAAGATAAATCGTGTATGTCTTTAAATATATTTTGCATTTTTTGTGCTGTGTTCGGTATAAATGGTGCAGATATACGCGAATAAAAATCAATCAGTTGAAAACAAGTGTTCAAAACGTGTTCTGCCTCTACTGTGTTGCTGTCTTTAATCAAAGCCCAAGGTTCTTTGATTGTCATATATTCGTTTCCAATTGCCCAAAGTGAACGCAGTGCAAATATAGCATCCCGGAATTCACATTTATCCAGTGCATTTGTTAAATCTTTCAGTTTTTCATCAATTTGAGATTTTAGTGTAGAATCAAATTTGTCGCCGTGTGGAACAACATCACCAAAATTTTTAGCAGATAATTTACAAACACGTGAAACAAAATTACCAAGTATTCCGTTTAAATCTTTGTTTACAATATCTGCAAAACGGTTAATTGTAAAATCTGTATCATCTGTTTCTGGGGCAGATGCCAACAATGTATATCGCCAACAATCAGATGGTGCAATCGTCAGGGCTTTATCTAAAAATATACCATTTCCGGTTGATTTAGATATTTTATTGCCTTCAAAGTTAAGAAAATTCATAGACTTTAACATATCTACTGTTTTCCAGTTATCATGCATCGCTAGTTCTTGTTCTGGAAAAAATACAGAATGGAATTTTACATTATCTTTGCCCATAAATTGTGCATAAAAACAATCGTTATTTTTCCACCAAGATTCCCAATCCTTTGTGGCTGCTTGGGAAATAGAAACATAACCCCACGGTGCGTCAAACCAAACATAGAATACCTTGTTTTCATATCCAGGCTTGTTTACTGGTATTCCCCATGATAAATCGCGTGTAATAGATGTGTCGTGTAATCCTTCGTTTGCCCACCCCATCGCAATAGCAGATGCTGTTTTTGACCATTTTGGTGCGTGTGTTTTTAACCATTCTTGCCATTCGTCCTGCATTTTTGATGCCAAGAAAAATAGATTTTTGGTCTTGCGCATTTCAATATTTGTGGAACCAGAAATTGCGGAACGTGGATTTAATAATTCAGTTGCTTCGTATGTTGCACTGCAATTATCACATTGATCACCGCGTGCATTTTCGTATCCACATTTGGGACATATTCCATTTAATTGACGGTCTGCCAAGAACATATTATCATCTACAGAGAAAGGTTGAATTGTTTCACGTTCTTCAATTAAACCTTGTTTTTCAAGACAATTAAACAAATCATGAATAAGTTTTTCTTGTAAATCTGTATGAGTGCGACCATATAAGTCAAAAGATAAATTAAAATCAGACACCGCACGCAAATGTTTTTCATAATATTTATCGTTATATTCTTTAACTGGCATATTTTCTTTGGCTGCCCCCACAATAGCAGGTGTTCCATGTTCATCTGCACCACAAACATAAAGCACGTCACGTCTCATAGCACGACAAAACCGTGCATATACATCACTTGGTAACCAACATCCAATCAAATGACCAATGTGTAATTCGCCATTAACGTATGGTAATGCAGATGTAATCAGATATTTTTGTGTCATTTGTCGTGTCCTTTTTCATAAAAAAAGCCCAAAATGGGCTTTTAAAAATCCCATAAATTTGTTAGTAAATATTATTTATACATTCGCATAGTTATTGATTTCTTTTTTGTTTGTTTTTGCGTATTTTCGGTCCGCCTTCGCAATTCTTAAAATTCTGAACATATTTCCAAGAATTTATTGTGCTACGGCGGGACACTCAATTTTCCTAATTGTACACTTTGTGTGCAATTAAGAAAATCGGTGGTGGGTGGTATTGGGCTCGAACCAACGACCTCCACGATGTCAACGTTACGCTCTAGCCAACTGAGCTAACCACCCAAAACAGAACAAATTATAACAATAACAATCCAGACTGCAATATCAATTTTAAAAACAAATTTAATGTTAT
>JAEEGL012513356.1_pt1 | contig 11521 bp, 9 predicted proteins | sample 9134231 | NCBI WGS metagenome assembly JAEEGL01 (sample SAMN16246548, study PRJNA631951) | gut metagenome | biome: gut microbiome; feature: rumen; material: fiber-attached | host: Bos | place: Iran: Karaj | collected 2018-10 | reverse complement strand
TTGCCGAACACTCCGCATTCCTCCCAGTCCTCAACGGGAGCGAGGCCGAGCTGAGCGCGGATTTTAACACTCGTTTCGGGCATAAACGGAGCAACGAAAACGCTTATAATCCTGATGCTCTCGCAAAGATTGTACATTACCTGCGCGAGGCGGGCTTTGCCGCTCTCATCTTTGGCAAGAGTCCAGGGAGCGGTTTCGTCGATATATTTATTGGTTCTTGAAATGAATTTCCAGATACTTGTGAGCGATTCCGAGAAATTAAGAGCGTCAAGGTATTTTTCGGCATTCAACTTGGTTTCGGCGGCGAGTGCTTTCAGCTCGTCATCGAATTCGCCCGCTTCTCTCTCTGCGGGAATCGTGCCGTCAAAATATTTGCAGACCATCGCGACGGTCCTCGAAACGAGATTTCCGAGGTCATTCGCGAGATCGGAATTGATTCTGTTGATAAGATTCTCATTTGAAAATACGCCGTCGGAGCCGAAAGCGACCTCACGCAGCAGATAGTATCTGAGCGCGTCAACGCCGTATCTCTCAGCGAGCTGAACGGGATCGACAACATTCCCCTTGGATTTGCTCATCTTGCCGCCTTCGAGAAGTACCCAGCCGTGGCAGTAAACTTTCTCAGGCAGAGGAACATCAAGAGACATCAGGAATGCGGGCCAATAGACCGTATGGAATCTCGTGATATCCTTACCGATAAGATGAACGTCAGCCGGCCAGAATTTCTTGAAGAGCGAATCATCCTCCGAACCGTAACCGAGCGCCGTGATATAGTTGGTCAGAGCATCAAGCCAGACATAAATAACGTGATCTGTATTTATCGGAACGGGGATTCCCCACTTGAAGGTCGATCTTGAAATGCAGAGATCCTGCAGGCCGGGTTTTATGAAATTGTTAACCATCTCAGTCTCGCGGTGAGCGGGCTCGATGAATCCGGGATGAGCGGCGTAGTATTCAAGCAGCTTATCGGCATACTTTGAAAGTCTGAAGAAATATGCCTCTTCCTTCGCAGTGATTACCGGTCTGCCGCAATCGGGACAGATGCCGCCGGCCGCCTGGGTTTCGGTCCAGAACGCCTCGCAGGGCTTGCAGTAAAGGCCTTCATATTCGCCTTTGTAAATATCGCCCTTTTCATACATTTTATTGAATATGAGTTGCACGGCTTTTTCGTGATATTCATCGGTGGTCCTTATGAATTTATCGTTGCTGATATTCATCAGTTTCCATAAATCCTTGATACCGGCAACTATTTTATCAACATATTCTTTGGGGGTAACTCCCGCCTCTTTTGCCTTATCCTCGATTTTCTGACCGTGTTCATCGGTGCCGGTGAGAAAAAAGGTATCATATCCGCGAAAGCGCTTATAGCGCGAAATCGCATCCGCCTGAACGGTGGAATATGTGTGGCCTATATGAAGTTTATCCGAGGGATAATATATAGGCGTTGTTATATAGAATTTTTTATCTGCCATATTGCCTCCTATATGAGCGACGCCGCCGCTTCGTCAAGCAGGATAACGGTGTCGTCGTGTTTCTGTAATATCGATGCGGGGCAGTGAGGGGTAACCTCGCCCTGCATCATTGCTTTTACCGCCTCGGCCTTTGAGGCTCCGGTGGCGATGAGAATTATTTTCTTTGAGCGCATTATCGAACCGATTCCCATAGTCATAGCGCTCGTGGGCATCTCGGTATCGTCAAAATAGATTGAGTTCGCGTCAATCGTTGACTGCGAAAGGGTAACCTTCCATGCCTCGTCGGTGAATTCATCAGAGGGCTCGTTGAAGGCAATGTGGCCGTTTCGGCCGATACCGAGAATCTGGATATCGATGCCGCCCTTCGCCTTGATTGCCTCAGCGTATCTTTTGCTCTCCTCGGCCTCATCCGCGTTTCCGTCAAGGAAATTGACGTTATCGGGATTTATATCGACCTTTGAAAAGAGGTTTTCAAACATAAAGGTCTTGTAGCTGTTTTTGTGCCCTTCGGGCAGACCGCAGTATTCATCAAGGTTGAATGTCGTAACATCCTTGAAAGAAACCTTTCCCTCTTTGAACTGCTCAATCATGTAGTTATAGGTCGGAACAGGCGATGCCCCTGTCGCGAAGCCCAGCACGCAAGCGGGCTTTTCATTGACAAAATCGCAGATGATTTTTCCTGCCGCAGCGCCTATTTCTTCCGCGCTATTGAATATTCTGATATCCATTATTTACCCCCGTCGATTATTTTCTCTCTATGAGAATCTGATGAATCATAAATTGCCTGCATTATCTTTGAGGTCAGCACGGCGTTGTCGATATACTGTCTGTTCTTACCGCCGCCGTCGCCGACGAGACGGATGAAATCGTTGATTTCGTTTTCGTACATATTGGTCTCTTTACACTTTACCTTTTCCTCGGTCAGCATGCCGTCTTTCACGCCGTAAATCGTGAAATCGCCGCAATAATTAAGGCGTATACCCGCTTTGGTGCCGAGAAAATCAATATATGTTTCGCTCACACCGATATTCTGAGCCCAGGCGCCGTTGAAGGTGATGACGGGACCGGCCGTTCTGACTATACCCGTAACTGAATCATCGACATCGTAGGTGCCTTCGATATTCTTTGTCTCCTCAGCCCACATTCCGGTATATACATAGTTTTTCATGTCAACACCAAGCTTGGAGAAAGCTTCGCCTGAAGCAGAGAGCGGAGCGGGATCGCCGCAGCAATAGAGAATCAGATCGATATAGTGAACGCCCCAGTCGATTAGGGCTCCGCCGCCCGATGATGCCTTGGTAGTGAAATCACCGCCGAGACCGGGAATTGAGCGGTGGGCACGGAAAGATGCGTAAACCTGATAGACTTCTCCCAACTCGCCGGAGTCGATTATATCCTTGATTTTGTTGACATAAGTATTGAATCTGTTGCATACGCCGATATTGAGAATTCTGCCCGTCTCGTGGGCGACCTTTTGCATTTCGAGCGCTTCGCTGAGAATTCTCGCTGCGGGCTTTTCGCAGAGAACGTGTTTGCCCGCATTCATGAAGTCAATCGCTATTATGGAATGAAAATCGTTATGAGTGCAGACAGAAACCGCGTCGAGCTCCGGGTCGTTCAGAAAATCGTGATAATCCTCAACTGCCGTTCCGCAGCCGTATTTTTCAACACACATTCGCGCCTTCTCGGGAATTATATCGCAGAAATACTTGATTTCAACATTTTCATTTTTCAGATAAGCCGGAATATGCGCGGCATTCGCGATATTTCCGCAGCCTATGATTGCAACTTTAATCTTACTCATAACAACCCTTCTTCCTGAAAGTTACGGAAAAACTTCCTTATCATAATATAATATACCAAAGAATATAAAAAGTAAAGGGAAAAATCTCGCAAAAATTCTTGATAATTGCCGCAGTCAATGCTAATATAAAGGCATAAAAGAAAAAGGAGATTTAACTATGGCGGATTTCAGAATCGGTGTTATAATCGACAGTTTCAGAACAGATACCGTTACAGCTGTTAAAAAAGCGGCTTCGGTCGGTGCTCAGGGCATTCAGGTTTATGCTACAAGAGGCGAAATGGCGCCCGAAAACATGAATGAGCAAAAGCGTGCGGAATTCAGAAATCTCGTCGCGGATAACGGGCTCATAATTTCCGCTCTCTGCGGAGACCTCGGCGGAGGATTTGCGGATAAGGATGAAAACCCCGCCAGAATAGAAAAATCAAAGAGAATACTCGATCTTGCCAAGGAGCTCGGCACCGATATTGTAACGACTCACATCGGCGTTGTGCCTTCAGATCCGGCGCACGACAGATACAAGATTATGCAGGAGGCCTGCTACGAGCTCGCTCACTATGCCGACAGCATAGACGCTCACTTTGCGGTTGAGACAGGCCCCGAAACGAGCGCCGTTCTCAAGGGATTTCTCGATTCTCTCGGTTCAACGGGCGTTTCGGTCAATCTCGACCCCGCGAATCTCGTAATGGTAACCGGCGACGACCCCGCAAAAGCTGTTCATAATCTCAAGGACTACATAGTGCATACACACGCGAAAGACGGAAAACAGCTTTACTATAAGGATCCAGAAATCGTTTACGGCGTAAAGAAAGACCCGCTTGTAACTGGCCCGAGTTTTCTTGAGGTTCCGCTCGGCGAGGGCAGTGTAAACTGGGATGAATATCTCAATGCCCTTCGCGAAATCGGCTTCGGCGGTTTTCTTACCATAGAGCGCGAAGTCGGCGACGACCCCGAGAAGGATATCCGCACGGCGGTAGATTTTCTTAAAGCGAGGATTTAAAGCATGAAAATCGGAGTCAGCAGTTACAGCTTCCAGCAGTATATTTCATCCGGTAAAGAAACGCAGAAAAGCATAATCAAAATCGTGAAGGAAATGGGATTTGACGGCATAGAATTCACCGATCTCAATGTTCCCGAAGGATTGACGGAGGAGCAGTATGCCCGGGAAATCCGCGAGGAGGCGGAAAAGTATTCCCTGCCCGTAATCAGCTACACAATCGGCGCAGATATGCTGAAACTTGACAGCGGCACTAACGATGCCGAGGTTGAGAGAGTCTGCCGCAAGCTCGATGTAGCGAAAGAGCTCGGCGCTCCCACACTGAGACACGATATTTCCTGGGGGATTCCCGAGGGCAGCCCGTTTGACGGCTTTGATTCCGCTCTGCCTGTTATGATTGCAGGAGCGAAAAGAATCACAGAATACGCGAAATCACTCGGAATTCAGACAATGACCGAAAATCACGGTTACTTCTGTCAGGACAGCGAAAGGGTTGAACGCATAATCAAAGGGGTCGGCAACAATAATTTCGGCGCACTGATAGATATAGGTAATTTCTGCTGCGCTGACGAAGATAATCTCTCGGCAGTGCGCCGCCTACTGCCGTACGCAAAACATATTCACGCGAAGGATTTTCATATTAAAAACACAGCCGGCGCGGATCCCGGCGAGGGCTTCTTCAGATCGAGAGGCGGAAATTATCTGCGCGGTGCGATTATAGGTCAGGGTAATGTCGATACTTACTCCTGCCTCAACGCAATAAAAGACTCGGGATACGACGGATATATAAGCGTTGAATTCGAAGGCATGGAAGACTGTCTCAAAGGTATCCGCATTGGCTTTGAGAATATCAAAAAATACCTCTCCTTATAAAAACAGTTGACAAATTACCATTACAGTTATATAATACATAACGCAAATTGAATATGCCCTTATTAAGAGCGGCTGAGGGACAGGCCCTGTGAAGCCCGGCAACCTGAATTTCAAGGTGCTAAATCCTGCGGCATTCTGCCGAAAGATAAGGTGTTTTCGTCCGCCGGGAGCATCTTGGCGGGCGTTTTTATTCTTAACGCCGGCCTCTCAATTTGTAAATTACATCAGCGGAGGTTATTATGGCTCATTATTTCTTTACATCCGAATCAGTCACCAACGGCCACCCCGATAAAATCTGCGATCAGATTTCGGACGCCGTACTTGACGCTATTCTTGAGCAGGACCCGGAAGGAAGGGTTGCCTGCGAATGTTCGACCACCACAGGCCTTGTCCTGATTATGGGCGAGATTACAACAAGCGCAAAAATCGATATTCCCGCCATCGCGCGCAAGGTTATCTGCGAAATCGGCTATGATTCATCCGATAAGGGATTTGACGGCAATACCTGCTCGATTATCACCGCGATAAATCACCAGAGCCCCGATATAGCGCTCGGCGTTGACAGAGCCGGAGCCGGCGACCAGGGAATGATGTTCGGCTACGCCTGCGATGAGACACCCGAATATATGCCCCTCGCGATTTCGCTCGCTCATAAGCTTTCCGCCCGTCTGACTGCAGTCAGAGTAAACGGTACTCTCCCCTACCTCAGACCGGACGGCAAGAGTCAGGTTACGGTTGAATATGATGAGAACGGCAAGGCGGTCAGAATTGACACAGTTGTCGTATCCTCACAGCACAGCGAGGATGTTTCAACTCAATCGCTCAGAAAAGACATAATTGAAAATGTCATTAAGCCCGTCATTCCCGCGAATATGCTTGACGAAAACACGGTTTATCATATCAACCCGACCGGAAAATTCGTCATCGGCGGCCCTGCCGGCGACAGCGGACTTACAGGCAGAAAAATAATAGTCGATACCTACGGCGGATATGCCCGCCACGGCGGCGGTGCCTTCAGCGGAAAAGACCCAACCAAGGTCGACCGCTCAGCTGCTTACGCCGCAAGATATGTCGCAAAAAACATCGTAGCTGCTGGACTTGCTAAAAAGTGCGAGGTTCAGTTTGCTTATGCCATAGGCGTTGCCGAGCCCGTTTCGGTATTCGTCGAGACCTACGGAACAGGAATTATCCCCGATACGGATATAGCCGCTCTGGTGAAAGAAAAATTTGATCTCACACCTGCCGGCATTATCAAAACACTCGACCTCAGAAGACCTATTTACAGACAGTGCGCCGCTTACGGCCATATGGGCAGAACAGATATCGACCTGCCCTGGGAAAAGACAGACAGAGCTGAAGAGCTGAAGGTGAAATAATGAAACTTTCTCTTGTTGTTCCCTGCTTCAACGAAGAGGGAAATGTTCCGATTTTTTATGATACGGTAAAATCCGATTTCAAGGATGCCGGATTTGATTATGAAATAGTCTTTGTCAATGACGGCAGTAAAGATGGCACTCTTCGTGAAATGAAGAAACTGCTTGACGGCGAAATACCGATTAAAATAGTCAGCTTTTCGAGAAACTTCGGCAAGGAATCCGCCATGTATGCGGGCCTTGAGAATTCTGAAGGCGAATATGTGACAATAATCGACGCCGATCTTCAGCAGAGCCCCGCGCTGGCTCTTGAAATGGTCAGAACTCTCGAATCAAAGAGCGATTATGATTGCATCGCCACTTATCAGGAAAGCAGAGGCGAAAGCAAATCACTCATCTTCTTCAAAGAGAATTTTTACAAGATTATCAATAAATTCGCCGATGTTGAATTCAGACAGGGCGCGAGCGATTTCCGCACTTTCCGCAGACCTATGGTCGATGCGATTCTCTCGATGGACGAGTACTTCAGATTCAGCAAGGGCCTTTTCTCCTGGGTCGGTTTCAAGACCAAGTTCATCCCCTATAAAGCGGCAAAGAGAGCTACGGGCGAAACCAAATGGACCTTCTGGAAGCTTGTAAAATACGCGCTTGAAGGCATTTTCGGATTCACGACCGCGCCGCTGAGAATCGCGAGTATCGCCGGCGGAGCATCGTTGCTCGGATTCCTGATTTATCTGATTTACATCATAGTCCGATGCGCGGCATTCGGCGGAGCTTATACAGCCGCAAACAGCGCGGTTCTTCTCCTGCTTGCAATCGGCGGAGTTCAGCTTCTCTGCCTCGGCATTATCGGCGAATACCTTGCGAGAACATATATTCAGGGCAAAGGCAGACCGATTTACATAGCCAAAGAAATACTTAAGAGCAAAAAATACAGCGAAGATACAGAGGTAAAAAATGGATAATATTACTGTAAACGAGAAAAAGGTCAAGGATATTGAGGTCGACGGCAAAACATATGAGCGCTACGCTATAAAGACCCACGTCATCACCGAAGTTGACGATATAGCGGAGGTTGCCGTTAAATACGGAAAAGAGCATCTTCAGCCCGGCGACGTATTCTTCATCACCGAAAAGGCGGTCGGCTGTACTCAGGGCAGAGCGATTCCCATGAAGGATATCCATCCGAGGAAGCTCGCGAAAATCCTCTGCAAATTCGTACTAAAAACTCCCTACGGCATAGGTCTCGGAATTCCCGAAACAATGGAGATGGCGCTGCGCGAATGCGGCACCCCGAGAATTCTTTTCGCAGCAGGCGTGTCGGCATTCGGCAAGCTCATCGGCAAGCGCGGCTGGTTCTATAAGATAGCCGGCGAAAAGGCGCGCTCGATTGACGGCCCCTGCGACTGCACGCTCCCCCCCTATAACGAATGTGTTTCGCTCTCTCCGCTCAATCCCGACGAAGTCTGCGAAAAGGTTTCGAAGGCACTTGGTTGCCCCGTTCTCGTAACCGATATAAACGATCTCGGCGGCGTGATTATGGGCGCTTATCCCGCAGATACGGATCGCGACCTGATGGCAAGAGTTCTCAAGGATAACCCCCTCGGTCAGTCACACGAACAGACTCCGATGGGAATTATAAGAGAAATAAAATAAAAGCAAAGCCGGACTCAGACGAGTCCGGCTTTTATCATATGCCTTCAGCAAAATCCTTTGCCGCCATAAGTGCGGCGGAATATAAATCTTTCCGGCAGTCTTTTACTACCTCATCCCAGGGCTTCGGCTCCGGGCAGGAAAAAAATGTTTCGCTTACTCCGAGTTTCTTTATCTCTTCGTAACCGTCTCCGGAGCATCCACAGATAGTGATAACCTTCTTACCTGCCTTCTGTGCACGCTTCGCTATGCCCGATATAACTTTGCCGTTGACACTCTGGGAATCAAGCCTTCCCTCGCCGGTTATTATCAGGTCTGCATCCCGGGCTTTTTCATCAAAGCGGGCGATGTCGAGGATAATATCGATACCTCTTTTAAGCTCACCGCCGAGGAACGCGATAACTCCGGCTCCCATACCGCCTGCTGCTCCCGTGCCGGGAATGTCGGCGACTTTCATTCCTGTATCGGCTTCGATTACGCGAGCGATGTTTCTCAATCCCTCATCAAGCAGGTTGACAGCGCTTTCATCAGCGCCTTTCTGCGGAGCGAACACATAAGCCGCTCCGCTCTCGCCGTAAAGCGGATTGTCAACATCACAGGCTGCGGTCACGGGGATTCCGATAGTTTTTTCGGGTCTTATTATGTGCCTTATATTGATTAAGCTCTCTCCGACGGGGTTAATTTCATCACCGTTTTTATCAATGAATTTCCAGCCGAGCGCAGCCGCCATACATGCGCCGCAGTCATTGGTAGCGCTGCCTCCGAGGCCGAGCAGAATTCTTTCCGCACCGCTTTTCGCCGCGTTTTCAATCAATTCGCCGACCCCTCTCGTCGTCGCAAGCAGGGGATTTTTATTGTCTCCGGCGAGCGGCAGACCGGCGCAGGAGGCAGTTTCTATTACGGCGGTTTTATCGGGGAGAATAAGATAAGAAGCTCTCATTTTTTCAGCGAAAACGCCGCTTACTTCACATTCTCTGTATTCTCCGCCCGAAATCTGCTCCAAACAGGCACAAAGCCCCTCGCCGCCGTCGGCGACGGGAAGCTTTGTTATTTCACAGTTTTCAATTGTTTCGGTAAATGCTTCTCCGATTATATCGCAGACCTCGCCCGCTGTGAGCGTGCCCTTGAAGGAATCGGGAGCGATAAGAATCTTTGCCATATCAGTTCTCTGCGGAAGCGAGGCGGATATATCTCTTGAAGAACGCAATGCCGGGACCTATCGAGGAAACGGGAATTCTCTCGTTGGTGCCGTGAGTACAGAGAAGGAGGTCAACTCCGGCTCTGTAGGGTGAATATCTGTAGATATTCTCACAGATGGGCTCATAAGTGCAGGCATCTGTGCCGCCCATAACAAGATAGGGAGCGACGATATTGTCCTTGCTCTCCTGCATGCAGAGTTTTTCAATTATTCTGAAAGAGCGCGAATCCGTCGGGGAAATGGCGCTCGCTTCTTTCTTTTTGAGGCAGACCACTTCTATATCCTTATTGCGGATTACTCTGTGAATATGGTTCTCAACATCCTGAGTGGAAACGCCGGGCATCATTCGGAAATTGACGGTCGCCGTCGCTTTCTGCGGAAGAACATTTGCCGCGGGGCTGCCGCTGAGCATAGTAACGCCGGTTGTGGTTCTTACCATACTCGCTGCCGGCGGAATCTGTTTCATAACTGTTTTAATGACAGGCTTGAGCGCGGGCAGATTGCAGGTGACAAGGCGGACCGGATAGGTGCAGTTCTTGCCGATATTTGTAAAAAGATCAACAAGGAACGGACGAAGCTCTGCGCTGAACTGGTGATTTTCAAGGTCTCTTATAGCTTTGGCGAGCTCGCCTGCTGCGGAATGCTTCGGGGGCTGCGATGAATGGCCGCCCTTCGCGTTGATGCTGATTTCAAAATCCGCATAACCTTTCTCTGCGATGCCTATGCCGCAGAGATGCTTGTTGTTGAGAACTCCCTTGACATTGACGGGGAGCATTGCGCCGCCCTCGTCGATGACACAGTCAAGATGAATTCCTCTCGCCTTGAGGGTTTCCATAATCGATTTGGCGCCGCCGGATTCGTTGGCAACCACCTCTTCATCCTGTCCGAAGAGCAGATAAACATCTCTCTCGGGCTCGAAGCCCTCTTCAAGCAGGGTTTCAACCGCTTCCATAACGCCCATAAGATGATTCTTCATATCCAGGGCGCCTCTGCCCCAGATAAATTCGCCGTCGTTGAATCCGCTGAAGCCGGGATGAGTCCAGTCATCTTCGGTTCCCTTTGAAATCGGAACAACATCCTGATGAGCGAGCAGGGCTATCGGGTCTAAATCGCTTCTGCTGCCCTTCCAATGATAAATGAGACTCGCCTCTTCGACAACTTCCTTCTCAAGTTTTTCGTGAATAAGCGGAAACGCCTCCGCAAGGAAAGCGTGGAATTTATCAAACTGAGAAAAGTCAACTTTTTCTTTTTCGGGATAGCTGACTGTCGGGATCGAAATCGCCTTGCTCAGATGCTCGCAGGCCTTCTCAACATCGACCTTCTCCTCGGAGAGAACGCCCCAATCCTTCTTTTCGGGTACGAATTTGGCGGCTCTGAAAGCATTGAGACCGGCAACGGCACCAGCCGCACCGAGAATTGAATACTTGATTGCTTTTTTCATTTTATCACCTTTCTCGTCTTGAATTGAGAGATACATATTTATTATAGATAACTCGTTATAAAAATTCAACTGTTATTTTTCAATGTTGACAAGCAGGGAGTATATATTTATAATTTTTATAAAGGAAGTGAGACGGATGACGGGAATTCTCATAATTGACAAACCGGAGGGGATGACCTCTTTTGATGTCGTTGCCAAAGCGAGAAGAATCTGCGGTGAGAGAAAATGCGGACACAGCGGAACACTGGACCCGATGGCAACCGGCGTAATGACTCTGCTTTTCGGCGGGGCAACAGGCTTTCTCAATTATCTGCCAAGCCACGACAAGGAATATATCGCACAGCTGAAGCTCGGAACCATCACCGATACGCTCGATATAACAGGTAAGGTGCTTGAGGAGAGAGAATTCAATGTGACGGCGGAGGAATTCGCAGCCGCGGCAAAGCGTTTCAAAGGTGAAATAACACAACTGCCGCCGATGTATTCGGCAATATCTGTAGGCGGTGAACGCCTCTATGATCTGGCGAGAAAAGGAATTGAGGTTGACCGCCCGGAAAGACAGGTCAATATATACCGCATTGATATACTCGAGAACGACGAAGCAAACGGCATTTACAAAATTGATGTTGCCTGCTCGGGCGGAACATATATACGCTCACTCGTTGCCGATATAGGCGAGGCTCTCGGATGCGGCGCCGTACTGTCTTCTCTGA